>JACCDO010198801.1_pt1 | contig 15394 bp, 9 predicted proteins | sample 7446101 | NCBI WGS metagenome assembly JACCDO01 (sample SAMN15323440, study PRJNA562643) | freshwater metagenome | isolation source: river surface water | place: USA:Blue River Watershed | collected 2017-08-16
TAGAAAAGACTTTCGTTCGTCAAGGCCAGCTCACGCCGTGCGCCATCGTACTTAAGGTTGATCTCATGAAGTCAAAATTGGGCTTGAGTTCTTTGGGCGAGGATGAGGAGGATGAGGAGGATGAAGAAAAATAGAAAATACATACATATATATCAGCGCTTTCAGCATGTAAAATTTGTCAATAAGAAATGAATCTTTCATTTATAGAGATATAATCAGTGAATGTTAATTTCTTATGAAATTCGCTGTGCATCGAGTGCGATACTACACTGGAGGGAGGGAGTCTTTTGAAAAAATGAAATAACTTATAAAAATATAAATATAACGTGACAAGTCATAAGTTTCGACCAAATGGCACGCCTTGTCCAGTCGTTTGCATGCCGGTGGAGAGCATGATTCAGGGCGGTGGATGTGGCATTTGCATCTACTACTATACCGTTGTGTGAACGCTGGCTTGAAGTCTAAAGGTCCCTGCGCCTTCAATGCAACGTACGTCGTCAGCAGAAAGAACGAAAGCACAATACATGCGCGACTTTCAATCTTAAATGTCTAATGTGCACCAGCACTTTGTTGATAATCAGCACTAAACTGATTGATTTTCTCTTTGACAGTCAGAACAAAGGACTTCATAGCACCTTCAACCCGGTCGCGATGTTCAGGAGGCACTTGTTTCTTGTGCGTAATTGAGGACTCGACCTCATTATCTGGGGAGCAATTCAGTTGCAATTGGCCTTTGAATTTCTTGTCCTTACTGTCATCTGTACCGTCGGCTAAAGGAAACGCAGTGAGAACTGCTTCCCACTCCAATTTCACTTCAAAGTCGTAGAGGTAGCGAGTTTTACCTCTGGAAATGATGATTTCGGCTTCACCTTCTACACTCTTTACGTTGGTGACAGCTACGTGAATGGCACCTGTTAGCACAGAATCTCCAGCACCAGTGGCTTCGATTCCTAACTTGCAGTCTTTGAAAAGCGCAGTCAGCCTTTCTTTGGCCCATGCTGTCATGTCCTTCTCCTCAAAGGTACCCGCCTGATTCCAAACGCTCGGAGCAGTCAACGGAGCGGATGCTATACTAGAATTCTTAATACTTTCCGACACAACTAACGTCTTAGGAGCAATATCTCCAATGAGTTTCTTTGTTTGATCATCGAGCTCATTGTTGAAATATGAAGTCTTTCTACCGTCAGATGTCTTCTTGTAGCCTTTGATTAGCTTCTTGGTTTCTTCATCGGACTCGTCGTCACTGTCAATGACTTTTGGCTTTTTGCTTGATGTTGGTCGCGGGCTGCTTGCAGAAGTTTTAGCGCTGGCTTTCTTCTCGGCGTCCTTCTTTTCCTTCTCTTCTTTCTCCTTCGCAGTTTTCCATTCTTCGTACGTTAGCTCTGCTTCACCTTTGTTACGGCGAGAAATTTTGTCTTTTGTCCAATCATCTTTCAGCTTTGCTTCTTTTTCTTCTTCTTGTCGGAGTTTGGCTAGACGCTGCTTCTCTTTATCTTCATACATCGAAGAATTACCACCAAACATTCCCCCAAATGCGGCTCGCTGCTTCGCCGTGTACTCCTTGAATGACTTCTCTACTTCAACAAGCTCTTTCTTCGCAGCTAAATTTGAATTATCTAGCGAAATGCATCGAGTGAGGTCTTTCTTGGCATCTTCGAACGCCTGCATTTTGTGATGCGAACATCCACGCCTATAAAGTGCTTTTATATTGCCGGCATCCGTTTCTAATACGAGAGAAGCAGAAGCCACAGTCTTTTTCCAGTCATTGCATTTAAAGTGGCACATGCTTATGTTACCGTATAAATTTACAAGCAAATTAGAAGCCTCTTCTTTTTTCTGGTCTTCTTTGGAGAGTTTCTGCAAAGCGCTCACAGCCTCTTCATAGCTCTTCAAAGCTTCGGTTGTGGATGACGCTTTGAAGGACGTGTTTCCAACATCTTTCATGATGTTTGCAAGATTCACAGCTTCGGTGTATGTAAGAGCAGGAGCAGATGAGGAAGTCGCCGAAGAAGTTGCACCTCCTGTCTCATCATCAGAATCTTCGATATTATCGAAGCGGCTGTAGTCATTAGCATCTAATTCTGATTTCTTCTCAACAACATGAGAAATGGGGCTGTTTTCCGGAGCGCTTTCCATTTCAATTCCAACTCGAACTCTTCTTTGAACCTTTTGTCTCCTTTTCCAATCTTCTGGAATTCCATTTTTTGAAGGGAGCCATTTTAGGCTTCCCTCAACACTTCTTCATCAAGAAGGGTTCTTGTGTGTTGGACTGTCATTTCTTCCTTAAATTTGTCATTTGCTTATTTCTTGACAATATATTTTTTGTTCTACGAAGCATCCCTTGGGTAAAAATATTCTGACCTTAACGAAGTTCACAACTGGTCTAGGGAGTCAGATTCTGATAACAATACCATTTACCTGAAAAAAATGTCTCGGTCTAGCATTTCAGACTTTGATACGCTGAGCAAGATAGGCTCTGGCTCTTTCGGGACAGTCTATAAAGTGCGGCGTGTTGTAGATCAAACGATTTACGTCATCAAAGACATAAGAATTGGAGAGCTTTCGTTTCGCGAACAAGAGGAAGCTATCAATGAAGTAAATATATTGGCAGGGCTTGAGTCTCCTTATATCGTTGGTTATTTCGATTCATTTATTGAAAATGGCTCCTTGCACATAGTAATGGAATTTTGCAATCGAGGTGACTTACAAGCACTTGTGAAGAAGGCTAAAGCTAAAGATATTGCGTGCCTGAAAGAGCATGTCACGTGGAATATTGGTCTGCAAGTCATCTTGGGTCTGCATTACCTACATGAAAAACGCATATTGCACAGAGATCTGAAAAGTGCAAACGTGTTTCTGCAAAAAGATGCAACTCAACAGTATTTTAGTGTCAAAATCGGAGATTTAGGAGTTGCTAAACTTCTTGAAACTAGTACTGCATTTGCTCAAACTATTGTGGGTACACCTTATTACCTTTCTCCCGAACTTGTGGCTGATCACCCGTACCGCGACAAATCCGATTGCTGGGCTTTCGGCGTACTCTTGTATGAATGCTGTACGTTGTGCCATCCTTTTGAAGCCCGCAATCAATGCGCGCTTATAATGAAGATTATGCAGTCTCCTGTAGAGCCTCCGCCAGCAGAAAACGTGTCCCCGCAACTATCTAAATTGATCTTATGGTTATTGCAGAAGGATCCGACGAGTCGTCCATGCATCAATGATCTGCTTGGTGAAATGCACGTTCGTGAAAAGCTAATAGAGCATGGTTTTCAGCTCCCCGTCGATCTTATATCCGCTAAAGTGACGAATTTTCTAAACTCTGATGAGCGTTTGTTGGCCGACGAGCCTTACCGCGACCTGACTGCGGCTTTGAACGACGAGCAGGCCCAAGAGCCAGACGATGGGGTACAAGCCAAGCAAAGCAGCGTTAAAAACCGTATTAGCACCGCAGAAACCCATACTGGAAGCGATCGCGATCGAAATTCTAACAGCGCTGCACCTGCCGCTCTTGGCGTCTTGGCCTCCGAGAACGGCTCCAAACAGCAGTCCTCGCGACTTGTGGCTAACCTTCTCCCTACTTCTGGTCATTCTGAGAGAGGAAATAGCTTGCGAGACAAAGATGCAGGCCGGTTATCAGAAGTGCAACCTGCCGCCATGGTGGACACTTCATCAGCCCGTGCGGCCACTGGCCCAAGCACGGGGGCACCTACGCGACCACCCCTCGCGAAGCAGTCTGGGGCAAGCACCGTGCATGTACGAGGGGATCGCGTAAGAGGAGGGGCCAATGCAAAACGGTCCACTAGCACCAAAGTGTTGACCCGACATCAAGTTCAGCAGCCGGCGCCTCAAAACTCACAGGCAAGAAATGCTCGCAAGAACGGGTCGGTGAATGGTGTATCCACTGCAGTGGACGACGACAATAGCCCGAACCGCCCTCCTGCTGAAAGCAAAGATAATCTTTCTGGTACCACTGAATATGTCCAAGATCTTATACATCGTACCTTCAAAGACACGGAACTGGCGGCCACGCTCGCAGCTGGTAGACAAGAAGGAAATCGAATGCAGTTCTCCGCAGGACAGGCTTCAGCTGACAGTAAGCTCGCTCCAGATGATACCTTACGCCATTCGTTCAAAGATATACACGCTGCGGGCGTTAGTGGGAGTATTGCGCCTCGGCAAGGACAAGAAAGTCCCGTTGATCCCGACGACGGTCTATATGCTCCCGATTTTGAACTGCCTTCAGACAAAACTCGCTATGATGTTTATAATAACCATCCTGCAGCAGCATCAGGCAAGGTTGTTCCGCTTGAGTCCAAAGCCTCTTTCAAAATAGACTACGAGCACGCGAACGATCAGACCATCAGCCAGCAGATTTCCTCGACTGCCAATGCAGGCGGCGGTCCATTAGTGCGAAAAGGGAGTGCATTGTCTAATCGGGCAACTACCAGCATAGCTGCTCCTAAATTAACTACAGAATCTTCAGCTCCCACGCCCATTGCCACATATTCTCAGTATAAAGCGAATTCAACTAATGAAAGTGAAAATAATGACTCTATCATCGCAGTCGTGGAAATTGTGAATGGCTTTGGAGGTGGGTTGCTCGCTGCTGATGATGAGCTCATCGCTGATCACACCAGAACTGTGCAATCCACACAAGGAAGCCGACAATCAACATTGCATTCCATACAAACGGCGATATCAAGCGGTAGCGCCGGCCCTCCTCCTAATGCGGTCCACGTGGGCGCTCCGCTTGAGCGTCGTGATTCAGGCGAAGTGGCCGTGTATGAAGATGATTTCGAAGATTATGATGATGAGCTCGTCAAGTTGTATCAGCCTTCTCCCAGCGCAGATATTGACGATGCAGAGTATGCAACTGATGATGATGAAGAGCAGCCTTTAAGTGCTGAGTATCTTGCGTATTACGGTAAACCAGATGCTGCGCAACCTAAAGCTGTGCAGGTTCCATTAGAAGATGAATTTAAAGCAAGTTTAAGAGCTGAGGCTAAGCTTGAGGCTAAAGATGATGCATATAGTGATGTTATGAGCAACGACAGCCTCGAAGAAGAAGAAGAAGAAGAAGACGCAGACCCGTACGAAGCACGACAACAAATGGAAGACATGCTTTGTTGGATTGAAACCACAAGAAATATACTGGAAAATTCTTTAGGAGTGGATTTATTTCAATCCATTTATATGTTGTGTAAGAATAATATGTCTGAGGCTCCGGAAGCGACCGGGGCGGTGAACAGGAGCACCACGTATTTGCACGAAATTCAAAAGAAATTGCAGGAGCATTTGCATGCGTCATTGGAAGTAGTACTGGGAACAGTGATGCAGGTCAAAGCTCTGCTAGCATGGGAAGAGGAGCTGGCTCGGAAAAGCTTGATGTCTTGTTGATGAGGTATGATGTATGATGGAGATATTGTGTTTATATATATACTTGTACAACATGTTTCAAAAACTTTCCCTGGAGAGATCCTTTGTAAGTTTACGCAATCAACGCAAAAATAGCCACCATATGGTAAAACAAATAAGTGTGGCACAAAAAACACCAACTATGATTGTCTCTTTTAATTTTTTTCGAGAAATTCCTTCAATTAAACGATTAAAAGACGGGACGTTATTTGTTATGCTTGCAAGGCCAGAGTTTGCACCTCCGAGTGTACTTCTTTGCCCAAGCAAACTATTTTTGGCATCAAACGCTTGCGAAATGACTTCATTTATAGACCTCATGCTCGCAGCAATGCTACTTCGTTCACGTAATAACTTGTCAATTGAAGAATCGCCTTCACTTCCTCGCGATTTCTTACTTGATGCAAATAAATCCATAGATTCTCTTTTGCGATGCACTGTAGCACTAGTGTTCTTGAATTCGGTGCTATAATCAAAGTGTATCTCGTGATATCTCCGGATCAACACGTCTTCGTGTGATCCTACCACTCCTTCTTGCGATGCTGTTCGCATGCTGGAAATACATTGCGCTAACTCAGCAAGATCACTTTCAATGTCACGAGACAGCGTTTGCTCTTTTGAGCTTTCTATAAGAGCATTTTCCTCGTCGCATGTAAGGTCGGCATTAATTCTTTGTGCCAAAGATGAGTAACTTTGAACTCGGTTTTCTAATCGCGCCTCAAGCACTTTCGCCCTACGATGAAGAGCCGAAAAAGACGAACTCTGATTAACTGGGCTAGACATATCTCCAAGCAACTTATTTAAATATAAATAAACGGATGAGACTCTGCAGAAATAGAAATCTCTTTGCCTTTTATGTATTTTTAACTTTGTACTGATGAAACAATACAAATGTTGAAAATTAAGGGGGGCTTTCTCTCAAACTGAGGAACGCAATTGCTTTAAATTCAGTCTTAGGCTTAATAGAAGTCGATTATATTGCTTATTAAGTGCAAAACTTTCGACGTTACCTCCGTTAATTTGTAAGATGCAGTTTTCCAAACTGCAATCCCTAACAAAGGTTGTCGGAACAAATATATTAGGGCCAACTCGTATTGATGCAAATGGTGTACAATATAATCTTATTTCAGATGGCAACGAGCGCAAATTTCATATCCTGGATGATGCAGGATTGGTCAAAGAGAGGCAAGAAATAGATGAAGCGCGCTTGCTTGTGATGAGCATGCGCGATGATCCTCGCAGGCTTATGCAAAATAAATCAATTCAGACAGGAAATGCAAGTAAGAGCAAAAAAGAAGCTAGTATAAAGTTTGAAGAAGCCCTAATAACTCGAAAAGTGGACGGTGTTGATCCCGCAGCTGCAGAAACTTTAAGGAAGCTGATCGAGAAGGATGAGGAAGAGCAAGCCTCTCTCAAGCGAAGTCCTGACCCAGAATTTGCTCGTAATGCTATTCATCCAGGCTCTTGGTCCCATGTGAAGCCTAGCGGTCTTGGTGTTGAGCAGCTGGGAGATGATCGTGTTCGCTACAGCATGAAAGCCATTAAGGACAAGTTTCACGAGAATGTTGATATCATTGAGGAATTATATCATGAACGAGAAGCTCTGAAAACTCGAGTTAAGGAGCTGGAAGATGATTTGATTGATCCAGAAAGAGCTGCATGGATTGTCCGAGCCAGCAAATACGGGTTGCCTGTCAGTTCTCGCAAATTGTTTGATGAGCATTCCCTCACCCCTCGTCCAAATAGCGCTAGAAGCAAAAGCCCACGAGGAAAAAGCCATTCATTGCAATCTAGTTTGCGTCCAAATAGTGCGCGCGACCATACAAGCGCATCGCGTGCAAAACAAAGTAAACAAGCGAAAAGTCTATCTGCCGCCGAGATGGCGAGCAAATTTTTGGAAAGTAAACGCGATGCGAAAAAAAATGGCCCGAGTAAAAATCTTATCGCGGATATGGATCGCTATGTTCAAAAGCGCCGAGAAGTAGAAATACAAGAAGAAGCTAAAGCGAAGGAGAAGGAGAAAGAGATGCAGGCATTTCAAGAGAGACAGAAGAAAGCACTTCAACGCGCTGCTAATGCAGGTCATGCGAGCGCCTTAGAAAAGAGAGCGAAAGCATTCGAAGAGCGTAAAAAAGAAAAGCTCGATAAGCTAAGAAAAGACCAAGATAAAGACATTGTAGCTCGTAGAGAACTTTTTTCTAAAGAGTTTGCAAAGCACATTCAACAAGGTCCTGCGATTCATGACATGACCTATGATGCCCAATTGGAGTTGGAAGCGCAGCAACGGAAAGAGCGAATTGAGCGTCGCAAAAATGAGCTATTATTTAGTTCAAAGGCTCCTATTGAATATGATCCATTGAAGAAAACTCTAGATAATCCTGTGCCAATATCAACATTCGTCGCCAAAAACCCTTCAGAGGTGATGGAAAAATTGAATTTGCACGCATTGCGTTGGGAAAACCACCTAGAGGATGTCAAGGATAAGCTCCGACAAAAGAAGCAAGAAGAGCGTATGTTAATGGGTACAAGTTGGGCAGTTGTTGATCCTACCAAATCTATGACAGCTAGGCAAGAGGCGTCCAAAGCTCGTCGCGATGCGCGCATCGAAAGGAGGCAGCAAGCGGAATCAGCGAGGAACACTCGACTCATCGCTCAACGAAGGCAAGAACTCTTGCGTTTGGCTAATACTTTGCCACCTGAGTCTGGACGCCGAATGACTGCAGCTGCAGAAAAGCGCGCACGTCTTGTTCGTAATAAATTGGAAGTCGAGCGCGAGCAAGAGGTTGAAGAGAACCGCAAGCGCTCCCACTCAAAGAAAGAAAACAATGCTTTGATAACGAATTTACGTCAGAGTATATCTGCGCAAGAAGCATCAAGAAAGTCTAGTCATGGTAATTTTGTGGAAATGTCTGGCACAAAAGCGATGGAAAAAGCTGCTCAATCTGAAGCGGAGGCACGTGATCGCGCTCGCCAAAACAAACAACGCATTCAGGAAGCCTTAAAAAATCGCATGTCCTTATACGACAGGCATCGTTTGGAATTGGAAAAACAAGCTGCAGCAGACCGTGCACTTGGTATTGTAAAAGGGGCTCTTCTAGGCGATGCGATGGAAAAGGAGAATAGAGTAAAAAAGGGTCATCAATGCAAAGAAGCCGACGCCAAGGGGTATTCCCGCTTCGATAATGATTGCAATGAAATTGATTTCAAATTGCTGCAAATGGATTCAAATAAATTAAAAACAGAAACAATGCTTGAGATTTTAGACGGAAAGGAGAAAGCTTTGCTTGGGTTGCCCCGCGATATGGACGCCATCTGAACGTCGTGATCCCGGATGTGATGTCACTTGAAACGGGTTGCCTCCCACAAAAGGTTTTAAATGCTATTTTGTATATAATTTATGTGTTTGTTTTAAATAATATCACAAAATAAAGCAGGAGCTACCAGAACTTGCAGCAGCTTTTTGGCGCTGCATAGCTGCTAACACGTCTGCATCGTACTGTCCCAAGCTCTCTACCAAATACGCTTTCCACGAACGATTGACATCAGTAATGACATCAACCCATCTCGACACTCCAAATTCGCTGTCATCATAAAAATGAAATGTTTTTGAACAATCAGCTAAAGTTATATTGAAACGCTCGTCAGTTGTTTGCACGACAGAAACAGGTCTAGTCATTTTCCAGTCTAAATTCCCACGATAGGCGAACGGCGCAGTGTGATCTACGTAAATAAGTTTGGGTAGACTGGTAAGAATTAATATGCATCGGCTATAAAACCAGCCATCTCGCTTCCAAAATTTACCGCACATCACAATATGTTCTCCAGGTTGCATCTGTTGGGCGCACAAAGCTTCCAATTCTTTCTGCGTCATAAGCTTTTGTATTAATTGCTTTGTGCTCACATCGTATTCGCGTTTATATCGCTGTAAAACTTCGCTAACTGGCTCGATTTTTCCGTTCTGTAAATCTCGTTTCAGTTTATTTGGAGTGAATTCATTGTCAAAATTCAAATTTCTGATTGCCGAGTTGTCATGAACGCTTTTAGAACTAACCGACGCCCGGCTGATACTTCGCAGACGTTGTGAAGATGCATCAGATAGAACTAATTCGACAAATGATTGCAGCTGGTGAAAATTTGGAATGGATCCCTTTAGTTTGGCATGCGATAAATACTCTCGACCTTCGACCGTGTTTGGTAAGTCGTGCACGGCGCAAAAGTTAAACTTCCACTTTAATATTAGAGCATCATTCGGATCATCGCCTGGTGCAGGCAAAAAAAAGAATGGAACAGATACTTTTGAACTCCATCTACCCAGCTTTCGATTAATTAGAGTCTGAGGTCTTTGCTCCAATAGCATACTTTGGTCACCTTTCTCGTCACCTTGTCCTGTGTAACCTGTGATAAGGTAGTGTCCATGTGGACCTAATAATACCTCAATATACTCTTGACTTTCTAAAGGTACATCGTGTGAACCAGTGGCGATGAGAACTGATATACATTCATATTGCGCTAATTGTGTATGACGATTCTCATCAAGATTTCTCTGAGGTACGAGACTGATTAAACTTTCATCTCTTTTTGGAACGGGGTCATCAAAAAAAGGAGCATCAAGGAAGAATGCTAAATCTCCGTGCACTATTGACAGCTTTAATTTGTAAAGATGGGAAGATTTCTTACCATTCCAGGTATGGTCAATGGTGAATGCTACCGACATGAGATGATGCGAATCTCTTTTAAAAAATAGCTAAATTCAAATAAAAATTTCTAAGGCCTTTAATTTGTATAGTATTATGCATTCAAAATTGGAACTTTGTGTTTCAGCATGCCTAAGCACAGTTGTCGGGCACTGACATTAAAGGATCAAATGCCGTACGGTGTTCGATTAATTTGTCGCGTAGCGGAAGGCACCTTGCGAACTTAGAGAAGAGTTAGAGCTTGTGCAAGTATCTCAGTTCCACTGATTTGATATAAGGTTCGTTGTATTTTCAACCGGACATTATATTTTGTCACAGCAGCGTACAAACAATTGCATTGTTTTTCAACCATGAGCCTTCTGAAGCAGATTGAAGACAGGGGTGCAGTTCTGGAGTGGAGCCCCTATGTTGAGCGAGCAAATTTGGTTGCTTTGGCAACTAAAGATTCTGCTGGCGCAGGTTTTGATGAATATGGTGGAGAATTAGAGATACATGCGTTGGACTTCGCCGCCACGGGGACAAGCACAGGTCCGGCGCTCGGATCAGTGAAATCCAAGTAAGTTTTTGGTCCATTCATCGTCATAAGTGAATGAATTATTTGAAAATTTGTTTAACAGGTGTTTGGGTTTTCCTCTGTGTACTTTATGATATGTTCTTGGCTGTTTATTCAACTCTAACTCGAATTCGCTCATCTTATTACAGTGCTCGATTCTCTTCTTTAGCATGGTCGAAAATGACTGTGCAATCAGCAAACTTTCCTTCTGGGATCATAGCGGGCGGCATGGCTGATGGTACACTTAATGTGTGGGACGCTGAGCGCATCATTAATAATGACGGGACTGATCCTCTTCTTGTGAGCGCTGAAGGTCACCATACCGGCTCCGTTCGAGGTTTACAGTTCAATCCCCATCGTGGCTGGGAGCATAGTCTTGCTTCTGGTGGCAGTGACGGTGACGTGTTGGTTATGTCACTTGAGCGGCCTGAGACCCCGCAGACCTACACTACCTCCGACACCCAAAAGCATCAGGGAGAAGTCACAAAAGTGGCTTGGAACACAGGAACGCATTATATCTTAGCTTCTTCTGATAATCGTGGATCTACCTGCGTCTGGGATATGAAGCAGCGCAAGTTGTGGTGTGAGATTAAGGACCCATCAGGGGGAGCTATTTCTGACATAGCGTGGGGCCCTGATGGTGGGACCAATATTATTACGGCCAGTGGCGATGATCGCAATCCTGTCTTGAAATATTGGGATTTGCGTTCCAGTACTTCTCTTCCATTAGCAACGCTGAAAGGGCACAAAGAGGGCATTCTGTCCGTGGGTTGGTGTCCATCGGATCCCTACCTCCTGATGTCTTGTGGGAAGGACAATCGAACTATTATTTGGGACTTACTTCATTTGCAATCGGTTTATGAGTTTCCTACTGAGACTTCATCCATGCCTTCTATGGACATGGCAGCTGGCGCTGGCTTGTTCAGTGGAATCGGAATGGGACACTCCGGGAACCAAAAACGATATCAGGCAACATGGTCGCCTCACTTGCCTGCTGTTGCTGCCACCTGCTCCTTTGATCGCCGTGTGCAATTCCACTCTTTAACTGGCTTTAAATCCAGTCTCGGTCGCGCGCCAAAATGGCTGCGCAAGCCTGTTGGAGCTGCCTTCGGTTTTGGAGGCAAGCTCGTCACCTTTGGGAACAAACCCGCAACTGGTGCCACCGCTGGTGCTTCGGGAGTTAAGCCCAATGGTAAAGTACATTTGTTGCAAGTTGTAGAAGATCCTGCACTTATTGCTAGATGCGAAGCATTCCATAAACAAACTGCGATCGGAACACCTGCCGCGTACAAAGAGTTGTGTGATACCTTAGCAGGTAATGCGATCACGAAACAGGACAAAGAAGTGTGGGGCCTCATGAAAGTCATCTGTTTTGAAGCAAATGCACGTGAGCAGTTGCAAACGCATCTTGGTTTTGATAGTGCTTCTATTGCGGCTGCTGCGGAGAAGTATGTCACCGACATGGGAGGCAAGGCCCCGCTACCAGTAGCCCCTCTAGATCCCGTCGGAGGTCCAGGTGATGGCGATTTTTTTGGTAGCACTCCTCCTCCTGTATCGCCAGTTCCTGCTTCTCATGGCAACGGAATCGACGTAAATGCCCCTGGTATGCAAGCGATCATCTCAGATTTGACCAAATCTGCTGTCGAAGGCCTTAAAGCCGAACCAATGATTCGTCAGGCAGTGGTTGTAGGCAACTTCCAAGCAGCAGTTGACTGCTGCATGCAAGCCGGTCTTATGGCAGAGGCGCTGCTTTTGGCGCAATGCGGCGACCAAGCCCTTTGGTTAAAGACTCAATCTCGGTTCTTCGAGATGCACAAGTCCAGACATCCATTCCTGGGTGTGTTGCACGCCATTATAAAGACCGAGCTCATGGACTACGTCGTCAATTCCAATTTAGCGCAATGGCGCGAGACTTTGGCAGTAATTGGAACATATGGTAAAAGCGATGAGTTCCCGGGTATGTGTGAGGCATTGGCTGCTCGTTTGGAAACTGCCCAGAATGCTAATGCCGCAGTGTTATGCTATATGTGTGCAACAAATGTTGCCCGTACTGTAGCATTTTGGACAGCTGAACTAGATGCTTCTAATGCGATGCTAGGACGGCTTGATAGCGCTGCATTACAGAGATTTGTGGAGAAAGTTACTGTTTTCGTGTATGCTAATCCAACACCTGGAATGCAGTTGAACGAACAGGCAGCCAAATACTTCGCTGCATATGCCGATTTACTGGCATCGCAAGGAAAGCTGAATGAAGCTCCTAAGTATCTCCAGTATTCTACTGCGTCTGATCCCGTACTCATCGATCGCTTGTACCACGGGGGCAACAAGCCGGCTGGTAGTAAGCCACCTCCTTTCCCTTTTACTAAAGTAGTTGTCAACTATTGTGCACCAGTGCTGTCTGAAAAAGAGAAGGCCAAGCAAGCTGCTGCTGCAGCTGCCACAGCTCAGTCTGCGGCTGCTGCTTCGTCATTCGCTCAACAAGTAGGTTCAGCGGGTCGATCTGATGTTACTTCCATGCTCGGCTCCGCTGCTGTCAAAAACGTTACTCCTGTATCAACTACTGTTGCCCCATCACCTAATCAGCTGCCAGTTGGCTGGGTTGAAGCGTTTGATCCCAACTCAGGATGCGCCTATTATGTCAACCAAACTACTGGAGTTTCGCAATGGGAAAGACCAGCAGTGCCTGTTGCAGCACCAACACCTGCAGCGAAGGTCGCCACGCCTGCCGCTGCTGCTCAACCAAATCTTCGTCCTGTAGGCCATGTTGTTAGCCCTGCAACTTCGCAAATTTCGCCTCAGGCTGCATCTGTTGCGGCAAACAACAAAAGCTTTGCAGGTCAATCGCACATACCTGCTGCAGGTGCCCAACCAGCCGCCGCATTTTACCCTGCCCAGTCGCAAACTTCCAATATAGTGAAACCGGCGATAGTTACAGCTGCTTTAGCTCAGCCTGCGCCAGCTCCTGCCGCTGCAGTCGCTCCTGTAGATTCCACTGCAGTTGCAGCACTAGGCGCCATAATCGACGGTCTGTCGGCTACTGCCACACCCGTTGAAAAAAGACAACTTGCCATGATTGCAACGAATCATAAAACATTGGTCGAAAAAGCAGAAGCAAATCAAGTTTCTGCCGAAGTCATGGGGAAAGTTGGTGCGCTGGTGCAAGCCATTCAAGTGCGCGACTTCACTGCCGCTACCGCCATACAAGCGGATCTGGCAAATACAGCATGGGCGCAGCATGGGTCCTGGATCAAAGGGATCAAGATGCTTTTACCCATAATAAGCAAGCATTGAAGAGATATGATTTCGCATGTAAATCGGTAGTTCGATTAAATAAATATACATTAAATTTCAAGTTCACATTACAGATAGATGCTATGCTTCCTACTTAAGCAGATGTGCCGAACGACAAAAATGGTGTTGTTGGTGCTTGCTGGTAGCTAATTTCGTTAAGAGTATTAATGTCTTCAATCCGAGTCCGCACATCTGGTTGTTTTAAAAACGTTGATGATCGAGCAATCTGATTCAGCTTGATCTCCAAAGCCTCTGATGATACTTCATTCACGTCAAATGCAAGCTGCAGTTGTGCCAATATTCGATCTTCCATATCAGTCGGAGATTTCATGTGGTTGCAAATTTTGTCAAGAAATTTTGTGTGGCTTCTATCACCGCGATAGTCCGGCCGCTTTTTGGGCATCAATAAAAATTGCATGTTCTCGGCAGTGTAGTCCCATAAGAAGGATGTGTGATGAACCCATCTATCCTTGACGATGGACTGAGCATTTCCTCCGATTTTGAGATTGTCAATGACATAATCGTTCTCGCGCAGCGAGAAGACGGCCCCGGGTCTGACGCTACCTCCCTCGAAAGCCGGTTTGAATATGGTTTCCGACCAGGACATTATGTCACGAGGATATGGCCGAGATGGAACATCGGCTGCGTTCATTATAAACGATGTAAATATAGTCGCATTGTCGACAATGACTGTGCCACCACCTGTATATCTGCGAATGATCTTAATATTCTTACCCTGTGCTGCGCTATTTCGAACGTGATCAAGATCGATAAGCTCTGAAGCCTTTCCACTAAAACCCATTACTACAGAAACATCATTCATATCTCTATTTAATATAAACCAGCTTTCATTTGTATGGCGCAGAAGCACTTCTTCAGCTTGTAGCTGCTTGATGATAGGCATCCCTCGACAGCGGACAACATTCAGAGCTGACCGCATATTCTCTAACTATGATCAATAAAATTAAAATGTAACAACAAATGCAAACCCTTGGTCGGTCTTCATAAAATAAGAACAAAATATCTTCGTTTTCTGGAGAAACGTCCACTCCTCGAATTCATTTGTAAATTTTTATAGTTCAAAATATTTGAAAAAATAGGTGAGGGATCGCAACAGATTCAACACGATGGAGGAAACTAAAGTAGCGAGAAACGAAAGTTTCGACTCAATTAGTTGTGACTTTTTAATTGATGAGCTGGAAAATAGCCGATTGGGGTCAGACTCACCTACTCCAACTGTTTCTGAATTTAGAAAAAAGGAGTTGAAAGGTGAGCTAAAAGAGCCACTTCTGGCTGAGGACAAGGGCAGATTCGTGCTTTTTCCTATTAAGCATCATGATGTAAGTAATATTCTTTGATGGTTTCATATTTTTAATCTGTTATCTAGACGGAGTAGTAATTCCGTCAACAGTTCGTCCTGTTACTTCTATTTTTGGAGTATCAA
>JACCDO010909424.1_pt1 | contig 15394 bp, 12 predicted proteins | sample 7446101 | NCBI WGS metagenome assembly JACCDO01 (sample SAMN15323440, study PRJNA562643) | freshwater metagenome | isolation source: river surface water | place: USA:Blue River Watershed | collected 2017-08-16
ATAGTACTGAGCCATCAAAGCGTTAGGGGTATTGTTTTCTACCGCCCTACTTCTTGTCATGGGCGCCATAACCACGCGATTTGAAAGTTCGATCCCGCCTAATGTATAACGATCAAATAACAGCATTATTACCCCCTTAATCAATTGATGTTTCGGATTTTTCTTTATTGTCAATCAAAAGCGAAATTCATGCAGAAAGATCTACACTTGGAATAAGCTTGGCAGGCAACTTTTACCAATTCTTAATTAGACACCCAAAAAATTGGGAGCGAACAGCATAGCTCCATACTATCACTGGCTTTTACTCATGGTATGCAATAGCTACAAACGATAATTACATTAGTAGCTTTGACTCACTCAAGCAAATCTTACGCTTAGGTGTTATCGGGCTAATTGAGCCAATTGGCTATAGACAAAGAGATGCATACTGGAGAATGATAGGCTGGTGGCGCTGGCTAAGAGGTAAGCCGATTGAATGGTAATGGACTTACCATTTTGTTTATCGGCAAAAGGGCCAGAATCTAGCGGGGATGGGGTAACCTTAAATTCCATTCTTATCGGTGACATTTACCCCAAACAGGCATAAGATAAATAGATGGGAATGTTTCGAACCTCTCTCATTTGGGGGCTCTGTCTTTCAAGCCTTCATTTTTGCTGGGCAATTCTGGTTGCCCTAGGATGGGCTCAACCACTGCTTGACTTCATTTTTAAACTCCATATGTTGAGCTCACCATTTCAAGTGCAAGCGTTTAATCCTTTATTGGCAATGGGATTAATCGCAATAACTTTTCTAATTGGATGCGTGTATGGGGCAATCTTTTACCTTATCAAAAGTCAATTTACATCGTAATTAATGCTGGGCCTGACACATTCTGAAGTTGCTCAGCTTCAAGCAAAAGATGGCTTCAATGAAATCGCGACTGCTGAGAAAAAATCAGTATTTGTTTTATTACTGCGCATACTATCCGAACCCACATTCTCTTTGCTTTTTCTGGCTGGAGCAATTTATCTAATCCTCGGAAAAATTGAAGATGCAATCATTCTGATTGGCTTCATATTCATATCCGTTGGCATCACCCTGTTTCAAGAGCGCAGAAGTGAAAAAGCAATTGATGCCCTCCGTGTTCTTTCTAGCCCAAGGGCAATCGTCATCCGAGATGGGGTAAAGCAAAGAATTGCTGGTAAAGATCTTGTTATCGGCGATATTGTGATTCTTGAAGAAGGCGATAGGATTCCTGCAGACACGGTACTACTTGAGGTGCATGATCTACTCATAGATGAATCATTGCTTACTGGTGAATCCAATCCAGTCGGAAAGACGGTTGATCATCACGCCTACTCAGGTTGCATGGTGATTCGGGGTAATGCTATCGCCAGAGTTTCTGCGATTGGATCACATACTGAGCTAGGCAAAATTGGAGGCAGTCTAAAACATATCGTCAATTTAAATAGTCCCCTGCAAGACGATATAAAAGTATTAATCAAACGCTTTACTTATTTTGGCGTAATCCTATCGCTTGCAGTATTGATCATCTATGGTTTGCTACAGCAGGATTGGTTGCAAGGGGCACTGACTGCGATTAGCCTCACAATGGCCCTATTGCCTGAAGAATTTACTGTCATTTTGACTGTATTTATGGCGCTTGGTGTGTGGAGAATATCCCGTCAAAAAGTGCTGACAAGATATGCCCCTATTATTGAGACACTAGGGAGCATTACAACTCTGTGTGTAGATAAAACCGGTACATTAACTCTCAATAAAATGTCCCTGGAAGTACTTGCTACACCTGACAGCATTTTGAAAATAGGTACAAGCAATAAAACCTTAAACCCATCCCATGAAGAACTCTTAAGTTACAGTATTTTGGCTAGTGAAATTGAGCCATTTGACCCAATGGAGCAAGCCTTTCACGCCAAGAGCTATCTTCTTCAGAATCAAGGTATTTATAGCAATTTCCAGCTGATACATGAGTACGGTTTAAGTGCTGAACTTCCCATGATGGCCCATTTATGGAAGGCGCCCAACTCTGATCAATGCCTCATTGCAATAAAAGGCGCTCCAGAAGCAGTGCTTCATCAATGCAAACTGAGTGCAGATCAAAAAAATCAAATCGAACATCAAATCCAATCATTGGCTGGTCAAGGCTTACGACTTTTGGGGGTAGCAAAAGCAAGCTATCCAGTTCGATCCACTTGGCCAGACACGCTAAATTCATTTGATTTCACTTGGCTTGGTCTGGTTGGCCTTAAAGATCCCATTAGAGAGGAGGTGCCTTCTGCTATTAATCAATGCCAGAGTGCTGGCATACGTGTCATGATGATCACGGGAGATCATGCACTTACAGCACAAGCCATTGCAATGCAAGCTGGCATCGACAGTAAGTCCGTTCTCTCTGGCGCGGATATTCGCGCACTTAGTGATGCCAACCTTCAAGAGGCCGTTAAAAGCACTTTTGTATACGTTCGTATTAAACCCGCTGAGAAATTGAGGCTTGTAAGAGCGTTACAGGCCAATAATGAAATTGTTGCGATGACTGGCGATGGCGTGAATGATGCACCAGCATTAAAAGCTGCACATGTTGGCATTGCAATGGGTAAACGAGGCACAGATGTAGCACGAGAAGCTGCATCCTTAGTTCTACTCAATGATGACTTTTCTTCAATAGTGAAAACTATAAAACAAGGCAGACAAATCTATGACAACTTGCATAAAGCCATTATTTATATAGTCGCTATTCATATCCCCATGGCAGGCGCCGTATTTATTCCAATTCTATTGGGACTGCCACCAATTCTGGATCCCATACATATTGTTTTTTTACAAATGATTATTGATCCTGCGTGCGCAATTATTTTTGAAATGGAAAAACCTGATAGCGATGTTATGCAAAGACCACCAAGAAATATCCATTCAAAACTATTCAGCCTGGAAAACATATCTATGGCAGTAATTCAGGGCGCAGGCCTAACAGCTATTGTGGTTGGGATGTATCTTTTGCTCATGTATCAAGGATATTCGCATGCCGTGGCTACCACCCTATCATTTGGGAGTCTAGTGCTTGGTAATTTTTCATTAATTGTAGTGAGCAGATCTAAGAAGGATCATCTTTTTGCAATCTTGAGAAAAACCAACCCATCACAAAAATGGATTCTAGGCTTTGCATTCGTATCGTTTTTATTGCTTGTATCGATCCCTTTTCTAAGAGAGCGGTTTCAATTCTCCACCCTTACACCAAACGGTATTGCAATCATATTGGCTTCTGGGCTGATTGGCATAGCGTGGTATGAGCTAGTAAAACTAGGATATAAAAGAAAATGGATGGAATAAAAGATGGTGACCATAAAGCAATTTAATCCCGATGAATCAGTATTGGTCTTGATTGATTTGCAAGATCGATTAATGCCTGCTATTGAGCATGGTGATAAGGTGCTAAATCAATGCATTCGCATAGCAAAAATCGCAAATCTTTTATCTGTACTTATTATGGGGACAGAGCAAAGCCCACTTAGCATTGGCAGTAATGCACTAGAGATTCGTCAGTTTTGCCAAACAACCATTACTAAAGAGTTTTTTAATGCCTGTCAAAATGGTTTAATCACTTCCCTTCCCATGAATCGAAAGCAAATTATTGTGGCAGGCTGCGAGACGCATGTGTGCGTAATGCAAACGGCATTAGATCTATTGCGTAACCAATATGATGTCGCTGTCCTAGTAGATGCAGTGGGATCAAGAAGACCGCTTGATAAGGAGACTGCCTTACAAAGATTAAGTGAGGCTGGTGCAACACTGTTGACAGTCGAAATGTTGGCATTTGAATGGCTAAAATTTGCCTTGCATCCACGATTTAAAGACTGCTTAACAATCATTAAGGCGGCCTAACGATCAATTACAGTCTATTCAATGCGCCCGATAATTACCTCTGAATGAATCCTGATTTCTTTACCAAATTTGAGTTAGCAATAGATTCAATATCCCCACATTGCTTATTATTGGCTTTTAGATAGTCATTTGATAGCTTCACCCTGTCGTCTATCCCAGGATGGGTAAACAAATAGGTTAATGCGCTGGAGACTGCTGAGTTCTTCTCCATCACATTTTTCATTTTTAGGTAGCCACATGGAGTGTATCCAGCTTTGGTAAGCCAATCGATGGCCATGGGATTTACCTGATCCTCGATCTTGCCGTCTTGTATGCGCTTCGCTTGATCGATTGCCGCACCGGCACCGTACCCGCCAGCCGCAGTCGCAAAGAGGGAAACACCTGTGCTGACGATTTCTTTTGTCAGAAAGTAATTGATTTCTCGACTATCTTGTACATCCGCATCATCGCCAATGACAATATGTGCATATTGATGGCTCATTGCAGCAGCCAACGAATCCTCATCATCTCCAAAAAGATTCAAAAAGTTAAAGCTCATTGCGACGTAATTGGTCCCGTTGCGAGAGAGCAATAACACCGTATGCAGATCAGAATCTACTAATGCAAATTGCATTCGTTTATCCGTTAACGGAATCACTTTGCTACGAATTGCTTTGAGGTTCTTGTAATGCCCTGCATTAAGCACATACTCCTTACCCCCCACACTGATGACTTGTAAATCTCCATTTAGGTCACTATTTTTATCAAACTGATCGTCAGTTAAATAAACAACGTCATGAATCTGAGTCTTGTATAGATGAGCGCAACCAGTAAGGGTGACGACCATCAATAAGATCAGAAATGCAGTAAGACGTTTCAGGGTAAGCAAGATTTGAAACAACTATTGGGGTGCGTTGCTCGCTAACTTACAGTCCCTGCCCAACTGATTGCATACCCGAATCACGCCATCAACGATTTGGGTTGTTTGTGGTGTAGCTCCTGGTGCAGCAGTACCTACAATCATCAACTGAGAAGTATCATTGCTAAGCGGATTGACAGCCAATGTTGCTGTCTGATCGCCACGATTGATGGTGAGGCTCAATTTCTGTGGGTTCATCGCTGAAATATTGACATTGCCATTTTGTTGAATGGTATTGACTGCCACCTCAAACACTTTTTGTGCGGGGGCATCTAATATCACCGTAGCCACCTCAGTAGCGGATTGATTACCTGATGGTGAATTCTGGGTAACTTGCTCTATGCGACCAATGGCATGTCGCGCCACAAAAACCCACTGAGAAAATGCTAGATCAGGAACCATAGAAATACACAAGAAGGCAATCAATGGCTTAGTTGATAGCTTAGCTAGCGACTTATTCAATGTTAGTTTCATCAGAGGCATCCGTAACATAATTGTTTGTGTGGAAATGATATCTGTCAATGTACTGCAAATTTACTAGCTGAGCATCTATTGCTACTTTAAAGGCAATAAAAAAGCGCCTTTTAAGGCGCTTTATTCTGGTTTGCGTGATTTTTAAATCACAACGACTGGCAATTTGGAATGCACGATAACAGCATGAGTTTCACTGCCCATAAACACTCCTTTGAGACCGAGTCTTTTATGAGAAGCCATCATGATGGCATCGACACCTGTCTTCTTGGCGGCGCTCAGTATCCCTTCATAAACTACAGGACTATATTCATGATGTGTTTTCACTTTAATGGACTTATCCAAGAGCCCGCTTGCCGTTTCTAACAATTCCTTGGCATGTTGAGCACAAGCTTTTTTATGATTTGCATCTGAAATTCGATAATCTGATGCTTTGCGCGCATATACAAATGGAGCGCGAGGATCAGAGATATAAGCCAATACAACATTTGCCCCATCAGCGCCTATTAATCCTGAGATTTGTTTCATGATTTTGGGTGTCACCATATCATCGACAACGGGGATCAAAACGGTTTTAAACATATTCTTACTCTCCTCAAATAGATATTTCTAATTGAGTTTGACATTTGGGAAGAGAAGCATATTGATGCAGATCAAATATACCCTAGGGTAATTGCATATCCCGAGCTGCAATCGTTAAATACTACTGTTTAGGCCTATCCGCATCCTCGAGAGGATAAGCATCTGCCACGTAAGCGGGACCCTTCATCAATACAACAATATAAGCTCCGATTACTATCGTAAAGATAGCTATCCAATAACAAATTAGTGTTGCGATCACTAAAATATCGATGAAGCCGGTGCTACTGGCACTTCGTGCGATTTGCCCCTCGGCTGGCAAGATCCTTGTCAGAATTGATGGCATCAAAATTGCGAGGGTTCCCAGTAAAGTCCATGCGGGCGCTTGACTCAGTATCCATCGCTCTTTTCCCGGTTGGGAGGTACGATAGCCAGGGAGTTTTTTAAAAAATCTACTCATCTATTTGAGCGCTTTTTTTCATAAACAGCCTAATAAAGAACACGAACATGCCAATCATAAACAGAATGACTGCTAGACTCAATTGACCCGCAAAAGTTCCAAATAATTCAAGCAACATAATATTCTCTCCCAAGTGCAAACAGGTTCAATGTAGTTCTTGGGCTATTTTTATGTTTTGATCCAAATCAAAATTTATTCGCTTGATTTTTGACCATATTCAGTTCATGATTTAAATCAACATCCAAGACTTTTGAAAAACAAATTTATGCTTATCAAGTGTCCTCACTGCGGTAAATTTAATAGACTGCCCTTAGATCGCATCAATCAAAAGCCGATCTGTGGCTCTTGTAGAGAGGGCTTACTTTTGGGCCCTATTGATGCTGACCAAGCCAGCTTTAAAGAGATTCTTGGGCAAAGTAAATTGCCGGTGATTGTAGATTTTTGGGCCCCTTGGTGCGGTCCATGCAAAATGTTCGCCCCCACCTTCATGGCTAGCGCAAAAAAACATGGGGAGTCCATTCTTCATGTCAAACTGGATACAGAGGCCAATCCTGGAATTGGTCAAGAATTTTCTATTCGGTCTATCCCTACATTAGCTGGCTTTAAAAATGGTACTGAGATTGAAAGAATCAGTGGCGCATTGCCTCCACAACAATTAGATCAATTCATTTCATCACTTCTTTAAAGTCGCCAGCATAAATTTGGCGCAACCCATCTGCGCCCAGGTGTCTGAAGCGCCAAGTGTTTCAGTAATACCTTCTATTTTCAATGGGTTACAGTCATATTGGCTGGCACTTCGCAGGCATTCATTAGTATTTATCGCCACTTTCCTCACAATTGGCTGAATTTCACTACCTGATAGCTACGCTTTAATATATTTTATTATATAATATAAATATATAATTTAATTGGGTACAAAAGCATGGATAACAAGCTAGGGATTTCAGGGCGTATAGCAGAGTTCTTTCAGGGGGCGCAAATTACTCCCTTGCTGGCAATTCTTGCTCTCTTGCTTGGCTTATTTGCCATTGTGGTGACACCACGCGAAGAAGAGCCGCAGATTAACGTGACGATGGCTAATGTCATCATCCCGTTTCCGGGAGCTAGCGCCAAATCTGTGGAAGAAATGGTTTCCATACCGGCGGAGCAAGTGCTTTCACAAATCGCCGGGATTGAACACATCATGTCTATGTCCCAAGCTGGTCTGTCAGTCATTACCGTGCAATTCAAAGTTGGCGTTCCCAGAACGGAAGCCTTGGTAAGACTGCATGATACTGTTGCAGCAAACTCTGATTGGCTACCCAAAGGTCTTGGGGTGATGCCTGCCATTATTAAACCCAAGGGAATAGATGATGTACCCATCTTATCCATCACACTTTTCTCAAAAAATACAGAAACTACTGCTTACGATTTAGAAAAAATTGCGAATAAGATCGAAATAGACTTAAAACGCATCAAAGGAACTCGCGAAGTCACGACTATTGGTGGGCCAAAGCGCGCCATTCGGATTGAAATTAATCCCGAAAAAATGGCGCTGAAGGGTATCACCATCCCGGAACTCAGAATGGCGCTAGAAACAGCCAATCTTGGAATGCCTGTGGGAGACCTACTAACAGAACAAGGCGCTATTGCTATTGAAACTGGTCCATTCCTAAAGAATTTACAGGATGTAGAGAATGTAGCGCTCGGGATTAGGCAAGGAAGCCCTCTCTACATAAAAGATATTGCCGCAGTCATTGAGGGACCGATGCAAAATCGTCGCTTAGTTTGGCATGCACAAAGAGGTGAGGCTAAAGAGTTAAATCACCATTATCCCGCGGTAACGATTTCTGTTACCAAAAAACCTGGTGAAAATGCAGTAGATGTTTCCAACCAAGTATTAGATCAATTGCAATCTCTTAAAGGCACCCTCATTCCACAAGATATTGAGATGGCCATTTCTCGAAACTATGGAGAGACAGCAAATGAAAAAGCAAGCAAACTCATTCAAAAATTAATCTTCGCCACACTATCTGTAGTGGCGCTGATATTCTTCGCACTTGGTAGAAGAGAGGCCTTCATCGTTGGCTCAGCGGTAGTTCTAACACTCTCCGCCACCCTATTTGCATCTTGGGCATGGGGATTTACTATCAATCGCGTTTCACTTTTTGCGCTCATTTTTTCCATTGGCATCTTGGTCGATGATGCCATTGTGGTAGTTGAAAATATTCATCGGCATCAACTGCTCTTTCCGAATAAAAATCTGAAAGAAATTATTCCGGGCGCAGTTAATGAGGTTGGCGGGCCCACTATTCTGGCTACCCTTACAGTGATTGCCGCTCTTCTGCCTATGGCTTTCATTAGCGGCCTCATGGGGCCCTACATGAGCCCAATTCCGATCAATTCGAGCATGGGCATGCTGCTTTCACTGGCAATCGCTTTCATGATTACCCCTTGGATGGCCGGGAAGTGGCTAGCAAAGCATTCTCAAACCCAAAATGCACACTTTGATCTTGCTCAGTGGATTAGTCCAACCTTCAAAAAAATATTCAACCCTCTGCTTAGCGAGCAATCTGGCAAAAAAAATAGAAAGCTTCTGGCGATCGGCGTCATTGGTGCGATTCTAGTATCGCTAGCATTACCAATGACAGGTTTAGTGGTCTTAAAAATGCTTCCTTTTGACAATAAGTCAGAATTCCAAGTGATTCTGGACATGCCACCAAACACCAAGATTGAGAAAACTTCAGAGGTTCTAAAAGAAATGGGGGATGCCCTTTCCAAATCACCTGAAGTGAGCAGTTACCAAATCTATGCGGGAACTTCAGCTCCCATTAACTTTAATGGGTTGGTACGTCAGTATTACTTTAGACAAAGTCCTGCATTGGGGGATATCCAAGTTAACTTGGTTGATAAGCATCAACGCTCTGATAAAAGCCACACTATCGCCAGCCGCGTTAGACCTTCTCTAGAGGATATTGCAAAAAAATATAGCGGCAACGTTAAGGTTGTGGAAGTACCTCCAGGCCCACCCGTTCTCTCACCAATTGTGGCTGAAATTTATGGCCCTACTGCGCAGGGTAGACTAAGTGTCAGCAAATCGGTCAGGAACGCTCTTGAAAAAACCCCTGGAATAGTAGATATCGATGACAGCAGTATTGCTAAATCACCAAAACAGTTTCTCATTGTGGATCGACAAAAAGCGAGCTTGATGGGTGTTTCTCAGCAAGCGATCGTATCGACTTTAAGAGCAGGTTTATCAGGGGACAATGCCACATTTCTTCATGATGAATCAAAGTATCCCGCGCCTATTGAAATTAGACTTCCAGAAAGTAAACAACAGCAATTAGGCGACCTTTTAAAGCTGACCATCAGAAACTCTCAAAGGGAAGCAGTTCCATTAAGTCAATTCGTTACGATTGTGGATGCAGAACGTGAACAAACCATCTACCACAAAGATTTACTTCCCGTAAGCTATGTCATTGGTGATACAGCAGGCAAGATTGATAGTCCTCTCTATGGCTTGTTTAAAGCGAGGTCTGAAGTTCAGCAAATCAAAGATCCTCATGGAAAAGAGGTTGAGGAGTACTTTACGAAAGCGCCTTCAGACCCATATCGCTCTTATGCCGTCAAATGGGATGGAGAATGGCAGGTCACCTACGAAACCTTTAGAGATATGGGGGCTGCTTATGCCGTTGGATTGGTGCTCATATATCTATTGGTGGTCGCACATTTCGGCTCCTACTTAACACCATTGGTCATTATGGCACCCATTCCTCTCACCATTATTGGGGTCATGCCAGGGCATGCACTCCTAGGAGCACAATTTACTGCAACATCGATGATTGGCATGATTGCTCTAGCTGGCATTATCGTCAGAAACTCCATCCTGCTTGTCGACTTTATTAATCTGCAAATTGCAAAAGGCATTGCATTTAAAGATGCTGTCGTAGATGCTGCCATCACAAGGGCTCAACCGATTGCCCTTACTGGTCTTGCAGCAATGCTGGGAGCATTCTTCATTCTGGATGATCCAATCTTCAACGGTCTAGCTATTTCATTGATATTTGGAATACTAGTATCGACTGCTCTAACGCTCGTAGTCATTCCTTTGCTTTACTACTCTGCATATGCGCATCGCGTTAGCGCCATTCTGAAATCTATCCATTAATTCTCTAGGGAGTACATCATGACATCTTGGCAACTTGTTCGCGTTATCGCTGGCACATTTATTCTTATCTCACTTGCTCTAGGTGCCCCAGCTAGCCCATGGTTCATTAGCGAATGGTTTTTGGCATTTACTGCTTTTGTTGGCGCTAATATCCTCCAAAGCGGCCTGACCCAATGGTGCCTTATGGAAAGTATCGTTCGCAAGCTCGGCCTAAAAGCTGGTGCATAAATGAAGAAAAAGTGTATGAATATCTTGAATTTAAAACCACTAGCTATCGCATCCATTGCATTGCTTGCAATTTCTAGTAACCCGGTTAACGCAACCAGTCTCATCGAGGTTTGGCGAGAAGCGCAAAATCGAGACCCCGAGTTCATAGCGAGTCGCTATGAACAAATGGCGGGAGAAAAGAGACGTGACCAAGGCACTTCTTTATGGCTGCCAAGCGTCAACTTAACCGCTCTTACAGGTAGCATGAGTCTAAACACCTCCACGACAGGCGCTCAATTCTATGCCCCTGGAATGGGAACAATCAATGGTGCTAATTTTAATACCTCAATCAATAATGGCTTTGTCAATCGATACGCTATCGGCGCAACTCAATCGGTATACAACCGTGAACGACTTGCACAAAGTCGGCAGCTAAATTATTCAGCAGATGCATCTGATCTCGGAGCGCAAGTAGCAAATCAAAATTTAATTTTGCTAGTTGCTGAACGATATTTGGATGTGCTCAGCGCACAAGAAGCTCTCAGGCTAATGAATAAGCAAGTCCTTGCCATAGAAAATACCCGTCAACAAATTGAAAAACGCTTTAAGCTCGGTGACGCAAGCCAGACAGACATGCAAGAGGCAAATGAGCGTCTCGATACTATAAAAGTTCGTGCTTTAGATGCGAAAAATAATCTGGTTGTGAAACAACTTGCCTTACAAGACTTGTTTGGTGGCCCCGTAAATATGGATAAGCTAAAAATCAACCTAAATTTAGCTCAAATGAAATTACCCGGTTTAGATACTTATGTCGGAAAATTAAAGTCTCAAAATATTCAATTGCAAATGCTTTCTGTTCAAGAAAAGGCCGCTAAAGAAGAGGCGGCAAAATATGAGGCAATTGCTTCACCCAAGCTTGACGCGATCGCCCAATCCTCTAAAGATAACTTGAATGGTTCGGGCAACTTTGGCGCTGCCAGCAACACCATCACTAATAACTATTTGGTTGGATTGCAACTCTCTATTCCGCTGTATACAGGCGGGTATCGCACCGCTAAACATGAAGAATCTCTCCTCATGGTAGAAAAAACCAAGGCGGAGTACAACAAAGCCGAACAGAACTTGGAGAGAACGATGAGATCAGTGTGGCAATCTCTCAATAGCGCAAAAGAAAAATTGACAGCCTTATCCAATGCTCAAAAGACTGGAGAAGCTCGACTGCAATCCACGCGCTTAGGCTATTCAAATGGCTCCAGAACTACTATGGAACTTCTTGGCGCTGAGAATGATCTTATCGCCAATGAATATGCTCTTTATATGGAGAAGGTTAATTATTTAATCAATCGCCTACGATTGGCTGCGCTTTCTGGCGAGATATCTGAACAAGATCTCTCACAGGTAAACGCTTACCTAAATTGAGCACGGCATTTAACCAGTTGTTTTTGCAATAAAAAAGGCTTTAGGGACTGGTGTACACCAAACTACACCATCACCCATTTGCCCTGTCTGGCATACGGAGACAATTTTATCCATCAGCACAGGCGCAATTTCGGCATTACAGACAATCTCAATGCGCACTTTTGCTGTGTAATCAGTCATCTCATCCCTAATCGTGGTTTTTGATGTCTTGGATGGAGCGCTACAGCCCTCCACTTTTGCCACCGTCATTCCCGGAAATCCAGGCGTATCCATGAGAGCAGCTCGCAGTATTGGTAATTTATTGGGGCGAATAACCGCCTTAACCTCCATCATGCTTCCACCTCTTTCTCTTCAAACCATCTATACAAGACTGGTAGTACCAATAACGTTAATGCCGTTGAAGTAATTAAACCCGCAATGACTACCGCAGCCAGTGGCCTGGTCACTTCAGATCCCGGCCCACCAGAAAACAACATTGGTACCAATGCCAACATCGCTACAGACGCTGTCATCATGACGGGCCTAAAGCGATGCCCACAACCATGCAGTAATGCCTCTTCCATGCTATAGCCATCTTCTCTTAATTGCTTAATAAATGAAATCAAAACCACCCCATTCAAAACAGCAATACCCCAGAGATTAATAAAACCAACAGCTGCAGGCACTGAGAGGTACTCTCCGGTAATGAATAATCCAAATACCCCGCCGATAGAGGCAAATGGCAGAACCAAAATAATTAACCCAGCTAGGCGAATCGACTTAAACAACATAAACAATAAGAAGAATATAGCCAAAATAGTGAGCGGAATAATAATCATCAAACGTGCCATAGCCCTTTGCATGTTTTCAAATTGTCCACCCCATTGCAGGCTGTAACCTTGAGGAAGTTCTACATTTTTTGCAATGAGACTTTGCGCCTCTTTAACGAAGCCCCCAAGATCACGGCCTTCTACGTTAACACCGACCACCAATCTACGCTTTCCGGACTCTCTGGATATTTGTGCAGGGCCCTCTACTAAAGCAATGTCCGCAAGATCTCGCATCAGCACTTGCGCCCCTTCGGGTGAATGCAAAATAATATTTTCGATGGCGTCAATATTATTTCTGTATGGCGCGGGGTAACGCAGCGTAAGGGGAAAGCGACGCTCTCCTTCGTACACAGTGCTAGCTTGCTTGCCACCAATTGCCGTTTCAATCACTTCATTCACATCAGAGACGTTGATTCCATAGCGGGCGATCGCATCACGGTCAATTTTGATATTGAGATAATTTTGTCCGGATGCCTGCTCAATCCTTAAGTCGTTACTACCCTTCATCTTGGTGAGAATTTGCCCAATCTGAGATCCCAATTTTTGTAATGTCGCAAGATCGTCGCCAAAAATCTTGACCGCCACCTGAGAGCGCACTCCCGATACCATCTCATCCACCCTGGCTGCAATCGGTTGAGAAATCGCCAATTCAATACCAGGTAGCGTTTTGAGTTTTTCCCGAATTTGCTGAGCAATTTCTTCTTGGCTAAAGTCTCTATCGCCAAGCGGCTTTAGCGTCACGATCGGATCTGACTCATTGGGCTGCCCTGGATCAGCAGGTGATTCACCGCGACCAAGCCGAGATACAGCCATTTCAACACCAGGAATCGTCATGATGCGTTTGATGGCCTCAAACTCTAACTTGATTGATTCATCCAAGGAGATATTCGGCGCTCTGACAATCACGGGAGTAATGGAACCCTCTTGCATCACTGGGATAAACGATTTTCCTAAAAAGACAAATCCAACCAAGCTTAATACCAATGCAATCAGCGAGCGTTTAATAACCACTTTTGGATTACTTAAGCTCCAATGCAGCCAGCGCTCGTATGGAGCACGTAGTTTTTTAACAATTTTGGTGTCATCCTCGCTACCGCCCTTCAATATGTAAGAGCAAAGCACTGGGGACAGAGTAAAAGACAGGATCAGTGAAATTGCTAAAGCTATGGCAATCGTAATTGCCATGGGAGCAAACATTTTTCCTTCCATACCTTCTAGAGAAAGCAAAGGCATAAACACCAAAATAATGATGCCCACACCAAACAGCACTGGCTTACCCACCTCAGATGCTGCTTCCAAAATAATGCGGTTTTTTGATTCGCCCGACTTTAAGCGCTCACCCAATTTGGCGAAGGTGTTTTCAACGACAACAACTGAACCATCAACCATAATGCCGATGGCAATCGCAAGACCGCCTAAGGACATGAGGTTAGCAGAGATACCGTAGCGATTCATCACCAAAAAGGTCAGTAATGGGGTCAATAAGAGGGTTGCCACCACAATCAATGATGAGCGCACATCACCCAAGAACAAAAAGAGCAAAATAATGACAAGAATGACGCCCTCAACTAATACCTTGGCCACATTAAACATCGCTGCATTGACAAGATCAGTACGATCATAAAAAGGCACAATTTGTAGGCCATCAGGCAATAGCTTGCCCTCATTGATTTCAGCAACCTTTAACTTAATTCGATTGACGACTTCACGGGCGTTACCACCACGTATCATTTGCACAATTCCAGCGACACTCTCGGTGTAGCCGTTTTTGATGGCAGCACCCTGTCTAATCTCGCTACCAATCCTGACCTCTGCCACATTCTTCACATAGATCGGGGTGCCCTTGACTTCTTTTAGGATAATTTTTCCGATATCTTCTGGTTTATTAATTAATCCAAGGCCGCGAATAAGATAACGCTCAGCATAAGTTGGTAGTTGGCCGCCACCTGAATTTGCATTATTTCTTGCAAGCGCTTGATACACATCGTGCAAGCTAATCTGATAGTGACGCAATCTCTCTGGATTTACTAACACTTGATACTCTCTTGCATAACCACCTTGAGTATTGATTTCGGCAACACCAGGTATAGAACGCAACATCGGTCTCACAATCCAATCTTGTACTGCACGGCGTTCAGATAGTTCATCCACCGTTAATTCACGATGACGATCAGAAGGGTGATCTAAGGTGTATTGATAGACCTCACCTAAGCCAGTAGATGGTGGCGCAAGTACTGGGGTGATACCTACTGGCATTTTGGATGCGACTTCAATCAAGCGCTCCGTGACCAGCTGCCTGGCAAAATAAATATTCGTACTTTCAGTAAACACTAAAGTAATGATCGACAAGCCGTTGCGATTGAGGGACCGCATTTCTACCAAGCCAGGTAGACCTGTCATGCCCAACTCAATTGGAATGGTGACGAAACGCTCGACTTCCTCTGGCGACTTACCTGGAGCTTCAGAAGCAACCTGCACTTGCACATTGGTTACGTCCGGAAATGCGTCTACCGACAAGCGCTTA
>JACCDO011916377.1_pt1 | contig 15394 bp, 1 predicted proteins | sample 7446101 | NCBI WGS metagenome assembly JACCDO01 (sample SAMN15323440, study PRJNA562643) | freshwater metagenome | isolation source: river surface water | place: USA:Blue River Watershed | collected 2017-08-16
ACGTAGCACTTAGTGGGATGTACTTCGTTCCTGTTACCAATTTCAACGGCTTGGTGTCCATAGATTTGTCTATTATGAGTGATCCTAAGAATGGTATCTCGTCCACAACCACTGCCCAGATATACATCTTCGTCGACGGCGTTGACGATGAACCAACTACTGCGATTAGTAACCAGCAAGTGGCCATGCTGCCTACGCATATCAGTAGTCCAATATCGCTTCAATCCATCTTTCAAGTGCATGATATCGATGATATCAACATGGTGATGGTTGAAGTACAGAGTGCAACAGGAACCTTATCTATGTCGAGAGCGTTTTTGGATCCCGCATTAACGGATGAGTTCCATGCATCGGCAACGTATAGCATGCTGAATTACACGTCACATTTCCTCACATTCTTTGCCAACAAGGACTACGTCTCGTCTATTCTGGACTATCTTGTATACACTCCTCCTAATTTGTATGCGGGACATGACACCGTGTCCCTGAACGTGACATCTTTAGTGGTAAATGCGAATAATAATAGTTACATCCGAGGCAAATCTGCATCTGCCGAGTTAGCGCTGCACGTCAAGATGTCATCAATCATACAATGGAATTGCCCTCGTAGCGTTAACATGAGAGAAGATGACTCCGTCGATTTGCAGTGCATATGCTCGTTGCAAAGCTCCACCGTGTATAACAGTAGTGGGTACACCGTATCACTCACGTTGTCGATCGCTGATGCTGACGCATCTATTGGCTACTTCCGTGTCACAGACACGGTCTTACTAGACAACCGTTTTGACTGGTCGCTCCACAGCATCTTGCAAGGTGGTATGGTGAACAAACATGAATTTACATTTTTGTCGGTCAGAATGAGTGTGTCAGACATAGATTTATTCTTGAGTCAAGTAACGTGTCATACAAGCGACAATAGAAATGGTAACTACATTGTATCCGTTGTAGCGGTGCTGGAAACAAACGCAGGTGTCACTGCACAGTCATTGGCGTCGTCGGAGATCATTGAAGCATACAAGGAGATCATATTTACTATACTTCCTGTGAACGACCCGCCATATTTCGTCGTGGATACACCATCACAAGTCATTGATGGCGTATACATACTCAACCAAACGGATACGTTACCTTTCAACTTCATATCTGTGGAGGACATTGATCTCAGTGAAACGCCGCTGGCTTATCTTAACTTCAGGTGCTCCGCCCTTCATGGATCATGCCGGGTCAGAGCCTCTACCAAAGCAACGAATATTGGTGTGTATGTTGTTGATGACGGATATGTCTCGGGTTCGGTGCATATCATGGGCAGAGATACAGACATCACTTCCTTGCTCAGCTCTGGGCTGATTGAGTACGTACCATCGAAGCAAAGAGGTGTTGCAAGTGAAGACAACGTCACTTTGATCATTAACGATAATGGATTCAGCGGTATTGAGACTGCCAAAGGCAACAGCTCCACTCTAGTGGTACCTATCGAAGTGCTACCTCAGCTAGAGCCGTTGAGCTTAGTACTGAATAATGGTAATGTTGTAGTTGGTTACGAAGACTCCTTCATATCATTTTATGATTTGGTGCGCATAGAAACGGGTTCTTTCGATGCTAACGTTGACGTCATTACCTTGTCTATTGACACACTTGATGGGGAATTATACTGCGGCACCCTAGAGTCAGTTGATGTGACCAGCTCCGGTAATCGTGTCACCCTATATGGCACCATCGCAAGTGTGCAATCTGTCTTTGAGTCCAACTACACCGAAGCAGGCTGTAGATTTGTGCCATTGACGGACCTAGCCTTTTCGCTGCAAGTTTCATTCGCGATTGATTACGTGAATAATGGGGCTAGCGATACCATAGAAAACACTTTGAAGATATACTTGATACCAGTGAATGACGCCCCAGTCATAAGTAAAAAGCCGAATGCCATTGAAGCGTTTGAAGTCGTCAACAAGGAGACAATTGATTTTGGTTCTACTATCGCGTGGCAAGTTACCGACGCAGATATCACGCAAGGGCCTGCGTTATCGCAGCGTGGAAAGATTACGGTGAACGTCACTACCCCATGCGGCTTGCTACAATTTGAGCCAACTGGGCAGTTATGGGTACTTACTAATTCCGGTAAATTGCGGTTATCTATAGACTCCGTTTACCCTGTTGACGAGGCGTTTCTATCACATGATTGCATCGGAGTAACCGGGGGCGATACTGCTACTGGTGTCGCTGCACCTGTGGGCTATAAATTGTTCACTTTTGATGGCGATCTGGCCACAGTCAATGCCGCGCTGCTTAGTCTAAGGTATATCACCCCATCGTCCAGTAGTGGTATTAGCAACATCACTATTAGCGTGAGTGATAATGGCAACTTTGGATTAGACAATAGTCAAGTCAACGTGGTGACCGACACATTGCATATCAAGTACCATGCTGCACAGGCTTTCCCTAGCATCGTTATGTCTCACAATGTGACGATACAAGAGCACTCAACATTCTTCGGTAGTGACGTTAATCTCAGGGTCGTTAATAGTCAGTACAGTAATGAGTACCAATCTGTATTCACCATGACCGTCAATACCGTCGTCGATGTGAATAATATGAATGCATACCGTGTACCAGTCATAGTACCCTCGAAGTACCAGCAAGATAGTAGCTCGGACAGTGACTCGATACAGATTGTCACCTCCACGCTACCCGAACTACTGGAAATATTTGAGGAGTTGCTCTTCAAGGTCCCTATGTATCTTCATGGCGTCATCTCCGTTCAGATATCCATAACCGAGGGAGGTGCTACCTTCAGTGGCACTACCATGGTGGTCGTTGAGCCAGTCGTTGATCCCATCGCAATCGTTTTATCAGACATCAATTTACTCGAGGATGTTCCTTCATTTGTTCCGTTTTCAATCGTGGACGAAGACACACAGTTTCTCATCACATCCAATTCCGATTTGTATCGATTATATCCGACAAAGTGCTGTGATATCGAGCTTCATGTCACTTGCACCCACTGCTCCTTTACCACGACAGCCTCTAGTGGCGTCTCCAACAGCTTCACGATCACTAGCGACTTCAACGATCTGAACCAAAAGTTGCAGCAGATACTGGTCCGCGGGGATCAGGATTATAGTGGAGAAGCATTCATGCATGTGAAAATCACTCAATTCGCTGAATTCATGGGTGAGAACAGCTACTCCGCGTACAACATTACATTAAATGTGCAGGGAGTAGATGATGCTCCTGCTGTGGTACACCGCAGTAGTAACCAAGCGTATTACATATCAAGTAGTGACGAGAGGTATCTTGCATTAGCTCGGGCTATTGAAATCGTTGACGTAGATAGTGTAGCTGGAAGTGAAACGCTTACTGTAAGCTTCAGTGCTCGACATGGTACGTTCAGCTTTCGCAACACGTCGAGCACCCTGTTGAATAGCAACATCAACACGACCAACGACGAATCGGTCACCTTCCAGGCGTTACTCCGTGACGTCAATTTCATTTTAAGTGATCTTTATTATACACCATACAAGAATTTCGCTGGTAACGATGTTATATCTATTCGCGTGGCAGATGCCAGTGGATACAGCGAGGGCAAGCTGACTGTGACGGTGAAATACATGAATAATCCACCAGAAATCGACTTGCTAGAGAATAGAAACCTCTCAATTATGGAGAATGAGGTGTTAAACCTGACTGCAATTCAAGTGTTGGATGCGGACAGAGACCGCATTGACGTCAATGGTAAAGCAGAGCGTTTGTCGGTTATTGTCAGAGGCTCACATAGTGGGCTATTAGAAATACAAGAGGTGACAGTTGCAGCACCTCATAGAGATCAACGCCAGACAGTGACCATCGTATCTGCTTCTGACACCCACGTGATTACAGGAGGTTACTTTGAATTGTCAATTGATTTGGGTGTATACGACCTGGGAGTTTTCACGACGAGTAAAATCTACTACGGCGCAGCAAATAATGAAATGACTGAGTTGACGAATAGCGATCGCAAAGGTGGTAAGACTGGCGAGTCCATTGAGTCGGTGATAAATAATTTAAGCGGTCTCAAGAAACTTGGTGTCACAGTCTCTGTGCATCCAAGTGGATTTCCAGTCATCAATACCACTGCTGCCGAAATTGTACAGTATGAATTAGTGTTTCATAACACTAACTACACTTTTCCGGTGCTGTCTGTCGCGTCCAACCAGCTACACACCTCAGCTGGCACTGGCAGTAATCATGTTCATATCGACGTCAGGTGTTCTGTTCCTATTAATGAGCTTGGAGGCACATTCACGTTGTCGTTGAGTAGTTACAGCACTAAATCGATCCCATTTAATGCAAGCGCTGAGGTCATGGCAACCGCATTAGAAGAGTTGCCATCTATCGATTTGGTTTCGGTGACCCGATCGGAACACGGTGATGAGCATGGGTTCACTTGGACCGTTACATTCTTTAGCACTGGCGAATCGTCTTTGATTCTCTCCAGTAATAGCGATGTACCTGAACTTGTTGGTAATGCGGATGATCTTATCGGAGATATTCCAATTAATACACCTGATATGGTGCAGATAGATACTATTCGCCCGACGGTGGTAGTAAGAACTGTCCAGAACGGTGTGGGAAGACCAAGTGTTTACTCACTCACCTCTCGCGGCACACATATCAATGAGACTATTTCAATCACTATTCAGACGTATGACGTGTTCACCGAGCGCTTTTATCTCAATGTGACTTCTAAGGCGGGTGAAATGGGTACTATTGGACCTATCTACTTGAACACGGTGGCGATGACCGCCGATGAGATCCACGGTGTGTACCCTCCGCATGCACAACCTGCAGGAACGGAAGCGAGTTCAGACATGCATACCGTCGGCAGTTCAATGCAATCTATGATTCTAAACTTGCCATTTTTCTCTAATTATGCTTCGAATGTACTGGTGCAGAAGATGACGATGAGTATTGCAACTGCCAATAGTAATCTGACCAGTTACGAGTCGCGTGCAACAGTCAAGAAAATCACTTGGAAAGTAACATTTTTGGATGCCAAAGAAACCGATTTCACCTACACTGTTGATGAGGCCTACAGCCCATTTGCATTGCATGAAACAACTTTGATTACCGTAAAAACGGCTACTGCCGCTAATAAACTAGGAGGGACATTCGCTGTCTCTTACGGCGGTTACAATACAGCGCAATTGCCATATGACTGCTCCGCTGATGCATTAGAATCCGCATTGATGAGCTTGCCAAGCGTTCACGACAATATATTGAATATTGGACGCGTAGTGGTAGGCCGCCGTGGTCCAGATAATATCAACGGCTATACCTGGGTCGTAGCGTTTGTTGAAGAACCAGAAATATCGTATGATGGAGTCCTTCCAGTCGAGCCATTAGTCTATCTCACTGGAATTGGCGCCAATCTTCGTGCTAAAACGCATCGACCTAGTGCTTCCGATTACGGTTTCAGACTCTTTCGTCAAGTGAGTGGTGTGAGTGCCACCACCATGACAGTGTCCCTGCTAAAAACACAATCAGTTCTTGCATTCAAAGGAACTCCGTTGTCCGTATCCAAGGCATTGAGTAAAGTGCAATATCAACCCGCGGGCAATTGGTTCGGGTCGCTGCGAATAATCATTCGCGTGCAAGATCTGCAGCAGCCAAACAAAGACGCTGTCATTACTAATAACGATGTTTTCCCTTTCATTGACACCGTTATTTCGGAGTCTGTGGGGGTCATCGATGTTAGCGTCTACGACACGAATAATGCGCCAGTTATCTTGTGGCGTGATGCCGAGATTACCCATACAAGCATGGTCGATGTATACGAGGATACAGATGTTATCCTGGGTAACTCGTTGCTGTTTTATTCCAGTGACCACGTGTTGCAAGGTTCGTCGGAGTACTTTGATCCACGTATGGCTGGCAAGGACAACAAAGGCATTCAAATCTACGATGATGACGCTGGTATTGGCATCATTATTGTCACCCTGTCAGCGAAACGAGGATATCTAAGTGTGGCAACAGTGCATACTAATCGTGGTGTTTATACCAATGTAGTCGTTGAAGTAAACCGTTTGAATATATCATATCCCGACACGCAAGATAGCGAAGCTGCAATGGCTGGACCGGGCGAGACTATTACTATCTCCGGTGATATGTATAGCATCAACAGCGTCCTTCGCACTCTGAAGTACCAATCCGATCTGAATGATATAGGTGTCGACTACATCAACATAACAGCTTATGATAACGGACATAGCGGGCACCAATTTATTAATCAATCGACAACGGCTCTTCTCCGGGTTAACATAGTCCCTAAGAACGACGCTCCTGTAATTGCAATCGTGAACGCATCCCTTGGTACCCTGTATGACGACGAATCGTCTTGGGAGGTAGGAGTTGTGCATATGAAGGAAGACGGTATCTTTGATCTAGGCGAACACTTCTCGATCGACGACGTGGATATATCAATAAGTACTTTGGACATTGACCACGACTTCTCTTACGTTGATCCTGAGCTAATGTATCAAAGCGGTTTGTCGCTAGACAGCGTGTATGTATCGATTGAAGTGACGTACGGCACCTTGCAGGTAGTGGACCTTGGCACAGTGAAGATGATGTATAATGCTTCGCGAGAGCTTACTAATATTCCGATAACCAATCCTCCTGCTCATCCTACATTAACTGGTATTGATACGCAACATTGGAGCAGACTAAGCAAGAGCCATTGGCGAGGAGCACGGTCTCGTGGTCTTTATTTACAAGGCAAATTTAGTGAGATGCAAACTGCATTGTCCTCGTTGAAATATATACCAGATCCTGATTGGAATGGAGTCGATACCTGCATTATTTACATTAACGATCTCGGAAATATTGGGGTTGATGGGCCTAAAGACTTGACCCGTTATATCCTGATTGACGTGGACCCAGTCGCGGATGTACCGTTGATAACGACGCCAGAGTACGATACCCTCACTACGGTAGAGGACATGACCGGCATTATTGGTATGGACTGCTGCAATTGGACACACTTGAACTATGGTAAGAATGTTTACAATATCAGCGAAGCTAGTGTGCAAATAACCGACCACGATTTGTACATGGTTGTCCACGATGGTAGCCGTGTGGTCGTGCGCAACAATACTAGGTACAAAGACGAGTACAACACTAATGATGAAATGTACCAAGTATCATATGGCTCGCCTAGTTCCAGTGACAAAGCGTACTATATGTATGACTACCGTCACTACAACCACACGATGAAGGAGAACAACTTCACGCTAGTACTGAATGTGTCGCACGGTACGTTGAGCATGGTGCGAGTGCCAGACAGCTTGAAATTCTTACATGGTGCTGGATTTTTAGATGACTATATCGTGGTGCAAGGGACATTGGATGACATCAACATATGCCTGAAGGGTCTGAACTACAAGCCAGACATCAATTGGAATAGCCAGCAAGCTATTTATTCCAAAGCACTTAGTGATATTAATGGGGTTTCTGATACGTTAGTTGCTTCCGTAACGGATAGCACTGGAATGAGCGCATCGGCTAGTATTAGATTGTTTGTTAAACCAGCAAATGATCCTCCGGTTGTGGCCATCGGCTCCCTGACCAAGCACGATCCAATGAAGTCCGAGCACGATCAGATGTCACGACTTGCTACTCGTATTGAGCCTTTAGTGTGCCAAGAGAATAGCCTATGCCCTATACAGGATCTTCAAATGCGCGATGTAGATGCGTTAGACGCAGTCAATGCTGTGGTGCAAGTAACTCTGACATGTTCCAAGGGCTCGTTCAGCATCAGTCATGCAACGAACAAATTGGCGTATTACGTAGATCAGACGTATCTATTCGGAGGCAATAGCAACCCTAAAGTCTTAAAATTGAACATCCCAGTGGTGGATATTGTGACTTCTCTAGACGGCATCATGTACAAGCCGGAGAAGGATTACTATGGTCGCGACCAGATAATCGTAGAAGTCGACGATATGGGCAACACGGGATACGGTGCGTTGTGCGTCGGACTTGAAGCGCTAAAGCTTCCTTGCAGACTAACGGATAGCATCACAATCCCCGTTACTATCGAAGGCAAAGCGGATCGCGTTGAGATTATTATACCCGAAACCAAGTTCTACCGTGGTGTAGAAGACACCGACCTTCATATTCAAGGCATTACATTCGTTCATCACGAACGTATTCCATTATTGAAATCGGGTAGATGGGAGAATCCTACCGCAGTGAACCATACCTACGACCTGGTATCGAACTACACCAAGCTGAATAACTCCGACTCCAAAGTATTCAAACTAGACATTAGTAGTGATGCAGGAAGACTGTCATTTGCCATTTTTAATAATTCTGGATTGGATTACTTAGTGAGCACCGGCATCCAAGCGTCGCACATATCTGTGAAGGGGAATATATACTCGTTGAACCAAGCAATCCAGTCGTTGCTGTTCCATCCTACGAGTAACACTAACTTCGTGACCAACGGAATCAGTAAAATCACAGTAGTTATCACTGACGTTTTACCTGAAAATACCAAAGGAGTGAAACCTGATGCGTCGACGACAGCAGAGTTACACGTGGTATTAGAGCCCGTGAACGACGCACCAGTCTTGACAGTACCAGGGCAAATTTACCGCATCGATCCGTTAGAGACGGGTAAGCACGTGCCTGTAGTGATAAGTATTCGAACGGTTTACATGGAAGAAGACAGTGAATGGTCACTTGCGGGTATCCACATAGTAGACTATGATGACAGTGAAAGCTTGCCTTCATTTTTAATGGAAATGACCATATCCGCATCCCACGGCGTGCTCTTCTCGTACAATCGAACAGCGATGCTTTCTATTCAGGCTTCCAACGGTAACTACTTAACCTCTTTGGAATCATTGGTGCATGGCACGGTGGAGAGCGATGATACCTTGCTCACCCAATTCAGTTCGATCGTACTCAAAGGTAGAAGAGATGAGCTGAACAGTTACCTGGCTCACATTGTGTATCGACCTTACCATGATTACCATGGAGAGGAAGCTATATCTGTGAAAATATGTGATGCATGCTTCAGCGACTCTTTGGGAAGGTCGTGTGCATTATGCGATACCAAAACTATACCATTCCGCATTTTATCCGTTAATGACGCACCGGTCATTGTAGTACCTCGCGCTCCGATCACTACCAGTGAAGATAGATCCTTTACCTTCGGTGGGTCGATCAATATCGTCGACGTAGACAGCTTTGACAACGATTTATTCTTGAGAATTAACGTCGAATATGGCACCCTAACTCTCGTAACCGTTCCCAGTAATTTGACCATCCTGGTCGGTACTGGTGATCACGACCAAGAGTTGCACTTGGTTGGTTCGTATGAAAAGCTTAATATCGCCTTAAAGGACATGATGTATACGCCGGTATCTCATTGGAATTCGGTCAAGTCGGGGTTGCCTGATTTAGTCTCCTTATACGTCGATGATCTAGGGAATAGCGGAGAAGGTTACAATAGTACGTACTTGAACAATACCGATGTGAGCAATAGCCACCTAGGGCTAACTGCTGTTGGTGAGTTGTTGATCCTAGTCAAACCCGGGGTGAATCATGCACCATTTGTACGTCTACCCGGCGCTGAGTACCGTGAGTATCCATGTTACTCGCAAGATGGACAGGAAAGTGACCAAGGCCAATTCCCTTACACGCAACCTCGTTTTATGCAATGCAATCGCACTATTGCTGTAGCTATTTATCATATCCCTGAGGATGAACCAACGGTTATCAGTGGTATCACCATCGGGGATGTTGACAACGTTGATAATGAATTCTATACTCAATCAAACTTCCTGGTGAATGTTACTGCGAATCACGGTATGATATCGATCCCTGGATACTTGGCGTATGGCATACATATGATAGAAGGGAAGAGCAGCGGCGATCCATCTATTACATTTGCTGGATCGTTTGAGAATATTAACAAAGTATTAAGTACTCTGACGTACACGTCACCCGCCAACTACTACGGCCCAGACTTCATTTCCGTGTATGTGAACGACGAGGCTTATAGCACTGGCGGCAAGAGTAGCAATGAGACCATTCCGGTTTATGTGGATCAAGTAGATGACTCGCCAGAGATCACCGTACCGGTTGATATTCTCGAGGTCCTTGAAGACACCCCGATGGCCATCTTAGGCATAAGCATCACCGATAATGATTTCTACGATCACATTGAAGGCCATCCAACGTACTCCCGTAGCATGGGCGAGAATGGCGCCTATCCGTACGCCAAGGACTACACTTGGAACCAGACCATGATACGCACAATACAAAGCGGGTTGCTCTCATTGTCAGTGACATGCAACCACTGCCAGTTTATGTTCGCATCGACTGTTGGATTAACATTTATTGGCACAACTAACGTCACGGAGGAGTCGGCATCGTTGAATCTATACCCTGATGGTAAGTACAGCACTCAACGGCACAGCAAGCAATGAGGATTAACTTAATTTGCAAGTAACATGATGGATAACATCCATGTGATCGCAATTAGTTCGACGATTCTGAGCTTACACCCTTATTTTTCTACAAGCAATGAGGATTAACTTAATTTGCAAGTAACATGATGGATAACATCCATATGATCGCAATTAGTTCGACGATTCTGAGCTTACACCCTTATACATACTCCCACTATCCGTACTAACAATATAACTCACTAAGGCACTGAAACGGATCAATATCTGCGTCAATATTACCGCGGAGCCGAAGGTAGTGACACTACCGGGGATCCTACTCGCAAATGGTGGACTCGAATGACTATCCAAGGCGCTGTGTACTCATTGAATGACGCGGTTAGAGGCATGACCTATAGACCGTTATTGAATTGGAATTCAGAAGCGAGTAATGTGTTGGATCAAGCATACGCCAGCGACAAAGCGGGTAGAGTTGGCTCGAAATTAAGCGCGTTGAATGAGTTCGATATAATGAATTTCACTATTTCATCGGCGACTGCCGACAACACCATGGCGGCAACCAAACTGATTCGCGTACGAGTCCATCCAGCAAATGATGCTCCAGTGATATTGTACGCCGGATCGTTGTTCCACGACCGTCTATTGACCGAGGATCGACTCTCGCCTAAGTTACTAGATACCAACACTATTTACGCTACTGAGGACACTCCTATCTCTATAGCGGGTGTGTCAGTAAGGGATGTGGATGTTTCATTTGATACCATTATAGAGGTTACAATTCGTGCAATACACGGGTATGTTACGATCCCATACGAGGATGACATAGTCAAGGAGTCATTGAGTGACATGAAAGGTAATGTAGGCCTCCACTTCGTAGAGGGCTCGGGTACCATGGATATGAACATGACATTTATGGGACCTATCACTGTGGTGAATAAGGTGCTGGAAACCATAACATTCCAGCCATCTAGCAATTACTACGGCTCTGGTGCTCGGTTAATAATCGAGGTTAATGACAGGGGTAATAACGGTGTTGGTGGTATGAAGATTGACACCGTTACAATCCGCATTGCAGTGCAGCCTAGGAATGATCCCCCCATCGTCGAGACATCTATATCCCAAGGCCTTTCGAGCAAGTCGCTATTTACACTGGACGAAGGCAGCTTCATCCGCATAGACGGCGCGTACTACAAGCCGGTTATTAGTACTAAAGCACCGGGTGATATAGGTCAATTTAATGCGGCTTCTTCTGACTGGACGAGAACCAGTGATAAGTCTCGTATACAAGCTAGTAACATCGATAATCTCTTCTGGCAATCAGGCTATGAGTTGTGGCGACTCGAGGAAACGGTTTCTTACTCCACAGCGAATAATGTGACCATAGGATCAGGTAACTTTGACTGGGATACTCGGGCGTACGCAGATATCAACGTCGGTTATGGAAATTCGGGTCCGCGTTATTTTGTTGAGTTCAACGACTTCCTATATTTTACTGCGGATGACGGTATCCATGGTAGAGAATTGTGGCGAGATGTGGGAGTCATTCAATCCGCTGCAAATATCGGATCCCTCAAAGATGGCGGCAGTGTTGCCAGTCAGTTTATGGACATCATGCCTGGCTCCGGAAGCTCCACTCCTTCATACTTACAAGTATTCAACGGTTATTTGTACTTCGCAGCGGATGGCATCGACACCTCGTGGATGGTATTGCCTGACCACAGGGATAACTGCCATTCCTTTAAGCAAAGTCATGTCAACCCTGTTGTTTACTTCGCAGTTAGTGAGGATAATGTGTGGAATCCAGAGAGAGTGTATGACTGCCCTCAAGGGTATCATTGGGCGAGCACTGAAGAAGGGTACCGCCATTTTACAACAATGACCGACACTTCAACCGAGAGGTTTTGGCACAGTCAAAGTCCTGCGGAAATCGGTGAACGCCACGGTATTCAAGAGTACAATTATCTCGGTATGTATGAACAATCGACGAGCATTGAAAGTCCTCAACATCATGAACATAAAACATATTTTGATGATTGTGGATGGTCATCATTTGATTGGGGTGCCAAGACGCGGGTACATTTCCGTTTCTCGGACTCGCATAAAATTGGTTCGTATAAGCATGCTGGCAAGCCAGAGTCGTACCGTCCAGACTTGGATAGCTACCCACTAACGGGTGAGTTGCTAACTGATCACTTCGCTGGCATTGTTTGTATTGCGGGTAATGATGACTCTTGTAACACCAATGATTGCAAGAAAGACACCTCTGGATCCGAGTTGTGGCGCACTGACGGCACTGTAGAAGGCACTGAACGCACTGATGACATCTACGAGGGTGCAGCAGGTTCTAACCCAGCATACTTGGTCAATTATAACGACACGTACATGTACTTCGCAGCTACTTCGTCGCAGCAAGGACGGGAGTTGTGGCGCACGACAGGAGGCATATCCGAGGCTGAGTTGGTATCAAGTATATCGAATTTGAACTTGGGTCATGGTATTAATCCAGGAATTTCTAATTCCAATCCAACTGAATTAACTGTGGCTGGTGATTATTTGTTCTTCGCGGCAACGAATGTGTATAACGGTCGCGAAGTATGGGTTCTGCGTCATCACCGAGACACCGTAGATGCCGACTATACTCTTGACGTCATCGACATCGTCGCAGGCACTGATAGCAGCAACCCCTACGGCTTTGAATCATCGGATGGCTCCTTGCCCATATATTTCGTTGCAGATGACGGTACGAACGGTTTTGAGTTGTGGCAATCTGATGGCGTAACGGCGACGTTAATCCTCGATATTAACTCTGGAAAAAGTAGCTCCAATCCTAAATACCTAACCTACTTCCAAGGCCAGCTCTACTTCCAAGCAGACGACGGATACCACGGTCGTGAGCTGTGGGTCTCGGACGGTACCGCAGCGAATACCAAGCTGCTGCGTGATATCCGCCAAGGGCTGTACGACTCAGGTCCGTCTTATTTCACCAAGATTGTATCCGTTCTTGATCCATCTAATGAGTTCCTTATTTTCACTGCAACGGATGGCTACGCTGTCACCGGTAAGACTATTATCGAGGGTTATGGTGGATCGCAAATCTGGCGCACTGATGGCACTGAAGACGGTACGTATCGCGTGTTCCAACGGTCATCTAATGACCTATACATCGATCGTGAGTCATTGGAAATGGCTTACCCTGCCCGTATGGCCTATTTTAAAAACGGATTATATCTAGCTGCTAGCTACGGTATTCACGACATGGTGATGCCGGAAGGTGGCTTGCGCACTGCTAATGATGCAATCATTTACGGTATTAATCAAGCGATTGTAGTCCGCGATATCGACACTCCTACTGCTGCCAACATAACCGTTAGGCTCTCGGTCAATAAAGGGGTATTGGTGCTTCCTTCTAAGCTGGATATTGGTGCCAATTCTCCTTCAAGTTTGAATATTTTGTTGGTAGAACAACGCGATACTGACCGCATCATGATATTCAACGCGTTAACAGCACTGGGACATGTGGTGGAGGTCGCACTTGATGGTGAAGAAGCTTATGAAGCTTTCATTAGTAAACGAACTCTAATGGATGAGTATCCAACTGCAGAGAGTCGCGGAGGTGGCAGTAACGACCAAGTATTCCGTGGATATGACTGTATCATCATGTCTCTGCGATTCCCTGGTGGCACGAATAGCTGGGACGGCTTCCAAGCGATCCGCATGATTCGGTACTACGAGTCGCAGCTAGCTGAGAGCAGTAGTATACCTATCATCGCGGTAGCCAAGGATCGGGATATAATCAACGCGGAGGCAGAGGCTATAAGCGCTGGTGCCAATCGATTTATGTATCTCAAAACGACTGATTACGTCACCAATTTAGATGCGGTGCGTCCTCAGGGACAGGAAACATTCGTGTCTGCTGGCATTGTCATGAAGGAGAAGGAAAGAGAAATGTACGACAGCTTTGCTCAGGTTGTGCATAAGTACTTGTTCCAGTCAAGCGTTAGCGTGAATATAACGTCCTCGTCGTCAGAGTATCTCTCCATGGTGGAATTAAACAGTCTACCAGGTATAACTGTGGGGGATGTTGTACTCATTGAAGGCACGATAGCTCAAGTTAATGATGCATTGCGGTATGTGTACTACTTCGCCCCTAATGACACCAATGGCGATGCCGTCTTGGAGGTGACTGCCACCGACCACCCGCTGCCATGCACTATGTCCCCTGCTATATTACCCATCAAAACACTAGCATACGCTCCATACGCATTACCGGAGTATCCAGTAACACCACAGCCTTATTTCAATGTCAAACATAACGGGAATAGCAGCAACAGCGTGGTAGATAGCAAGCTGTGTGACGACCAGCAGGAGCAATCGACGACGGCGTACATCCCGCTGTACATCTCGGCTGTCAACCAAGCGCCAGTTATTGTACTAGCTTCAGACACGATGAGTGCTGGTCCAAACGGCTTCACAGATATTCCAAAAGTGTATATAACGGATAGCGACCACAACGAGGGCGTCATCCTGCTGGACTCCTTCGGCTTCGAGCAGCAACCGCCCATTTCGGTGAAACTATCGGCTACTTATGGCCGTTTTTCCTTATTATTCAAAGATGAAGTGACATTTGTCCAAGGAAAAGGCGAGAAAGACCGCGTCATCGTTATCCGCGGGAGCATCGACAAGGTGAACGCCGTGCTGAGCTCCACGCAGTACATATGCCTGACCGCCGATGGCTGTGTAAGCGGTACGAAGGACGTCATCACGATCTTCTGTGATGACGAGGGATTTAGTGGAAGAGGAGGTGCTCTTACTGCCACCAGTAAGCTTAAAGTCACTCTGTTCTGAACGGAACCGAGTGAGTGAGTGAGTAAGCATGAGTGAGTGAGTAAGCATGAGTGAGTGAGTGAGTAAGCATGAGTGAGTGAGTAAGCATGAGTGAGTGA
>JACCDO010700651.1_pt1 | contig 15388 bp, 15 predicted proteins | sample 7446101 | NCBI WGS metagenome assembly JACCDO01 (sample SAMN15323440, study PRJNA562643) | freshwater metagenome | isolation source: river surface water | place: USA:Blue River Watershed | collected 2017-08-16
AGCCCGATGCGGTCCCCGGGGCGGACCATAAAGCTAGCATTTTCATATAGGGCTCTTTGCCCTTGTCTTTTGGTTAGGTTGGACAAATGAATCATAGGGATACCTCTCAATCAACGGAAGTAACCGGACTTACCACATCAAGCCGTCCGTTGCAAAGCAGACTACCACCTGAGGGAACCGTATTAACCCCCGACGACCTTCTTCAAGCGTTTTTGGAGTATGCCACCGAAAAGGGGCTATCGCTATATCCAGCGCAAGAGGATGCAATCCTAGCTCTTTTTGATGGGGCTAATGTCATTTTGAATACCCCAACCGGATCGGGGAAGTCTCTTGTAGCCACAGCCCTACATTTTTACGCTTTGGCGAATGGGAGAAAATCTTATTATACTTGCCCCATTAAGGCACTGGTAAATGAGAAGTTTCTGGCGCTTTGCAAGGATTTTGGTCCTGAGCATGTGGGTCTTATTACAGGTGATGCAACCGTAAACCCAGACGCGGCGATTATATGTTGCACTGCAGAAATTTTGGCGAATCTGGCACTAAGAGAAGGTGCCTCAGCTCCGGTGCAAGATGTTGTGATGGATGAATTCCACTATTTTAGTGACCGCGACCGTGGGTGGGCGTGGCAAGTACCGTTACTTACTCTTTCCTATAGCCGTTTTCTTTTAATGTCGGCGACGTTAGGTCCCACGGAGGAATTTGAAAAGAAGTTAGTTGATGTGACGGGCCAGCGTGTTGAAAAGATCACATCGGTAGATCGGCCTGTACCACTAGAGTTTGAGTATAGGGAAACCCCCTTACATGAGACGATTCAAGATTTGATATTTGGCGGTAAGTCACCAGTTTACCTTGTGAATTTTACCCAGCGCGAATGCGCGGAAGAAGCGCAAAACCTCTTGTCAGTGGATATCGCATCAAAGACCGAGAAGTTAGCGATTCAGGATCTTTTAGTGGGCTTTAAGTTTTCAAGTCCCTTTGGCAAAGAATTTCAAAAGCTTCTTCGGCATGGGATCGGACTCCATCATGCAGGACTTCTCCCGAAATATCGGCTTCTGACTGAAAAGCTAGCGCAGCAGGGGCTTTTGAAAGTGATAGTCGGGACTGATACTTTGGGTGTGGGAGTGAATATCCCGATACGTTCTGTGCTCTTCACTAAACTCTGCAAATTTGATGGTGAAAAAACTACGATTCTCAGTGTAAGAGATTTTCAGCAAATTAGCGGTAGAGCCGGCAGAAAGGGATTTGATACCCAGGGAACGGTGATAGTCCAAGCTCCTGAGCATGTGATTCAGAACAAGGTTATGGAGTTAAAGGCCAGACTTGACCCTAAAAAAGCGAAAAAAATGGTGAAGAAAAAACCACCGGAGAAGGGGTATATTCATTGGGATCAATTGACCTTTGAAAAGCTAAAGACCTCCCCCCCGGAGCTATTGAAATCAAGATTCCAAATCACTCATAGCATTCTTCTTAATTTGCTGTCCCGACCTGGTGATGGGTGTCGGGCGACCAAATTATTAATTAGAGATAGCTTTGAAACTCCCACTATGAAACGGCAGCTCGTAAAAACAGGGTTTCAATTGTTCCGTTCCTTATTGGTAAGGAATATTGTTGAAATTATGCCTAAAGAGGAGTGGAAAAGTCGCAAGGTGCGGGTGCATGCGGATTTGCAAGAAGATTTCTCACTAAATCACGCCTTATCTCTTTATTTAATCGACACGATTAAGCTCTTAGATAAGAATGATCCAGAATACGCACTTACCGTATTAACGCTGGTGGAATCAATCTTAGAAAATCCAGATCTTATTTTAAGAAAGCAGCTCGACCGTCTTAAATCTGAAAAAATGGCAGAGATGAAGGCCGAGGGGATTGAGTATGATGACAGAATTGCTGAGCTTGAAAAGCTAGAGTATCCAAAGCCCTGTCGAGACTTTATTTATACGACGTTTAATGAATTCTCTAGACTTCATCCCTGGGTGGGAGAGGAGAATATAAGACCTAAACTGGTTGCTCGTGAGATGTTTGAGCAGTACTTAACCTTTGATGAGTATATTCGGGAGTACGATATTCATCGCGCGGAAGGCGTCTTGCTAAGATATTTAACAGAAGTTTATAAGACTTTGGTTCAGACGGTGCCAGAAAGTGATCGCAATGAAGAAATTCTGGCGATGCTGGCCTATTTTAGGGAGATGGTCCGCACTGTGGATGAGAGTTTATTAGCGGAGTGGGAATCACTGCGGCATCCGTCGTTAAGAAAGAAAGAGGCAAATCTAGAATTATCCGAGCAGCCTCAGGATATAACCTCTGATAAAAAGCAGTTTACTATTTTGGTGCGTAATTATTGTTATCAGTTGTTGAGAGTACTGGCACAGGGAGATGTGGATACAATTATTACCGCATTTGGTGATAAGGGGTGGGATAAAGCAAAGTTTGATGATTTAGGTAAAGAATATAGCAAAGACCACCAAGGGATTGATACGGGGCGTGCTGCAAGGTTAAACGATAAATTTTCAATGACTTGGACTACAAATGCTTGCCACATTGAGCAAGTCATTTGTGATCATGAGGGGCATAACGACTGGAGTTTAAAGCTTGAGCTTGATTTAATCGCCACCAAGCAAACGCAGTCACTGCAGTTTTCTGAGCTTAACATTGGGCCTATAGGATAGTTACTTAGGTTTGATCATTGCAATATGCTCGATCCCAGCTTCCGTAAAGGTTTCTCCGACCGTTTTCCAGCCAAGATGTTCGTAGAAAACTTGGCTGGTGAGTTGGGCATGGAGGTAGGGGGTTAGGGTGGGAAACATAGCTTTAGCATGAGCTTCCATTGCCTTAACAAGGGTTCTGCCAACGCCTTTTTGTCTATTTTCAGCTAAGGTGGCAATGCGTTCAAATTTTATGTAGCGATCTTTGACTCTCATCCTGCCGCATCCGGCAGGGCGAGAGTCAATTACTGCAAGAAAATGTGTCGCAGATTCCTCATAACCATCAATTTCTAACTCACGGGGCACACCTTGTTCTTTTATAAACACGTCTTCCCGAATTGCTAGGCAAGATGAATATTCTTCTTTATTTTTAACTAGTTTAACTTCTACGCCCATAGCCCACCTTTTGATTAATTGGCAAGATTTTACGTTAGTAAGACCGAGGTTGTCACCGAGTGAATTATGATCTTCGCTTGAGCCCGTGTATCCGAAAAAAAGCACGCTTGATTTGGATTTATGTTTTTTTATTCCTCGCGGCATCAGCCATGGGAACTATAATTAAAAAGTGTATATCATGTGAATCCTACATAGACTTAAAACTTTGGGACAAGTCCAGGACCTCTTGCTTTCGCCGTCTTTACTTCCACCTCACGAACACCATCATTTCTTAGAATGCCATTAGCAGCTTCTCGTCCCGTGGTTACGGCACGTTCCATAAGTGCTGTGGGATATGGCAAAGAGACCCAGTCCCCTGCGAAGAACAAGTTTGGAATCCCAGAAAGTTTGGGGGTGTGGGGGGCTGGGCGGTCAATTCCTTCACCTACACCAAACGAAGAAAAGTCGTTATAGGTGCCGAGCGAATAATCCAGAACTTTTGCTGAGGAAAGTTCCGGATGTGCTTTAAGTGCTTGAGCTTTAATCGCATTCCAGATTAAATCAGGACTTTTTCCGACAAACTCTGGAGTGCAATAGAGATGATACTCCAGCACACTACCACCCGAAGATCTAGCCCAATCAGCGTAGGGCTTTTCGAGAGCTGCAAAATTTGCGATAAGGTTGATGGGGCGGTACTCAGGTGTTTCTACTACAGCATGACTAAATGGTCTTTGATTTAAGGGTCGATCAAACCAAACCCGCAGCACGCTATAAGGGGGCGCTACTTTTAACTTAGCTGTAACAGTGTTAAGTTTGTTAAGGCTTCCTTGGCTCAATTGATCTGTCGCTTCTGACTGCCTTAAGATGGCTTGGGTTCCCGGGACATGAGAAGCGATCACCACATAGTCGTAAGTAATTGAATCATTAACCTCACCGACTACTTTACCTCCTTCAAATCTTAGGCCTTTTACTTTCTTACCGATTTCAATTTTAGCACCAAGATTTGTTAACCTCTCAGCCCATGGATCGATCACAACACTTCCATGATCATTTTTAGTGACAATTCTGCGAAATGCTTTCGGATGGCCAATAAAATAGTAATGCATATAAAGCAGCATTTCTGCCGCGCTAATTTTACTTGGATCATTCAGGGTGACAGATGCTGCTGGTTCCATGATGATATCCCAAAATCTTTTGTTCACCTTCGTGTTTTTTGCCCATTCCGTGAAACTAATCGAATCAAATTTTTGCCAGTTGGTGGCATGATCATAAAAGATAATGTCTTTAACAGCCCCGAACGTGCCAGCAGCATCCAAAAAGTTAAGGTTTGGAGACTCTTTTAAAATATTGATAAGGTTTAGAGGGTAGGGTCCGACGGAGCTAATTACCTCAGGTTTATAAGAATCAAACTGGTAGTAGATTTGTTCAAAAGGCATAAACTGTGAAGTTAAGGTGCCAAGTCTGGATAAGATATCGGCAAAGTTATAATACTGGTGAAACCACATATGGAGGCCATGCTCGACACGAAACTCTCCAACTTTGAGTTTTTCGTCGCGTGTGCTTAGTCTACCGCCGAGACGTGGACCAGATTCTTTTAGGGTGACTTTATACCCTCTTTCAATGAGCTCTAAAGCGGTAGATAGCCCAGCAAGCCCACCCCCTATGACTAAAACTGAGCGGTCCCCCGAAAGGCGCAGCGGCGCATGAGGGTCTCTTGGGGTGTAGAGTTCAGGTGCAAAAAAATCATCTGGCAGGACCTGATTATCATGGGCCCCGAGTGTGTCGCTTGTCTGGCGCACCCCCCGGCAAGCGGAAGCGAATGCACCTAAGCCTACAGTTTGTGATGTGTATTTTATAAACCGCCGGCGATCCATAGCTCCTCCCCACCTTTTTTTTGATCTATAGAATCATACCATGACTTCTAAAGATGTGATGTTTAGAGAATAGATCTGCAATTTTTGGGTAACTGCGAGTAGAATACAGAGTAAGGGGGGGAAGGATTATGAAACAGATAGTGATGATGGCAGTCCTCATTTTAGGTTGTACAGGTGGAGCAAAGGTTCAGTCGGATACAGAGTTTGCGGTTGCCGGTCAGAAGTTAGGGCTGCCACAGGTGGTGGCGTACCAGTGGGTGTGTGATTCCTTGCATAAGGGACAAGACTTTGCTCCTGGGAGTGTGATTCCTCCTGGACGAAAGCAGTCTTCAAGCTTTACAAGTAGAAAAGCATATTTGGCATTACAAGATGGCAAATTTTACGCTGATTTTACCGGAGCTTTTGCCCGTAGGGAACAAGATTCAAAACCTGAAATTTGGCAAAAGCAGGGTGAGGTCGGGATGCCCGAGTTTACGCGCTATACCAAGATGCCGCAAGAACGTTCTGTCTTTCATGTATTATATATCCACAGTGATTTGCCAGAAGGGCGATTTGATGGCAGGTTTTACGGATTTTTAAAGAGCGGTGACCGCTCTGGGCAAGAAACATTTCAGTGTAAGTCTGAAGTATGGTGGCCGATTATGCCAACTGGGTGGTGAGGTTACTTTCCAATACAGAAATCTGAAAACACCTTGCCAAGAATTTCGTCATTTGTCACATCGCCCACAATTGATTCTAAGCTCTTGGCACAGTGATACAGCTCAAATGCATGCAGCTCCACAGCACTGGGGTTTGCTTGTGTGCTGATCTGGAATGCTTGGCAGTGGGCTAGAGCATCATTTAGAGCGGTTGCTTGACGGGCAGTAGTAATAAAGGACGCCTCTTCTGAAAGAGAACCGACATGATGGTCTACTTCCTGTTTTAGCACACTGTAGAAGTCACTAAGCCCAAGACCGGTAAGGCATGAAATAGGCTGCCATCCGGGGTGGTGTAAAGGGGTGTTGTCGCATTTTGTGATGAGCTTTAAGTGTCTAAGGGGAGTGAGTTCATTTAGCCACGCAGAAATCTGCTGTTCAGTTTTACTGACAAGCTCTGGCGATGAAAATTGCTCAGAGCTTGCAAGGATTAAAACAAGGTCTGCGGACTTTGCGAGTTCTCTAGCCTTCGCTACACCGATAGCTTCAATCGGATCTTTTGCCTCTCGAATGCCAGCCAGGTCAAGGAGCCTGACAAGCCGGCCCTCGATTAAACAAGATTCTTCTAAATAGTCGCGGGTAGTACCCGCGATAGGGGTTACGATAGCCCGCTCTTTGCCGAGAAGAGTATTCATGAGGGTGGATTTGCCTGCATTAGGCTCCCCAAATAAAGCGATTTTAAGACCTTCGCTGGCAACTCGTCCGCTTTGGTAGGTTTTCAGGAGCTGCTTGATATGGTGTTCAAGGTTTTGAACCCTGGTTTTAACATCGTTTAGAGTTAAGTCTCCGACGTCGCCTTCATCGGGAAAGTCTATTTGCGCCTCCAAATAGGCGAGAGCACCTAGCAGAACTTCCCGCAATGAATCGATCACATCCCGCAGCTTTCCGCTCGCGAGGTGCCTTGCCGCCATCCATTGCTGGTGAGATTGTGCGTTGACAAGCTCTTTGATGCCCTCAGCTTTAGTAAGGTCTAGCTTGCCATTTAGAAAAGCCCGTTCAGTGAACTCTCCCGGCTTCGCTGGCCTAAAGCCGATCCTGAAAAGGAGGCTTAGGATTTGCTGCACGATATAGGGTCCACCATGGCAGTGGATTTCCCCAGAGTCTTCTCCGGTAAAGGATTTCGACCCACTAAACTTAACTGCCATGACTTCGTCAAGGCATTGGCCTTCAGGAGTCGTTACCCGCATAAGATGTAGGTAACGGTCTTTCATAGCAGGTCCTTTTAGAACCTGCTGTAAAAGGGTGTGGCAGCCCTCGCCACTAACTCGTATGAGAGCCACAGCAGCGGCACCTTGACCAGATGATAGCGCTGCGATGGGGGCATGACTCATTTACGCATCTTCGATAACATCGTGGGTCTCACTGCTTCCACCTTTAGCGGGCAAAATCATGAGCTTACGGTTAGGGCCCGAACCAATCGATTTAGTGTAGACCCGGTCATCTTTATCAAGCGCCATATGGATAATTTTACGGTCGTAAGAGCTTTTGTAGTTTAGAACTACAGGCTTCTTATTTTCAAAGACTTTCGCCGAGAGGTCTTGTGCCATTTGCACCAGTTCTTCTTCACGGCTTTTACGAGCACCATCTACATCCACAAAGATGCGGAATGGCAACTCTTGCCTCAAGTGGCGCGGTTTTTTCCTGAGAACATGCTCAAGGGCTTCTGCAAGCTTGCTGTTCTTGGCAATTTGCTCGCTAATATATGCGTTGTTGATATTGAGGACAAGGCGGTCACCTTGCACCTGAGCTGAAACATTCACCGGCTCCTGTGCAATTCTTGAACAGATCCCGGCGCAGAACTCAATCAGCTCAGACTTAAGTTCTTCGACCTTCTCAGCGGATAAGGGTTCCCCTTGCACCGCATGTTCATCCCGTTCACGTTCAACCCGCGCTCTAGGAGCATGGTTCTGACGTTTTTCACGTTTTTCACGGAAGGGTGCTTGTTTTTTACTCTGACGTACCCATGCCTCAATTTCTACTACCGGTGACTTAAAGAACGCAAATAATCCTTTTGCCTCTTCTTTACGTACAACCTTATAGCCAACTTCGTCTTGAGTTACGTTTAGGGCACCCGCTGCCTTAACGATGGCTTGCTCAATTGACTTCGCTTCAATGGTTACCGAGCGATCCCTCTGGGATGAATTCAGATTGTTGCTCATCCGTTCTCCTTCTTGTTTTACACTGTCTGTGTATCTAATTTATCTAGTTTATAATATAGCCATTTCTGTTGCGCGATACCGACTACCGTGTTGGTTAACATGTAAAGTGTCAAGCCGGCTGGTAACGTTAACATCATAGCCGTAAACATAATAGGCATAAACATCATGACTTTCTCTTGAGTTTTATCCATTCCTGTCGTCGGGGTCAACTTCTGTTGCACAAACATTGCGCAGCCCATGAGAATGGGGGTGACCAAATAAGGATCCATGACTGATAAATCTTGAATCCAGAAGTAAAACGGTGCATGTCTAAGCTGAATTGAAGATTGAAGAACCTGATAAAAGGCAAAGAATACAGGTATTTGCGGAAGGATGGGGAGGCATCCTTTCATGGGGTTGATCTTATTCGAAACCATGAATTTCATGAGTTCTTGTTGCTGGCGCTGCTTATCATCCTTGAACTTATCTTTGATCGCTTGCATTTGTGGATTGAGCTTCTTCATTTTATGCATTGAGGCTGAAGACGCCTTGACTAACGGATAGAACAAAATTTTCAGCACAATGGTTAAGAGTACAATCGCCAATCCGTAATTATTTACGACTTTGTGGAAACCTTCGATGGCAGCAAGTAGTGGTCTGCCAATAAAGCTAAAGGCCCCAAGGTGCATCGCACTTTCAAGTTCTGGGTCTTGGGCCTTAAGAATCCCCAAGTCTTTTGGGCCGAAGTAAGTGTGGTATTCTAGCGTGACGGATTGCCCTGCGGGGAGGTTCCCTTGCCGGTCATCATTGACGAAGGTAACTTGGCAGCCCCTTTGATCGAGCACGCCGTGCGAGAGGAGGAGGTTGCTAGTTTTTGCAATGGGTTCAATCAGTGTAAGGAAGTAGTGGTGATCCACCCCAAAGTATTTAACCGCAGCACCCTTTAGCCCATGGGGCTCGCCTTTATCACTGCAGTATTTCTCAATGTCAACCCACTCAGTTTTTTCATCAGTGCTGTAAACAGCTTGGTTACGTTGAGTCACTGTGCCGGGGATAAAACTTAACGCAGATTGATTTTTATGGGGTAGTACGGATCTTTGGATTAGTAAGCCAGCGTTTAGATCAAGATCGCCCGAAGTTTTATTGGTGTAGGTCACTTTAATGACCGCGCCATATCCGGATTTCGAAGGGGTGAAGTCCTGGTCTATTTTAAGGCTACCTAAGTCTTGGCTAAACTTAATGGACGTTGCCGTTCGCTCAGCAGATAGAAGGTTTGAGTTGACAGTAGGAGATTGGGCAAGGGGCCCAACCGAGCCAAATCCTTGAATCGCCATAGGAGAATCCAAGAGTGATACGAAGCCATTTTTTACATCATTAGCTTTATAACTCTTGAGAGTGACCGCAGTTAATGCCCCACCAAATTGGCTGAACTGGTATTTAACGTGTTCAGTTTCAAGTGTTAGATCAGCGTCAGAAAGCCTCGCAACCTCAGCCCCAGCTTGCACTGCGCTGGAGGACGGCCCTGGTTCAGCTGCGGGTTGCGGCGTGGTTGTTGGCTTGGCTTCAGGTGCTTTAACTTCAGCTGTTTGAGTCGATGAAACAGGTTTTGGGTATTTAGTATTTAAATAATGGGAATAACCCAAATAAAAAACCACAAACAATACAATCGCAGCAAAAGAGCGTTTATCCATATTCATGGTAAGTCAATTCCCCCGGGGTTGAATGGGTGGCACCGTAAGATACGGTGCCCAATCTTGAAGAGAGCATCAGACATGCAATACTTTACTAAACATTGATCTGCGTAATGAGAGCAGGTTGGATAAAACCTACACCGTGGTCCCAGAAGTGGTGACAAGAGAAGCTGATAAAGCCTGATGACAGATCGGAGTATAAGTGTCATGCGGCCCTTTGCTCTAATCGTCTTAAGGCTTGGTTGAAATCAGAGCGAATCTTTTCTCCCACCGCGTTAGCAGCAGAAGGTCGTGCAATAACCACGAGATCCATGTCTCCTAAAAAAGTTATTTCGCTGCGAATAGCTCGAAACTCTTCCCGAAGATGGCGTTTAATGCGGTTGCGCGTGACGGCATTGCCCACTTTTTTTGAAACTACCGCCCCAAACCTGACACCGACCCGGTTTACATCACGTTCGCGTCTGTACGCTAAAACGATGACACACCCTAACACAACTTTCCTACCAGCGTTCATCGCCGCTCGAAAGTCTCGGGTGCGCCGAAGCCTTGATGATGTTGGGTAAGTAAATGCCATAGCCTAATACAATCTTAGACAATAAGGAAACAAGCTACTCCTACCGGGGTAGCTTTTCCGCAATTCTCTTGCCAAAAACTTACTTGCTGTAAGCAGTTACAGCTAGCCTTTTACGGCCTTTAGAACGACGGAGTTTTAAAACATTACGACCGCCTGGGGTTGCCATACGAGCACGGAAACCATGGGTGCGGAGACGTTTCTTATTACTTGGTTGAAATGTACGTTTCATGACGGAATATCCTCATCTAATCTACTTCATAGCCGCCGGAACATAGCAGAGGGATTTAGGGATTGCAATTTACTTTTGCACCTTTGGGAGAGTGCTGGCGATAATTTTGCCTATTTTAATAAAAAAGTCAATAAAAACATAAGTTTAATAAAATAAGTTTGATTATTTAATATAATTATTATAAATTGCGCTTCACTTAGAACAAAAGGAGATATCATGCTTAGAATCATTAGCAGTATGCTCACCTTCTTATGTTCAGTTTCCATCTTCGCTAAAACTCCATCCACCCATTTTGTGTTACCTGTGGAGGTCTTAGAATCTCAAAATGTTAGGTTTGCCCTCCCTTGTGGCTCTGAGTTTAAGGGGTGGTTATTAACCCGTAAGCTAGAAATTGGAGCGATTATTGAACGCTCCATTATCACCTGCAGCGCATTGCCTGTGGTTCTGACAAAGCAGCATTTATTTACTGGTAAGACGTTTAAAGCGTTATCCATCTATGAGGCTAAGAGGGTTAAGCTGCGTACAGTTCAGTCAGTTACAGGCAATGGTGGGGGGGTGGTTGCGACATATGAGTCCTCCTGCAATAAGACAATCGGTGAAGCGTTCTTTCCCAAAAATTCTACCATCGAAGTCGCCTTAGCTGACTTACCTCGGACAGAGGAAGCAAAAGTACCTTGTAAAAGAGAGTTAAAGCGTCGAATCCTCTTAGCAGATCGAGAGAAACATTATAGATATCAGCCGTACAGTCCCCATGGCATTGAATATAGTTTTCGAGTTGTGCCAGCTGTCGCGCTAGACCGTTATTTGAAGTTTAAGCGTGAATGTAATGAATCTCCTGTTGGGATGACTCTCACTTCTGGAGGCCTGCCCTTTCAAGTTGGGGTGCTTCTCGCCCGATATCCATCATTTCAATGTACGCAATCTGTCCCGGGGGTACTTGATGATCAGCTTGATGTTCCTAGTGCAGTAAAGCTACCAAGTCCTAGCGACCTTGAGCCTCTCAATAAAACCTACGCTCTAGGTAAAGTACTACCACAGCCTGTGACGGAAATTTCAAAGACGCTCGATCGCTACGGCGCAAATGCGCTCACAGTTTGTGATCGTACCACCCTAGTTTACAGCGAAGACCGATACCACAATCTTGCGGTGGGTAGTCTACCGCTTAGAAACGGCGACTGTAAAGCGCAGGCAGCGAAAATTGCACTGCCGTTTATATCTGAAACATTGGCAGGTATTTACCCCTTAAGGCTCTCAGGTTTTAATTAGACTGCGAGAGATCTTTCATCCCGAGTTTGGCGGCTTGGTTGTAAATCGCTGAAATTACTGGAGCTCAAAATGTCCGGTTCATCCCATGAGTGGAGTCACAGCCAGGTATGTGTCTTCAAATCCTCCATAGACAGTAAATTTGACTTGTCTATGATGCCAAGGGTACTCCCCGCCGGAGTCTTGGAAAACCTCTTTAAATAATTGGCAACGCAGCAAATCGCCATAGTCTTGTCGCGAGCTAAGTAAAATGAAGTGCTTTAGGTTCATAAAGAGTGCTGTATGGAAATCAAAATACCAGGAAAAAACGTAGTTTAAACTCTCATTGTATTATACTTCCCTTCCCAACTTCCTCCCTGATTAGTATGATTAAGACACCTATTAAAATCAGAGGTGACCATGCTCAGCTGGATTGAGATTGATGTGAATGCCATTCGAGGCAATTATTTACACTTTGTATCATTAGCTAAACAGAGTGTTATCGTTCCGGTATTAAAGTCAAATGCATATGGTCATGGCTTAGAGCTAGTTTATAATGCTTTATCTTCACTAAACCCCACATGGCTTGCTGTAAACTACTTTACTGAAGCTAAAGTTATTCGGAATGCGGGTTTTAAAGGAAGGATTCTAGTAGTAGGTCCATTAACCTTTGATGGTTTAAATGAGGCTTCAATCTTAGACGGAGAGCCAGTTTTAGGTAATTTTGAGCTATTAGACGAATGGCAAAAAAAAGGCAGACCTTGTAAGATTCATATTAAGGTAGATACGGGGATGTCTCGCCAAGGCTTTATTCTTAGGGATATTCCAAAGGTGTTATCTGCGTTAGGGAGTGATTCTAGGAATGTTGTAGGTATTTGTACCCATTTTGCAAACGTAGAAGATGTTACAGAGCATGCTTATGCATCTCGACAATTAAATGGATTTAAGTCCGCACTCCAACAGTTTAAAGCTGCAGGATTTAAGGATTTAATAGCACATGCGGCGTCAAGCGCATCTACTCTCATCATGCCAGAAAGCCATTTAGATTTAGATAGGATTGGCATTTCGCTTTATGGGCATTGGCCCTCTAGGATCACCAAGGTTTCATATCTGCAAGTAAACCATAATATGGCCCCCCTCAAACCTGCTTTATCTTGGAAGACCAGAGTTACGACCGTTAAACAGGTGGAAGCCGGTCAGTATATTGGCTACGGCTGTACCTATCGGGCGTCTCGAAACATGGTAATTGCAGTGATTCCCGTCGGCTACTTTGAGGGATACCCAAGGATTGCAGGTGAAAGTGCAAGTCGTGTTTTAATCAAAGGCGAGCGCTGTGACATCATAGGGCGCATTTGTATGAACATGATGATGGTTGATGTGTCACATATGCAACATGTCAAAATGAATGATGTGGTAACTTTGATTGGAGGTGATGGAGAGGAGCATATCGGGGCGAGCGATTTAGCTGATTGGGCAAAAACAATTAATTACGAGGTTCTAAGTCGTTTACACCCTGATATTCCTCGCATCTCTGTTTAATGTTTGAGCAGCTCCTCAAGTTTGAATATTCGAGCTTCATTGCAATAATGACACCGTACCTCGATTTTTCCCGTTTCAAGCTCAATTTGGCGGAGCTCGTCTTCGCCAATAGTGGTTAATGCTCCCATAACCTTTTCTTTGCTACATCCGCAGTGAAATCGGATGGGACGACTTAGGAGTTCACCGAAGTTGCCTTGTGGTCCTTGCAAAAATTTTATAATTTGTTCAGGCGTTTCCCCTGCGGCAATCCTATCAGAAATATGTAATCCTTCTGACAGCCTTTGTTCGATTAATGAAAGCTCTGAATCTTGAAGTTCAGCGCCACCGAGTCTTTGCACTAACACCCCTCCCGCACTTATAACAGCACCGGTTGGAGAAAGTTTAACTCCCGCAGCGACAGCAGAGGGAATCTGCTCAGAATCAGCTAAGTAACGGGCAATGTCCGCAGCTATTTCACCATTTTCTAAGCTAGAGATCGCTTGGTAGCTATTCTGTGCTCCCGGAATTCCGTGGGTCATTGTTAAGGTCCCTTGATGGCCCATAGCTTCCCCCACACTTTCTGGCATGGGCATTCCTTTTTTAATGACTGATTGAAGCTGTGCAGGTGTCGTGTAACCTCGGCATTCACCGTCGCCATTACATTCTGCTACGACTTTACTGAGAGGCCCTTCACCTGCAAAGACTGCATGGATATAGCTTTTGCCTTGTTTAAGAGTGGAAGCGAGTAAGGCAATAGAAGTAATCGCGCGTCCAAGTGCAATTGTTGTGACCGGGTCTAGCTGGTGTCGTCGTTGAGCTTCACGGACTGTATCGGTAGTAACAATCACCACCCCACGGGCACGGTAGTCAAACATATGATAGTGAACGAGCTGATCCATAAACTTGCCTACTTTTTCGATAAGATTCCAATGATATTGCCATCGGGGTCAGAGATATGATGGAGTACCCCATACCCAGGTAGTGGAATCGGCCCTTTAGTGACTGCCCCGCCATACCGGGGCGCATTATGTAGGACGAAGCCTACTTCGTCGACCTTAAAATAGGGGGTGATGCCACGACTTACTTGATCTGTCTCCCTTGGCACAAGAGAGACGCCATAGGGACACCCCTCAGGAACTGCGAAAATAACACACTCATGCAATCCGGCGGGGGAGTCTACCCATCCAAAGACATTGCGGTAAAATTCTTTCGATTGTTCAAAGTCCGTTACAGGGATTTCTATTTGCACGAGTTCCCTAGGATCAATCACGTTTAAACTCGACGCTCAAGGTTTCCAGAAGAGTTCACGAAAAATGGACCTACGACTTGCCCATTAGCAAACGGACTAACATCTACGACCTTCCACTTAAATTTTTCAAAGGCTTGGATGACTGCTTGGCGGATCCGGATGTTATCGGGGGTAGAATCTTTTAGAAATACTTCCAAATGTTTGGCAGCTTTTTCATCTCCTTGTTCCACTAAAAATTCCGTAGCCGCAAAGCGCACCCGTTCATCCGGGTCGGCAAGGAAATGTGCCGCTTTATCTATAAATTCTGGAGACTTATAGTCAATAAGGTGGCATAAAATATCGTAGTTTTTATCGACCTTAGCTTGATCAAATCTAACATCTGTAAAGTCTAGGGTGTTTTGTAGGGCGTTGACGACTTGTTCGTCGGTTGAAATAGATTTCAGGCATTTTATAGGCCAAGCAATGCGGTTAGTCGTGGCTAAGTGACTTACAATTAAAGGAAAGGCATTTTCTTGATGGGCAAGGATACCTTTCATACAAGCCTCTTTTTCACGAGTATCATTGATCCCGTGTTCGAGACTGTACTCAAAACGTTGAAGGAGCGCAGGAACAGCCACCTCTGCATCATCAAGTTCGCAAAAATAGTCTATAGCCGCTTGACGGTCTTCTTTAATTGCTTTGGCATTTTTAATAGTGGCAATAGATTTCGCAATCTTCTTTTCGTCTCGTTGCTTTTTAAAACCTGTAATTTTACTAAAAAGTCCCACGTGCACCCTCTCTACAATTAGTACCTACCACTAGACATAAGAGTCTATGCCTATGTCTCACCTGAAGCAATCAGGAATCAGCCCAGCTAAAACGTTCGGTTCATAAGTGGAATGTAGCCATTTTACCGCCCCCCCCTCTACTTTACTTCATTTAAGTGACTGAAAGTATTATGAATATAAACTATTTAAGTGCGGTTTTCTAAAAATGAGCCGTTACTTGAGAATCGAGTCAAAGTGGGCCGATACTATAGATAAGCCGAGTCAGCAGAGAGGCTCGATGTATCTTTCGCTATCGATCTTTTTAATTGGACCTACAGGCACTCCGTTCAAAAAA
>JACCDO010592385.1_pt1 | contig 15387 bp, 9 predicted proteins | sample 7446101 | NCBI WGS metagenome assembly JACCDO01 (sample SAMN15323440, study PRJNA562643) | freshwater metagenome | isolation source: river surface water | place: USA:Blue River Watershed | collected 2017-08-16
CATCGCACGCGGCGAGGACCGCCGGCGCAATGCCGTTGCCCTCGCTGCGGAAGACGAGGCAGCAGTCACCGCGCAAATCCGCCTGCGCCAGCGTGCGCCGGTCCGTGTGCGGGTGCGCCGCCACGCAGCGCACGCCCGCGAGCCGCAGGTCCCGCAGTGCCCCCGCCAGCGACGGCGGCTCCACGACGGGCAGTTGGTAGATCGTCCCCATCGAAGATCGCACCGCGCGGCGGAGCCACGGGCTGCTGCACGTTTCGCCCACGAGCAGCGCCTGCACGCCGAAGGCGACGCAGTTGCGCACAAGCCCGCCGAGATTCTCCGCACTCGTCAGGCTGTCCACCGCTGCGAAGAGGCGCGGCGGCGCGCTGCGTTCGATGGCCTCGCGCAGCGTCCAGGCCGGCGGGATGCGGCCCACGGCCAGCACGCCCTGATACATCGAGAAGCCGGTGAGCTGTTCCAGCGCCTCCTTCGGCGCGACGAACGCGTGGATCTCCTGCGCCGCGCGGCGGTCGAGCAGCGGACGGTAAGTCTCCAGCCAACCGGGCGGCAGCAGCAGCGACACCACCTCCAGCTCGCTCTCCAGCAACCGCCGCACGACCTTTTCCCCCTCGGCCACGAAGATGCCCGCATCGCGCTGCGGCTGCTGCCAGCGCATCGTGAGGAACGGCTGCAACGCCGGATGCTCCAGTGACGTGATGGGGTGAACGTGAACCATGCGCTAAAACGGGTGGGCGATTTCCTTCCCGGTCGTAGGGTCGAGTGGAGCGGTTTTCAAGTAAGCCGGCACCAAGTCTGCGTAGCCCGTCGGGCGGCGGCCCTTCTCCAGCTCGAACAACCGCGCGGCGGCCTCGACGATCGCACGGCGGCGCGTCACTTGCAGGGTGTTCACTTTGTCGATCAGCGAGACGCGGACTTCCTGCGTGTTCTTGCGTAAAGCGGGATGAACGGCAGCCATCAGCCGGGTCCAGGCTGGATGAGCTTGAGCAACCCAATCCTCCTCCGACGCCAAAGTGACGGAAGGGAGATCGTGGCGGGCGTCCAGCGTTTCCAACGCCTTTTGGGCACGCCGAACGTCGTCGACTTTAAGTTGGCTCAAGAGCACTCGCAGCGAGGATAGGGCGCTTGTCTCGATGGCGATTCCGACCAACCGCTCCATCATGATGCCACCTCGGGAGCACTCTTGGCCCAACCGCTGTGCGTCGAGGTAGCTGTCGAGCGCCGACGCTGGATTGCCTTCCGATTCCGCCAGCCAGCCCTCGCCGACTAGCAATCGTCCGCATTGCTTGAAGGGACTCAGAACAGTCATCATTCGTCCGATGTAGGTGGCATCGTAGTCCACATGCGTGTGGCTTTTATGGCGCAGGCCCTCGCGCACCAGGTCCAAGCTCGCCTGATTGGCCGACAGGAATGCCTGCAATTCGGAGGTGGTCAGCGTCTGGTGAGATGCATTCGTCCAAATCGCCGTCAGTGCCTCGCCCGCCTTCACGAAGTAGTCATACCCGTTGGGACTGGGTAGTGCGGGACGCGGCTTGGGCGGCGCGGGCCACCACGCCACCAGCAGCAGCAGCGGCACGCCCAGCGCCAGCAGCCAGGGCACGACGCGGCTCCTGCCCGGCGCGGGTTGGTGGTCGGAATCAGTTCTCATGTCGGGAGCGCAGGGGTCCAACCTGCGCGTTCACCTCATAGCATCGTCGCAGACTGGCGCGGCTCTTCCCCCTCACCCCGGCCCTCTCCCGCCGGGAGAGGGAGAAAGTCAGCCAGCGCCCGAAGTGCTGCGGCGTCCCTCTTGACCGAAAGCGGAATGCGTTCCTCCCTCTCCCAGCGGGAGAGGGCCGGGGTGAGGGAGAACGGCGGTAACGGCTTTCAAGCCGGACCTCGCAGAGTCCCGGTTTCCACTGATGTAGCGTGTTCCCCATAGCCTTCACTTCTCCGTCGCGAGGAACTCGACGAGGTCGCGGATCTCGCGCTTGGTCAGCACTTCGATGAGCGACTCGGGCATCGGCGATAGCGCGGGGGTGCGCTTGGCGATGTCGGATTTCTTGAGCTTGAGCAGGCCGTCCTCGGGCGAGTTCAGCGTGAGTTCGTCGCCGGTCTCGCCCTTCACGAGGCCGGCGAAGCTCTGGCCGTTCTTCATCACCACCAGCAAGGACTCGAAGCCCGGCGCGATGACGCGGTTCGGCAGGACGATGCTTTCGAGCACATACTCGCGACCGCGCTTGGCCGTGAGCCCGGCGAGGTCGGGGCCGACATCGCCGCCCACGCCGGCGAGCTTGTGGCAGCGCGCGCAGGCGGCTTCCTGCCGCTCGTGGAAAAGCACACGCCCCGCCTTGGCATCGCCACCGGTCAGACACTCGCGCCACTTGGCCAACGGGTCCTTCGCGTCGCGCTTGGCCTCGAACTGCGCGAGGCGTTCCTTGATGGAAGGCGAGGTGCGCTTGGCGGCGGCTTCGAGCACGTCGAGGTGAAGCTCCTTCGCGAGCTTGCCTTCGAGCAACTGCGTGAGCGCCTTGCGCAGCGCGTCGTCGGCTTCCTTGCCCTTGAGGCCAGCCAGCGATTGCAGCGCGGACTGGCGCTCGCCGAGCGTGCCGGTCTGGAGCGTGGCGGAGAGGCGGGCGATGGCGTCGGCTCCGCCACCAGCGGCGGAGAGGCGGGAGGCTTCTTTGCGGAGCGTTTCGGACTTGTCGGTCAGCGCCAGCTTCAAGGCCTCGGCAGCCAAGGATGAAGTATGAGGGATGAAGGATGAATGATGCAGTGTGCGCAGCGCGGCGGCGCGGACTTCGGCGGGAGCGGCGGCGCTCTTCACCAACGCAAGCAGCGAAGGCGCGAGGTCAGTGAGCGTCAGTTTCTCCATCGTTGCCAGTGCAGCGACGGGGATGGCGGTTCCGTTCGCAGCCAGCAGGGCGGTGGCCGCCGGTCGGAAAGCGTCGGCGGCGGGCTTGGCTTCGCGCGGGGCGAGCGGACGCCAGAGGCCGGTGATTTTGTCGCGACTGCTGGGCTGCGGCCAATCGGCGAGCATTTCGAGGGCCTCGACGCGGAGCGATTCGGAGGCGTCAGCACGCGCGGCGAAGGCGGCGAGGGCAAGGGCGTTCGTGGGCTGGCCGAGGCGGAAGTGGGCGTTCAGGGCGCGACGGAGCGTGAACCCATCAAGCTTCGCCAACTTCAGTTCGGTCACAGCCGCCAACTTCGGCAACGCGGGCTCGATGGGGAGGTCGGCGATGGCGCGGGCGGCTTCGAGGACGATGCGCGGGTCGGGGTCGTCGAGGAACTGCGCGATGCCGGGGTGCATCAGCCGGCGAAGGGCGAGGCACGCGCCGAGACGCACGCTGGCGGAACTGTCTTTCGCGGCGGCCAGTAGCGCGTCCGCGTCACCGATGCGGACGAGGGCGTGGACGGCGGCGTGGCGGACGGTGGCGTCTTGGTCGGCGTTAGTGCGCAGCAAATTGAGCAGTGGTTGAACGGCTTCCCTCTTGCCAAGTTTGCCGAGGCTTTGGGCGGCCAAGAAACGGACACGTGCATTTCGATCGTTGAGCATCTGGAGCAGTTGCGAGCCAGCTTTCGTAGTCCGGCAGTCACCAACCAGTTTGCATGCCTGAGACCGGATTTCATCGTCCGAGTCCTGAAGCAGGTTCTGAAAAGCACGGTTAATTTCTGACTCCTCGCGCGGGGACCGCATTCCGCGTTGGGCAGCCCGTCGGCTGAGCTCGTTGTTGATGCTTTGAACTTCCCCTGCCGCCCACATGGCGTGCAGCCGGGCCAACAGATTCCTCCCCGTCCTGGCCTCGGCAAGGAGCGGAGACAGCCCACCGCGTAAAAAGGTCTGCTGGGCTTCCAACTCCGCTCTCACCACAACCAGTTGCGCCAGTTCCCTGACGTTGGAATTTGGATGGCCAAGCAAAGGGAGAATCTGGTCGTGGGCACGCCAGTCCAAGTAAGTCCCATACGGCCAGGGCCTATCCGGATTTGGAGGAGGCCGCAGGTTGTCCGCAAACGAGGCAAGTAATCGCTTCACCCTCTGCACTTCCTTACCCGCATCCACCGCCGGGTCATGCACGCGCCAGATGCGGCCTTTGCCGGTCTTCTCCCAGCCCGCCACCCAGTCGAGCACATACGCGCCGCCGTCGGGGCCGAACTCGATGTCGGTGGGGTAGAGGTTCCAGAGCAGCTTGCCCTCGCGTTCGTCGGGCGAGTTGCTTTCGAGCCACTTGCCGGCGTTCGCGACCCGGAAGCTCGCGCCGCTCGGCTCCAGGCGGAAGTAGCGGATGCCGCCGGGGAAGTCCGCGTAGAAAAAGCAGTCGCGGAAGGTGTCCGGCAGGCCGGTGCCGGGATAGTGCGCGATGCCCGCCGGGCCGTGGCCGATGTGCGCGACGGGCGGCGGGTAGGAGAGCGCGGTGTTCGAGGGCGCGAGGCCCCAGAGCATCTCGCTGTTCCACGCGCCGAGCTTGGGCAAGTGCTGCCAGCCGTAGCGCCAGCCGTAGTCCGCGCCCTCGACGATGTGGACCCAGCGGGCCTTGTCGCCGCCGTCGGCGTTGTTGTCGGCGGTGAAGAGGTTGCCGAAGTCGTCGAAGGCCAGCTCCTGCGGGTTGCGCAGGCCGATGGCGACGACTTCCAGCTCGCTGCCGTCCGGGTTGCTGCGGAAGACCGCGCCGGTGTCGGGCAGGAATTTCAGCAGGTAGTCGAGGTCGGGATTGAGCGTGCGCGAGAGGTTGGTGAGCGCGGCGCCGCGGTCGGCGATGGTCCAGTAGAGCTTGCCGTCCGGGCCGAACTTGAGGCCGTGCATGTCGTGACCGCCGTAGGCGATGTGGACACCGAAGCCAGAATGCAAATGATGAAGTTTGAAGGATGAATGATGAACCGTCGGGTGGCCGGGCGCGCTCGGAGTTGCGCCAGCTTTCATACTTCCTCCTTCATGCCTCATCATTTTCCAAACGTCCGGAATGCTCGTGAAGTAAACCTCGCCGCGCCTTGCCAGCACGCCCGCCGCCACGCCGCTGATGCTGGTGTTGAAGCCGTCGGCGAAGACGGCGGACTTGTCCGCTATGCCGCTGCCGGTCGAGTCCCAAACGAGCTTGATGCGCTCGGACTCGACTTCGAGGTCGCGCCAGTCGAGGCGGCCGTCCTTGTTGAAGTCCGCGAAGCCGCCGGTCTTGGCCGTGCTCATCTGGCGCATGAAGGCGCCGTTGTCCTGCGAGACGTTGGTCTTCAGAAACGCGGCGCGGTCCCACGGCGTGCGGAAGGAAAGGTCCGCGTCCACCCAGTCGCGATAGCTGCGGATGTCGAAGACGCTCGTGCGGCGGCGGCCGGTCTCGACTACGTAGGCGCGGCCCTGTTCATCGAAGCTGAAGCTGACGACATCCTGAATCAGCGGCTCGGCGGCCCAGAGGTCCACCTTCAAGCCGGGTGCGACGACGAGGCGTTTTTTCGCGGTGTCCGGCGAGTCCGCGGTGGAGACACCGGCGGGGGTTTTGTCGTCCTTGGCCTTGGCTTTGGGATTCGCGCCGTCGGCGGGTTCGGCGGCAGAAAGGGAGAGCGTGCCACCCAGCATGGCAGCGGCGAGGGGGAACAGGCAGCGGAAGCGCATCGGAGCGAAGCTAGCGCGGGGCAGGGATGATTCAAGCCCGGCCAAGCTTTGGAGTGCGGCGAGTTCTCGCCGCTTTCCGCAGGCGACTTGTCGCCGTAAAAGTCAAACGTGTGCTGGACTTCAAAAGGCCTGACTGGCTGGCGCAAGCTGGAGGAGCAACCGGTAAATGGAAGTTTTCACGAACCTCGACGGCGACAAGTCGCCTGCGGAAAGCGGTGATGAGTCACCGCGCTCCAAGTTCTGCTTCGGCGTGGACGCGGCGGATCGGCCCGGTATCTTGCGCCTGCGCCGCCATGAACCCTGAACCGACCACCGCATCTTCTGACCAGTCCGCCGCCCGCCGATTGCGGCTGGCCACGCTTGCGTTTCCACCGGCGGGCTTGTGGCTGCTGTGGCGCGGACCAACGAGCGTTTGGCGCAAGCTGTTCGGCACGTTTGGCATCGGGCTGTTTTCGCTCGTCTATGCGGCGGCGGTTTTGTTCCTGCTCCACAAGTTCACCGGGCTGCGCTTCGAGATGCAGGGGCGGCCGATTCCGGTGCCGACGTGGCAGGGCACCGATTACGCGCGGCTGGAGAAAGCCCGGGCAGAGAAGGCTATTCCCGCCGCCGCCAAACCCGCGGCCACCGAGGCGAAGCCGAAGTCCGCGCCCTACTGGACGGACTTCCGTGGACCGAACCGCGACGGCAACTACACCGAGCAGTCCATCAACGTGGACTGGGCGAAGTCGCCGCCGAAGCTACTGTGGAAGCAGCCGGTCGGCGGCGGCTACGCGTCGTTCGTGGTGGCGGATGGGCTGGCGTTCACCATTGAGCAACGGCGCGAGCAGGAAGCGGTGACGGCCTACGAGGTCGAGACCGGCCGCGAGGTTTGGGCGCACAGTTACCCGGCGCGTTTCCAGGAGTGGATGGGCGGCGAAGGCCCGCGCGCGACGCCGACTTGGCACGAAGGGCGGCTCTACTCGCTCGGCGGCACGGGACAGTTCCGCTGCCTCGAAGCGGCCACCGGCAAGCTGCTTTGGCAACATGACGTGTTTGCGGAGAACAGCTGCTCGAATCTCTTCTTTGCCCTCAGCGCGTCGCCGCTGGTCGTGGGCGACAAGGTCATTGTGCTCGCGGGCGAACCCCTGGGCCGGACGGGAAAGATGCTCATCGCCTACGACAAAGTCTCCGGCTCGCCGGCTTGGAAGGCGCTGGAGGACAAGGCCGGTTACTCCTCGCCGATGCTCGTCACGCTGGCGGGCGAACGGCAGCTGCTCGTCCACAGCGCGGGCCATTTGCTCGGCGTTTCCCCGGCCGACGGCAAGGCGCTCTGGCGTTTCCCATGGCGCGTGGAGTTCGACAACACCATCGCGCAGCCCATCGTGACCGGGACAAACCGGTTGGTCCTGAGCGCGGGCTACGGCACGGGCGCGGTGGGCTTGGAGTTGAACCGCACCGAGAGCGGCTTCGCGGTGAAGGAACTGTGGCGGAACAAGTCGCTGAAGAACAAGTTCACCAGCTCCGTGCTGCACAACGGCCACCTCTACGGTCTCGACGAGGACATCCTCGTTTGCCTTGACGCGGCGACGGGCGAACGGCGCTGGAAGGACGGGCGTTACGGCTACGGGCAGGTGCTGCTCGCCAGCGGGCACCTCGTCATCCTCTGCGGCGACGGCGACCTCGCGCTCGTGCAGGCGCTGCCGGACCGGCACGTGGAAATCGCGCGCATTCCCGGCATCAAAGGCAAGACCTGGAACCATCCGGCGCTCGCGGGGGGCAAACTTTTGGTGCGCAACGCCATTGAGATGGCGTGCTTCGACCTGGGCATAAAGTAGCCGTTTGCAATTGCCGCATTGCATCCGCGCGGCCAGTCGCTACAAACCTCCGCGCCATGACCGCGCCAACCATCGTTTTGTGGGTTTACATCGTCCTGCTGGAAGCCGGCGGCGTTGTCGGCTTCGTGAAAGCCGGCAGCAAAGCCTCGCTCATCGCCAGCAGTGTGTTTGCCATGCCGCTCATCCTGTCGGCCCTCGGCATCTTGCCGGCGGAGGTGGCTGATGGCGTGCTGGCGGCGCTGCTCGGCTACATGAGCTTCAAATTCGCCAAGTCCAAGAAGTTCATGCCCAGCGGGCTGATGGCCATTCTTTCGGCCGCCGCCCTGGTGCTGCGCTTCATGCTTGCGCCCAAGTAAGCTTACCAGCGCTTGCAGCAGTCTCTCCCCATCTGGCAGCTCCACGAGCAGATCGTGGACACGCTCCGCCTGGGCAACCGGCTCGTGCTCGTGGCGCCCACCGGTTCAGGCAAGACCACGCAGGTGCCGCAAATGCTCGCCGAGGCAGGGTTTGCCGCCCGGCAGCGGATTGTCATCCTCCAGCCGCGGCGGGTTGCCGCCCGGACGGTGGCCACACGCGTGGCGTGGGAGCGCGGGTGCAAGCTGGGCGAGGAGGTGGGGTATCAGATTCGCTTTGACGACCGGTTGGGCGACGCGACGCGCATCTGCTTCGTGACCGAAGGCGTGCTGCTGCGCTGGCTGCAGGACGACCAGCAGTTGTCCGATGTGGCGGCCGTGCTCTTCGACGAGTTCCATGAACGCAATCTCTTGAGCGACGTTGCCCTGGCGCTCGTGAAGCGCCTTCAGCAGACCACGCGGCCCGACCTCAAGATTGTCGTCATGTCCGCGACCTTGGATGCGGAGCCGGTGGCGGCTTACCTCGGGCAAGCAGGTGAGAAAGGGGGAAAACGGGAAAGCGAGCAGGTGCCCGAACTCGGTGGCCCACTTTCTCACGCTCCCGCTTTCTCACCTGCTCCCGTGCTCGTCAGCGAAGGCATCAGCTTCCCGGTCGAGGTCCGTTACTCCGAGCACCTGGATCGGCGGCCCACCACGGAGCAGGCGGCGGACGCGGTGGAGCGCATCGTCAACCACGGCGGGCCGGGTGACGTGCTCGTGTTCATGCCGGGCATGGGCGAGATCAACGCGACCATCAACGCCCTGCGCGCCGCGCGGCTGGCGGAGGACTGCGATTTCATCCCGCTGCACGGTGACCTTGCGCCGGAACAACAGGACCTGGCGTTCAGCCCCAGCCGCAGCCGCAAGGTGATCGTGAGCACCAACGTCGCGGAGACCAGCGTGACAATCGACGGGATCCGGCACGTGGTGGACAGCGGCGAGGCACGCGTGGCGCGCTACGACGCAGAGCGCGGGATCCAGACGCTTTTCATCGAGCCGATCTCCCGGGCCAGTGCGGACCAGCGCAAGGGCAGGGCAGGGCGCACCGCCCCCGGCACGTGCTGGCGGCTGTGGACGGAGAGCGGGCATTTGAACCGGCCCGAGCGCAACACGCCCGAAATCCAGCGTGCGGACCTCGCGGAAGTCGTGCTCCTGCTGCATTCGCTGGGCATCAAGAGCGCGGTCTCATTTGACTGGCTGGACAAGCCGGATCCGGCGGCAGTGGAGCGGGCGGAGCGGTTGCTGGTAACGCTTGGAGCGCTGCGCGCCGGGGAGTCTGTCTCGGGTTCCGAGGCGGCGAACACGGATTTGACGGACATCGGCCGGCAGATGCTGCGTTTGCCGATGCACCCGCGTTACTCGCGGATGCTGGTCGAGGCAGGTCGGCGCGGGTGCGTGCCATCGGCGGCCTTGTGCGCGGCGCTGGTGAGCGGGCGCGATTTGCTGATGCGCGTCCAGCGTGGCGATGCCCGGGCGGCGGAGAACCGGGAATTGTTCGAGGCGAGCCAGGATTCGGACTTTTTCACGCTGATGCGTGCCTATCAGTTTGCGAAGAAGAACGGCTTCAATCCGGACACCTGCCGGCGTTACGGCATCAATGCCAAGGTCGCACGCGAGGTGGAGCAGACCTACCAGCAAGTCCTCGCCCTCGCGGAGCGCGAGCGGCTGGGCGAAACGGACGGCGACGAGGAGGAAGACCAGTCGCCGGCGGAGGACGCACTGCTGAAGTGCCTCACCGCCGGCTTCATAGACCAGCTCGCCATCCGACGCGACCAGGGCACCCTCGAATGCGAGCTGACCGAAGGCCGGCAGGGCACGCTGATGCGCGAGAGCGTGGTGCAGAACGCGGCGCTGTTCGTCGCGGCGGCGATCCGCGAAACCGAAGGCGTGCTCCGGCCGCTGACCTTGCTGGGGCTGGCCACGGCCGTGAAACCGGAGTGGCTGAGGGAGCTTTACCCCCAACACCTGAACGCCACCGTGGAGCACCTTTTCGACCGGACCCACAAGCGTGTGGCGGCGGTGAAGCTGGCGCGCTTCCGGGACTTGGTGATCGGCCATGAACATCAGCGGGAGGCGGACCCGGAGGCGGCCGGGCGTTGCCTCGCCCAGGCGGCGATGCGGGGATGGTTTGAGCTGCCCAACCTCAGCCATGAAGTGAAGCAGTTCATCGCCCGGGTGAACCTCGTGGCTGCCGCGCTGCCAGACTTGGAATACGAGCCGTTCGACGACGCGGCGATGACGGCGGCGCTGGCGCGGGCGTTCAAGGGGCTGACGTTGCAGAAGGAGGCAATGGCCGCCCCGCTGAAAGAGGGCTTCGCCGCGCACCTGGCGCCGGAACAGGTTGGCTGGCTGGAGGAGCTGACGCCGGTGCAGATTCCGTGGCCGACGGGCAAGCCGGTGAAGCTGCAATACTCGGAGGAGGCCGAGGGGGGCGGGCGCACGGCGCTTTCCCCCGAAGCGCAGGTCAAGTTGCAGGAGTGCTTCAAGCTGGAGTTTCATCCGCTGGTCTGTGAAGGCACGGTGCCGGTGAAGCTTTGGCTCTGCACGCCCGATGGCAAGCGGCTCGCCAGCACCTGTGACTGGCCGCATTGGAAGGTGAACGAGTGGCCGAAGCAGAAGGCGGCGGTGCAGAAGAAGTTCCCCAGTGTCACGTTTTCCTGATGAGCCGCCGGCGGCGTCGGGCGAACATTGTATTTACGGCTCGCCCCGGTAACGGCAATAGTCAGACAGAATGTTACGCCGCCAGCGGCAAATCCGGGCGCAAGTCCAGCAGTGGGTTGATGCTGGCCTGTTTGCCTTCGCGTTCTGGCTGGCGCATGCCGTGCGCTCTCTGGCCCCCCGCTATTCTCCGGAGCTCAAGGAAATCCAGCCGTTCGAGCAATACCTCTGGCTCTACCTCCTGATCGTCCCCGGCACCGTGTTCCTGCTCAAGGCGCTCGGTTTTTACAACCGGCCGGTGCTTTTCTCACGCCGTGAGACCGCGTGGGTCCTCTCCCATGCCGTGACGCTTGCGGTGCTGGGCCTGGTGACCGTGCTGTTCCTCCGCAAGCAGGAGCTGGCCCGCGCCGTGATATTTCTCTTCGGCGGCTTCGCGTTCCTCCTGGTGATGGTGAAGGAGGAGCTGGTCCTGAGCTGGATGCAGTCCAAACTGGGGCAGGAGCAGTTGAGGCGGCGCGTGGTGCTGGTGGGCATGGCGGAGGACACGGCCCAGATTGAGCGCGACCTCGAAACCAAGGCGCGCGGTGCGGTCGAGGTGCTGGCCCGGCTGGACCTGCACGAGACATCCGGGGAGAAGCTCATCGAACTGCTGCATGACCGCGCGGCCAATGGGGTGATCCTCAGCGCCCGGCATACTTACTTCGAGCAGGTGGAGAAGGTCATCGAACTCTGCGAGCTTGAGGGCGTCGAAGTCTGGCTGCTGGCGGACTTTTTCAAGACCCGCGTCTCGCAGACGAGCGTGGATGACTTTCTCGGGCGCCCCACAGTGGTCTTCCGCTCGGCCCCGGAGGCAAGCTGGCAGGGGGTGGCCAAGCAGACGCTGGACTTCGTCGGCGCATTGGTGCTGCTGCTGTTGGCGTCCCCCGTTTTCCTGTTGGCGGCACTTGCGGTGAAGCTTACCTCCTCCGGTCCGGTGCTGTTTCGGCAGCAGCGCAGCGGGCTCAATGGCCGGCCGTTTACGATGCTCAAGTTCCGCACGATGGTGACGGATGCGGAGCAGTTGAAGGCCGAGCTGGCATCGTTCAACGAAATGGACGGCCCGGTCTTCAAGGTCACCAACGACCCACGAGTCACCCGCGTCGGCCGGTTTCTCCGCAAGTGGAGCGTTGATGAGCTGCCCCAGCTTTGGAATGTGCTGCGCTTCGAAATGAGCCTCGTCGGGCCCCGCCCGCTGCCGGTGGATGAGGTTCGGCGCATCAACGACCCAGCGCACCGCCGTCGTCTCAGCGTCAAGCCTGGCCTGACTTGCCTGTGGCAGATCAGCGGTCGCAACGAGGTCAGCAGCTTCAAGGAGTGGGTCCGCCTCGACCTTGAATACATTGACAATTGGTCGCTCTGGCTGGACCTGAAGATCCTGCTCAAGACGATTCCCGTCGTGCTAACCGGGGCAGGCGCGAAGTAGGTCAAGCCGCTGGCGCAGCCCACGAGACAGACTTGCGGGCTTGCTGTCTGGACGAGGTGCTGTCCTACTTGGGCCGATGAATCTCGAAGCAGGTTCACAATTCTCCCTCGGTCAGCTCATCGTCGAAGCCATCGGCACCACGCTACTGGGCATGGTGCTTGCGGCCTTTCTCGCCGCGAGTTTGCATGCAGGGCTGCACGCGACCGGGGCGCTGGTGACACGTGCACGCGGGGAGCGAAAGTTCTCCTGGCTGCTGCTGCTGCTGGGAGTGGGTCTGGGAGTATTGGTGGGCGGCTGGACGGGTTTGAAGATAGGGGTGGCGCGTGCCGTGGTGCCGTTTTTCCGGGATACGGGCCCGAAGATGCTGGAGGAAGCATTGCAGAACGGGTTGCGGCAGGCAGGACTGACCAACTTTGCCCAACTTGAGGTCAAGCGACTCAGGGAATTTGTGAGCCAAGCCGAGGCCGCGCCGCTGCCTCCGTTGGATCAATTGGAGCGTTTCCGGCCCCAGATTGAGGAAGCCCGCACGCGGCTGCTTCCCGCCGTCAGGGCGTTGCTCGATGCCCATGAAAAGCAGGGAAATCTTCCCCTCAGCGCTGCGGTGACCCAACTGTGGCCGAAGGTTTTTACTGAGCTTGCTGACTGGGAGCGGCGTTTTAGGCGTTCGGAAATCATTTCCGGTATCCTCTGGGTCGTGGCTGTCGAGTTAGGCATCGCGCTGCTTTGCCTGACCTTGCGTCTGACGCGCGATCCGTTGCCAGTCACCCCGCCGAAACTTCCAACCACCTAATTATGCCAACCAAAACCAAATCAAAGCGCAAAACCAGCCGCAGGCCGCAGCCAACTTCCGTGATCACCGGGGCGGCGGGATTCCTGGGGTCACACCTCACGGATTTGCTGCTTTCCAAGGGGCACCGGGTGGTGGGGATCGATAACCTCGTGACGGGGTCGGTCGCCAACATCGAACACTTGGCGGGCAACCAGAACTTCCGGTTCATCCAACAGGATGTGACGGAGTTCCTGTTCCTGGATGGGCCGGTGGATTATGTATGGCACTTCGCGTCACCTGCCAGTCCGGTGGATTACGCCCAGCTGCCAATTCAGACCCTGAAGGTCGGGTCTTTGGGCACTCACAAAGCCCTGGGATTGGCGAAGGAAAAAGGCGCTCGCTTTCTGCTCACCAGCACCAGCGAGGTGTATGGGGATCCGTTGGTGCACCCGCAGACGGAGGATTATTGGGGCAATGTAAACACCATTGGTCCACGCGGCTGTTACGACGAGTCGAAGCGCTTTGCCGAGGCCATCACCATGGCCTACCACCGGCAGCATAAGTTGGAAACGCGCATTGTGCGCATTTTCAACACCTACGGCCCGCGGATGCGGCTTGAGGATGGTCGCGTGGTGCCGGCTTTCGTGAGTCAAGCCCTGCGGAACGAGCCCATCACCGTCTTTGGCGAAGGTAAGCAGACCCGCAGTTTTTGCTATTGTTCGGACCTGATCGAGGGCATCTACCGCCTGATGATGAGCGATTATCCGCTGCCGGTGAACATTGGCAATCCGCGGGAGATGAGCATGCTCGAGTTTGCCCGGGAAATCATCGGGGCAACCGGTGCGAGGAGCAAAATCGTCTTCAAGCCGCTGCCGCAGGATGATCCCAAACAGCGCAAACCCGACATCACCTTGGCGCGGAAGCTGTTGAAGTGGGAGCCGAAGGTGGAGCTGTCTGAAGGATTGGCGCGGACCATTGAGTATTTCCGCAAGAGGGTGTGATGGCCTACGGGATTTGCTGCATGGCGGCACCCGGCTGATGGTTTTATTATTTGACCCACCCAGCGAATTCCGTTACGACACCGGTCATTCAGAACGCCACCAAAATGCGGGCCACAGTGAATCCGGACTCCGGGCGGGGTCGCCAGTGAACGGGCCAGTGCGATGCTAAAGTCAAAGTCATTCCTCTGCATTGATTTAGGCGCGATGACCGTGAAGGTCGCCGAGTTCGAGCCGAACGAGACGGGTTCGCTCTGCCTGAAGAATTACGGGTTACGCGGCATGGGACAGGCCGGGTTCGGCGAAGCCGAGCGTCAAGCCGTGGTCTTGCAGACACTCAAGGAGGTGCTGGCTGAGGGGGTTCGGGGTGCTTTCAAGGCGAAGGTCATCAACGTCTGCGCGCCCGGCTTTCAGGTTTTCTCCAAGTTCGTCAAACTGCCCGCCACCGACCCCGGCAAGGTGGGGCAGATCATTCAATACGAGGCCCAGCAAAACGTCCCGTTTCCCCTCGAAGAGGTAGTCTGGGATTACCAAATCTTGGGCAGCACCCCCAGCGGAGAGCTCGAAGTATTGCTGGTTGCCATCAAGAGCGAGGTCGTGGAGAGCCTCTTTGGCATTGGCGAACAGGCGGGTTTGGAGACCCGTCTTGTCGATGTGTCGCCGGCGGCCCTCTGCAACGCCTACCGGTTCAACTACGGCGACGCCGAGGGGTGCGTCATGTTGTTGGACATTGGTGCCCGCAGCAGCAACCTCCTTTTCTTCGAGTCAGGCCGCGTCTATTCCCGGTCCATCAACATCGGGGCCAACTCCATCACGCAGGACTTCGCCAACGAGGTCAAGATGAGCTGGGAAGAGGCTGAAAAGATGAAGATCGAGGAGGGCTTCGTCAGCCTCGGCGGGGCCTATGAGGAGCCCAGCAACCCGCACCAGGCGCTGATCTCGAAGATCGCGCGGCAGGTGATGACCCGCCTGCACATCCAGATGAACCAAACGATCCAGTTTTACCGGGGTCAGCAAGGTGGTTCAGCGCCCACGAAACTGTATCTGGCAGGTGGAGCATCCTTGCTCCCATACACGGCCCAGTTCTTCGCCGAAAAGCTCAACCTGTCCGTTGATTACTTCAACCCCTTCCGCAACATCCAGATCGACCCCGAGATCAACCTCGAGGAAATGGCCAAGGTTGCCCACCAGTTTGGCGAGGTTGTCGGGTTAGGCATCCGCAACCTGGCGCAGTGCCCGGTGGAGCTGAACCTGATGCCGGCCAGTCATCTCAAACAGCAGCAATTCAACGCCAAACGCCTGTATTTCGTCGGTTCGGTCGCCGGCCTTCTGGTTACCTTGTCGGCTTTCGGATGGTATTTTGACTGGATGGCCAACCGGAAGCAGACCGCGCTGGCGGACTTGCGCAAGCAGGTCGAGCCGCTGAAGGCGAACAAGCAGGTCTTGGATGCAGCCATCGCGGAAATGGGGGCTGCTACCAATCAAACTCAGCTTTATAAGGATGTTTTGGCCTCGCGCGGGCAGTGGGCCGAGTTGATTGCCGGTATTCAAAGTGTGCTCACCACCGCCCAAACCAACCACGGAATCAAAGGCGAGGCGGTCGCAGCAGCCGGGGCGGATAACGCGGCCGCTGGCACTGCTCCGGCATCCACAGGCGACGTCCAGGCAGCGGTTTGGATCGAGAAGCTCGAAGCCACGGCCGGGGCCGCCACCTCC
>JACCDO010696518.1_pt1 | contig 15384 bp, 10 predicted proteins | sample 7446101 | NCBI WGS metagenome assembly JACCDO01 (sample SAMN15323440, study PRJNA562643) | freshwater metagenome | isolation source: river surface water | place: USA:Blue River Watershed | collected 2017-08-16
AGTTGGATTAGCAGGATTATTAGAAGATGAACTTGCTATTACTTTAGACAAAGAGCATTCTGCAGTTAATTGGTCAATTAGGCCATTAGAAAGTGATTGGCTTAATTACGCTGCATTAGACGTTGAGTTCTTACATAAATTAATGTATTCGTTGCAAAGAAAATTAGAATCATTTAATAAATTATCAATCGCCCAAGCAGAATTTGCCTATTTATGTCATTGGCAACCTAATGAATCTAGGAAGGAACCTTGGCGTAGAACCTCAGGTATGCATGATATAAAAAACGGCTTAGATAGTTCTATAGTTAAAAATTTGTGGCTTAAACGAGATGAAATTGCACAACAACAAGACATTGCACCTGGTCGCGTACTAAATGATGCAAGCATTATCGAAATAGCGTTAACAAAACCAAAAAGTGAAATAGAATTAAGTGAATTAAAAACTATTAAATATCGATCAAGTCAACAATATTCTCGAATTTGGTTTGAAGCTCTACAAGAATCACTCAATCTTGATCCAAAAGAGTGGCCAGTTAAAGTTTCAAATTCAGAAGCTATTCCCTTGCCTAAGTCTTGGGAGCAAAAAAATCCAGAAGCATTTAATCGTCTAAAAACTTTAAAAAGTTTAATTTCACTTCACTCCCAAGAATTAAATATTCCGATTGAAAATTTGTGTTCCCCTGATTTGGTGCGTAAATGGTGCTGGCTCATGCCCACGACTGAGGTGGAGATAACCACCCAGTGGTTTTTGGATCAAGGGGCAAGGCCTTGGCAGGCTCAAATCATGGGGGTTTTGAGTAAAAAAGTATTAGACAACCCTGGGGTTGACGAATTCCCAAACATGGCCTAGGTTTGAAAGTAGGCTAAAAAATTAAGGAATTTCGTGCTCGCTGGTTTACTGATTGGTCTTCGTGAGGGCTTAGAGGCCTCTCTTATTGTGGGTATTTTGATTGCCTATTTAGTCAAAATAGATTTACGAAGCCGAATTAAAAGTATCTGGGTTGGCGTTATTTCTGCAACCATCTTCTCTTTAGTTGTCGGAGTAGCAGTAGGGATTACCTCTGAATCACTGAGTGAATTTGCTGAAAAATTCTTCGCAGGAACCATGAGTTTTGTTGCAGTTGGATTTGTTACCGGCATGATTTTTTGGATGCGAACAGCTTCTAAAGGTTTAGCAAAAGATTTAAGAAATCAAATTGACAATGCTTTAATCTCAGGCGGTACCTTTGGATTAACGGTTTTGTCTTTTGCAGCAGTTGCTCGCGAAGGTGTCGAAACAGCAATATTTTTATGGGCTACTGCCCAAAACTCTGGAAGCCTTCCAACACTTGTTGGTGGTTTCACAGGTATCGCAATGTCTATTTTCCTCGGATATTTAATTTACTTAGGTGCTATTAAATTAAATCTTTCTTTCTTTTTCAAAACAACAGGCATTCTTTTAATGATAGTTGCTGCAGGAGTTTTAACATATGGAATTCACGAATTCCAAGAGTTAGGTTGGCTTCCTGGATTAAATTCTATTGCTTACGACATTTCAGGAATCTTAGATCCAAATGGATTTGTAGCAACAATGTTTAGAGGTTTATTAAGTCTTAGAACCTCTATGTCTTGGTTGGAAGTTTATGCCTATATTGCCTACATTTTGGTTGTTGGATATTTCTTCTTAAAACCAAGTAAAACAAAAACAGTTGAACAACAGACTGTTAAAGTAAGTTAAATCTTTTTAACTTTTTCAGAAATTGCATTATCAAATCTTGCCATTACTTCAATAATATCTCTCGAAATATCTTGAGCTGTTAAGCCTATTTCATTTAAAACTTGTGCTCTAGATGCATGATCTAAGAATTTTTCAGGAATTCCAAAATCTCTTTGTGGCGTGTAAATATTTCTATCCCTTAAGAATTGAGAAATACTAGAACCTGTTCCACCTGATCTTGAATTGTCTTCAATTACTGCAACTAAACGATGTCTTGCTCCTAAATTTGCAAGATAACTTGGTAAAGGTTTAATCCATCTTGGATCAATCACTGTTACACCTAAGCCTTGATCGATTAATCTTTGAGCAACTTCATTTGCTAAATGCGCCATCGCCCCAATTGCAACCACCAAGACATCTTCTTCACCTTTTTTATTTAAAATATCTATTCCTTCGATTCTTTCTTTAACATTCACAGGAGAAACTATTGCTCCTTTAGGAAATCTAATAACAGTTGGTCGATCTTTAACTACAACTGATTCTCTTAAAAGTTCTCGTAAAGTTTGAGCATCTCTTGGTGCTGCCAACATTAAATTAGGCACAACTTGCAAAATTGATAAATCCCACATGCCGTTATGGCTTGCTCCGTCATCACCAGTGATTCCTGCTCGATCTAAAATAAAAGTCACTCCAGCTTTATGTAAAGCAACATCAAGTAATAATTGATCAAATGCGCGATTTAAAAACGTGGCATATATAGCAACAACAGGATGAAGTCCCCCAAGTGCCATTCCAGCTGCAGAGGTTGTGGCATGCTGTTCGGCAATTCCCACATCATAAATTCGATCTGGAAATTCTTTAGCAAATTTATCTAAACCAGTTGGACCAAGCATTGCTGCTGTGATTGCAACAACATCTTTTCTTTCTTTTCCAATTGCCACTAATTCGTCACTAAAAACACTTGTCCAAGTTGTAACACTTGCACTAACGGGTTTTCCAGTTGCAGGATCAATAATTCCTGTTGCATGAAATTTTTCCGCTTCATCTTCTAAAGCAGGTGCATAACCTTTACCTTTTTCGGTAATAACGTGCACCATAACTGGGCCGTGAAATCTTTTGGCGTATTGCAAAGCATTTTCAATTAAATCTTCATCATGACCATTAACTGGTCCTATATATTTCAAACCTAAATCTTCAAATAAACCTTGTGGTGCAAAAACATCTTTAATTCCTTTTTTCATACCATGCAATGCTTCAAATACCGGTCGACCAATTGGAGATCGAAGTAATGTTTCTTTGCCCCAATCTAAAACCCTTTCATAAGTTTCATTTGTTCGTAATGCTGCTAAGTGTTCAGATAATCCACCAATTGTTGGTGAATAAGATCTTCCGTTATCGTTTACGACAATTACTAAAGGTCTGTGTTTTTGTGAAGCAATATTATTTAAAGCTTCCCAACTCATTCCTCCTGTAAGAGATCCATCTCCTACTACTGCCACAACGTGTCGATCTTTTAATTCACCAGATTGTTCAAAAGCTCGTGCTAAACCATCTGCCCATGACAAGGCAGTTGAAGCATGAGAATTTTCTACAAAATCATGCTCGGATTCAGATCTTGATGGATAACCCGAAATTCCATCTTTTTTTCTCAAATCACTAAATTTATCCAGTCTTCCTGTAAACATTTTGTGCACATATGATTGATGCCCTGTGTCCCAAATAATGGCATCTTTAGGTGAATCAAAAACTCGATGCAATGCAATAGTTAATTCCACAACTCCAAGATTTGGACCTAAGTGTCCTCCAGTTTTTGAAACTTTAGAAATTAAAAATTCTCTAATTTCACGAGCAAGGGCTGGTAATTGTGCAGAAGTAAGTTTCTTTAAATCATGGGGTGAATTTATTGAATTCAAAAGACCCATCGAAATCTTCCTCCTTTATTTTTAAAACTCTATAAGGTTTAGGCACTGCTGCAATTCTATTTCAGCAACTTTAATTGTCCTATTTCTGCTATTTTTCCTCACGAATTGCGGTTATATCCCATTTAACCTCTGCTTTCAGAGGTTTTTCAGGAGTTGCCACAAATAATGCATGATTGGCTGCATTTGGAGGTCCAGTTTGAGGTTCAATGCAAAAACTATCTTCAGGTTCGTCATAGATTACAAAAGTTTGATGATCAAATTTAAAATCAAGTCTTAAAGCATTAGGCCATTCAATAAATCCTTTGCCACTTGGCACATCAAAAGCATCATCAAAGGGAGGAAGTCCAATTTCTTTTGTTTGATTCAATGTCACAAAATCTTTAGTTCTTATATATTGCGAAACTGCTTCAATTGCATATTTAGCTTTTTTTCCATTTCCTAAATCTCTTTTAAACCAAGGATGCCATCCGATTTGGACTGGAAATTCTTCATCAACCTCTATTGAAGCACTGCAACGAATAAAGTTGTTTGCAACAAACCATTTTTGTTTAATAGTTGCATTAACTGGAAAATTTTTATTTGATGTATGAATTATTTCAACAAAGTTTTCTTGATGATTTATAACTTTACCTTCTTGAAATGCAACCGTGCCATGTATTGCCCAATTTTGAAAATTTATCTCTTGGGGATAATTTTTACCTTTATAAATTATTTCGTTATTTTCTAATCTTCCAGCCCATGGTGCCATCAAATACCATCCTCCAACTAAAGGATTTTCAGTTTTTGGGGCAATTATTTGATATTTACCAATATGGCATTCTAAAACTTGACCACCAAGTAGTGGATCAATTACTAATTTATTTGAACCTTGAGCAATAGAGATAGTCATTAAAAAGTCTTAATTAAAACTTTTTAACTTCCAGCTCTAGATTTTCTTCTAGATATAGCATCAGCAGTTGCTGCAAGTAGTAAAACTGCACCTGTTACTGCCAAATTTAATCCTGAAGCAAGACCAATAAGACCAAGTCCATTATCAATAATTGCGATTACAAATCCACCAATTACTGCATCACTAAGTCTTCCTCGACCACCAAACAAGCTAACTCCACCCACAACTGCTGCAGCAATTGCATTTAACACAATGGAGCGACCAGCTGCAGCATCAACTGATGCTTGTCTTGAAGCCAACAAAATTCCTGCGATTCCTGCAAAAGTGGAAGAAATCATAAAAACAGTAATTCTTACTCGATCAACACGAATACCAGCACGTCTTGCTGCTTCTGCATTTCCACCAACTGCATAAACGTGTCTGCCAAATTTTGTTCTATTCAAAACAAAAGTTCCTGCTGCAAGAAGAATTAAAACAATTGGCACCACCCAAGGAACACCTTTTAGCGATGTAACTGCAGGATTAGCGCCACGTTCTTGATTTAAGAAAGTTACGACACCTGCTCCAACTATTAATAGAGTTAAAGACTTTGCAATCAAAATACTTATTGGTTTGCTTGCTTGACCAGAAGCACTTCTTTGTCTTCTTGAAATTAAAGACGTTAATAGGTAAAGAACAAAAACAATGACCAATAAAATCCAGCCAAAAATCAATGGCATAGGTTTATTCATGATTGCAAGAATTACTGGAGCATCAATACCAATTAATCCACCACGACCAATAACAACTAGTTGTAATCCTTGAAAAGCTAAAAATGCCGCCAGCGTTACCACGAACGAGGGTATTCCAACTTTTGCAACTAAGAGTCCAACTAAAAATCCAACTAGCATTCCAAAAAGAATTGCGATAATAACTGCAATTGGCCATGAAACTCCGTAATTAAACATTGAAACAGCTAAGAAGCCTGCTGATAATCCGGCAGTAACACCAGCCGATAAATCAATTTCCCCAAGTAATAAAACAAAAGTTAATCCCATTGCAAGAGTAGTAACTGTTGCAGTTTGAGTTAAAAGATTTGCAAAATTAATTGGTTTTAAAAATATAGGATTAGCAAAAGCAAAAATGGTTGCAAGAATTACCAGACCTAAAAGTGCAGGTAGCGATCCAGTTTCTCCACCTCTTACTCTTACAACATAATCTTTAAAAGCATCAAGTAAAGAACCTTCATTACCTGTCTGAACGGCATTTTGATTTGACATGTTAGGCCTCTACATTTTCTTGTGTTTTTGTTCCAGTTATATATGCCACAACATCGGATTGTGAAGTTTCAGATTTCTTAACAGCTGCAGTCATTTTTCCTAAGTAAAGAACATAGATACGATCTGCCACAGTAAAAACATCTTGTAGGTTATGCGAGATAATAATTACGGCTTTTCCTGCATCTGCAAGTCTTCTAACTAATTGCAAAACTTGTTCTGTTTGCGCAACACCTAAGGCAGCAGTTGGCTCATCCAAAATTACTACTTTGTTATTCCATAAAACAGCTCTTGCAATAGCAACAGTTTGTCTTTGCCCACCAGAGAGTCTGGCAACTTTTTGTCTTACAGATTTAACTGTTCTAACTGATAATGAAGTAAGAGTGCTTGCAGCTTTTGATTCCATGTGTCCTTCATCAAGAACACCGTTGTTTGCTTGTTCTCTTCCTAAAAACATGTTGTGCACTATGTCTAAGTTGTCGCATAGTGCTAAATCTTGATAAACCACGTCAATGCCAAGATCTGATGATTGTCTTGGGCTTGTAAGTTCTACTTCTTTACCTTCAAATAAAATTGTGCCTGAGTCATATGGCTGAATGCCCGCTAAGCCTTTAATTAAAGTTGATTTTCCTGCACCGTTATCACCAACAAGTGCTGTTACTTCACCTGCACGAATTGAAAAATTTACACCTTTTAAAACTTCAACTGGACCAAAACTTTTTTTAACTTCTCTTAATTCGATTACTGGAGTTTGGCTAGACAAGTAAATTCTCCTTCGACCGGGTTATTGCTCTATTTAAATATATGGTCTTGACACCTTTAATGGTGTCAAGACCATATATACGTGCTTTAAATCAGATCTTAGGAAAGACCGATTTCTGTACACTTGGCTGCTGCATCGCCGACGCAAACATCTGCTGCGGTTTTGCCAATGCGGTCAAGTGCTGCTTTGAATCCGTCAAGTGATGCTGCATCTGCATACAACGCTTGAGGATCTGCTGCTTGGAATGGTGTTCCATCAGCCAATTGTTTATTGGTTGTTGGGGTTTCACCCTTCAAGATTGCGATTGCCAATTCAGCAGCTGTTGAAGCTTCAACTAAATAATCTTTGAAGACTGTCATACATTGCTTGCCTGACAATACGTTTGTCAAACCTTCAACAGAAGCATCTTGTCCAGATACTGGAACTTTCAAGTTGTTCTTGTCTAGGATTGCAATTGCTGATGCTGCGTTGGTGTCGTTTGCTGACACAACTGCGTCAACTTTTCCACCATTTGCAGTAAGAGCTTGTTCGAAGTTTGTTCCAGCTTTTGCGCCATCCCATGTTCCATCTGGACGTTTTGCGCCAAGTGCTGCTTTGTCAACTTCTACACCTGCTGCTTTAAGTGCAGTGTCATATCCTTCAGCAAACATTGCTGCGTTTCCGTCTGTTGGGTCTCCATCTAGGAAGATCAATTCAGCGGTCTTTGGATCTTTACCTGCATCTGCTAAGCACTTCAAGATACCTTCACCTTGAAGAGTTCCAACTGTTACGTTGTCAAATGAAACGTAGTAGTCGACACCTTCAATTGGACGGTCATAAGCGATTGTTGGTACGCCTTGTGCTTTTGATTTAGCAGCAACTTGTGCACCAGCACCTTGATAATCGGTGATGATCATTACGTTGCAACCAGATGCAAGCATTTGGTCACCAATGGTCAACATCTTTGCAGTGTCGCCTTCAGCGTTTTGAATGTCGGTTGTGAAACCGGCTGATTCAAGAGCTTCCTTCAATGCTGGACGATCTCCATTTTCCCAACGTGGGGATGATGCAGAGTCTGGCAAGATTACGCAAGCTAAACCACTTGCAGCTGCTGCTGCTGTGTCTTCAGTTGCTGCGGAATCACTTGAACCGCTTGAGCATGCTGCTAATAAAAGAGCTGCTGCAGCGGTAACTGCTGCTACTCCGAAAGAGCGTTTTAACACTCAGTTCTCCTTTTGTTTGTTTTTAATCTTGATTTAAATTAAATAAAACTTTTGATTTTATTTTTTTAAACCAAGAATGTGATCAATAGCTAACTGATCGAGTCTCTCGTTAAAGAATCCACGTTCTGCTAGCTTGTCGGCGTCAAACACCTCCTGTTTCAACTTGTTAGCTGAATCTGAGGAATAACCTCCGACAGTTGGTTGCGCTAATGAATCATGACCAGAAACTTTATGAGCTTCCTTTACTTCTGGATCAGCATCGTATGCGCGTGCTTTTTCTGCAAGTGCTAAATAATTTCTCATTGAATTTTTGGCAAATTCCCAAATTCCATCGCCATGTTCATTTCGATACGGACGAGAGTCAAAATGTTTTGGACCTGAGTAGCCAGTTTTTTCTAACAATCTAACTAGGAAGAAATTATCTTTTATTCCTTCTGAACCAAAACGAAGATCTTGATCGTATCTACCAATTTTTTGATCATTCAAATCGATGTGGAATAACTTCTTTTGCCAAACAGCTTGAGCAACTCCTTGATAGAAAGAAAGCCCAGCCATAGTTTCATGTGCAACTTCTGGATTAATACCAACCATGCTTGGATCATCAAGAGTTTCGATAAATGCCATGGCATGACCAATTGTTGGCAAGAATGTATCGCCTCTTGGTTCATTTGGTTTAGGTTCTAATGCCATACGCATTTTGTAACCTTTATCTTTTATATAACCAATGAAGAAATTTAATGCTTCTCTATATCTTTCTAAAGCATCTATAGGATATTTAGAACCTGCTGATTCAACACCTTCGCGTCCACCCCAGAAAACTGCGGTTGGTGCACCAAATTCGGCACCGACATCAAGAGCTTTCAAAACTTTTTGAATTGCATACCTTCTAATTTGTGGATCATTAGAAGTAAATGCACCATCTTTAAAAACAGGATGAGTAAATAAATTTGTTGTTGCCATTGAAACAACAACACCTGAATCATCTAAAGCTTTTCTAAAATCTTTTTTTATTTTGTCTTGTTCTGCAAGTGTTGAACCATAAGGAAGTAAATCATCGTCATGAAATGAAACTCCCCAAACATTTAATTCACCAAGTTTTCTTACAAAATCTGCTGGATATATTGGTGGTCTTGTTGCTTCACCGAATGGATCTCTACCTGAGTGACCAATTGTCCATAAACCAAATGCAAATTTGTCTTCTCTTTTTGGAGTCAAAGCGTCAGACATTCACAACCTCATTTCAAAAGGATTTTTATTGCAAATAATTTGCTATAGAAGATAACTTACCCTGAACCTCTTTTTGGGGTCTAGCAAAGGTAGTCACAAAAGAGCACCAGAAGTATTACTTTTCGGTAACTTTTTGTAACAATAATTGCTGACTATCGATATAGGGAATTAAACGCTTCTCGATACCCGCTTCGGACAAAGTCTTTGTAATTTGGCTTGATTTCAACGCTTCCCTTTTCTTCCCAGACTGGAGGTTTAGTTTCACCAGATAAAACCCAAGCTGCTTGTCTAGCAGCACCATCTGCAACATATTCAGACATTGGTGGAACATGAACTGGGACTTCAAATAATGTTGCAGCAATTTCTTGAACTGCTTTTGAAACCGCAGCTCCTCCAATTAAAACTACTCGATTTGGTTTAGTCTTTTGCCCAAAATTTGTAATGTAATCACTTGCTTCAGCTAATGAACAAAGCATTCCTTCAATGCAAGCTCTAGCAAAATTTTGTGGCGTTAAATTATTTCTAGTTAACCCGTGTAGTGAACCCTTTGAATTTGGCAGATTAGGAGTTCTTTCTCCATCCAAAAATGGCAACAGCACAAGACCTTCTGATCCAGGTTTTGCATTCAGCGCAAGCTGAGCAAAATCATCTAATGAAACATTTAATGTTGCAGCACCTGCATTTATAACTCTTGCAGCATTCAATGTGCAAGCAAGTGGTAAATAGTTTCCAGTTGCATCAGCAAAACCTGCAATTATTCCAGATGAATCATTTGTTGGATTTGCTGAAACTGTATATGCAGTTCCAGAAGTTCCTAAAGAAATAACAATGTCACCGGTTTGCGCACCAAGGCCTAAAGCTGCAGCCATATTGTCGCCAGAACCTGGGCCAATTTTTATTCCTGATTTAGTTTCTCCAATTACTTCGTTTGGATTAGCAACTCTTGGAACTTGAATTTCTCTGCCAAAAGCAAGTTTTAATAAATCTTTTCTGTATTCATTTGTTTGCGGAGACCAATAACCAGTTCCAGATGCATCTCCTCTATCTGTTACAAATTCATCTGGTTTATTCATCAAATTCCAACTTAAATAATCATGTGGCAACATGACACCTGAAACTTTTTTTGCATTTTCTGGTTCATTTTTTGCAAGCCAACGAAGTTTAGTAACCGTAAAGGATGCAACAGGCATTGAACCGATTGCGTCTGCCCATTTTTGCGCACCGCCAAGTTCAGAAATTAAATCATTTGCATCTTGAGCAGATCGGGTATCGTTCCATAAAAGTGCATCTCTAACAACGTTCTTATTTTCATCAACAACAACCATTCCATGTTGTTGTGCACCTATTGAAATAGCTTTTACATCTTCGAATAAATCTTTTGATTTATTTTCAAATTCATTCCACCAAATTAATGGATCTACTTCAGTTGCATCGGGATGAGTGCCTCTTGCTTCTCTAACTAATTCTCCAGTTTGGGCATCTCTAATTACAATTTTTACAGATTGTGTTGATGAATCAACACCAGCAACCAAATTACGTGACATTTTACTTAGCCAATTGTCTTAATACGAAAGGTAATATTCCACCGTTTCGATAATAATCAGCTTCTCCAGGAGTATCGATTCTTAATTTAACCAGGAATTTCTTTTCCCCACTTTTTCCTTGAGCAGTTACTTCTAGAGTTTGGGGAATTAAGTTTTCATTTAATTTTTCAATTCCAGAAATACTAAATGATTCAGAACCATCTAAACCTAGAGATTCAACATTTTGCCCATCAACAAATTGCAGAGGTAATACGCCCATTCCAACTAAATTACTTCTATGAATTCTTTCGTAAGATTCTGCGATTACTGCTTTTACTCCAAGCAACGCAGTTCCTTTTGCTGCCCAATCTCTGGAAGAACCTGAACCGTATTCTTTGCCTGCAAGAATAATTAAAGGAATTTTGTTATTTATATAGTCAACACTTGCATCATAAATTGTGTCTTGTTTATTTTTTAAGAAATTATAAGTAAATCCACCTTCAACGTCTTTAAGTAATTTATTTTTTAGTCTAATGTTGGCAAAAGTTCCGCGAATCATTACTTCATGGTTTCCACGTCTTGAACCGTATGAATTGAAATCTTTTTTATCAATGCCATGCTCAATCAAATATTTGCCAGCTGGAGAATCAATCTTGATACTTCCTGCAGGCGAGATGTGATCTGTAGTTACAGAATCTCCTAACCAAGCAAGAACCCTTGCATTGGAAATATCAGTTACTTTTTGCGGAGATTTTGGCATGTTTTCAAAATACGGAGGTTTTCTTACATAAGTACTTGAATTTGACCAGGTAAATGTTTTTCCTGTTGGGGTAGGTAGTTTTTGCCAACGATCATCGCCTTTGAAAACATCTGCATATCTTTTAACAAACATTTCACTATCTATTGCCTGATTAATGCAGTCTTGAATTTCTTTTGTATTTGGCCAAATATCTTTCAAAAAGATGTTTTTGCCATCTTGATTTACCCCAATTGGATCATTATTTAGATCAATATTCATGGTTCCAGCAATTGCATATGCCACTACCAGTGGAGGGGAAGCCAAATAATTCATTTTTACATCAGGATTAATTCTTCCTTCAAAGTTTCTATTGCCACTTAATACCGAAACTGCCGCTAGATCGGCTTTATTTATTGCAGTACTAATTGCTTCAGGTAGAGGTCCACTATTTCCAATACATGTTGTACAGCCATAACCGACTAAATCAAAACCTAATTTACTTAAATAAGGTGTTAAGCCAGATTTATTCAAATAATCAGTTACCACTTGAGAGCCTGGGGCAAGAGTTGTTTTTACCCAAGTAGATCTAGATAAACCAGCTTCAACTGCCTTTTTAGCAACTAATCCTGCACCAATCATGACTTCAGGATTTGAAGTATTAGTACAAGAAGTAATAGCTGCAATAACGACTGCTCCGTGGGTTAAATCAAATTTTTCACCGTCTAAATTAACTTCAATTTTTTTTACTAATTCATTGGTGTAATTAGGAAGAACTTTATTGAAATTATCTTTCGCATTTTTTAAGCTAACTCGATCTTGCGGTCTTTTAGGGCCTGCAATACTTGGTTCAATTGTTGAAAGATCAAGTTGCAAGTGTTCACTAAATCTTGGTTCATGATTTGGATCTAGCCATAATCCTTGTTTCTTTGCATAACTTTCCACTAAGGCAAGTTGGTCTTTACTTCTACCTGTGAACTTTAGATATTCAATAGTTTGTTCATCAATTGGAAATATCGCAACAGTTGAACCATATTCTGGACTCATATTTCCAATGGTTGCTCTATTTGCTAATGGAACTGAAGAACAACCTGCTCCATAAAATTCGACAAACTTTCCCACAACGCCATGTTTTCTCAAAATTTCTGTGATTGTTAAAACTAAATCAGTTGCTGTCACGCCTTCTTTTAAAGATCCAGTTAATTTAAAACCCACAACTTTTGGAATTAGCATGCTTACTGGCTGACCCAGCATCGCAGCTTCTGCTTCAATTCCTCCAACACCCCAACCTAAAACTCCTAAACCATTAACCATGGTGGTGTGTGAATCTGTACCAACAACGGTGTCTGGATAGACAAGAGAATCTTTTTCAAAAACAACTCTTGCTAAATTTTCAATATTTACTTGATGAACAATTCCTGTTCCTGGTGGAACTACTTTGAATTCAGAAAATGCTCCTTGTCCCCAGCGTAAAAATTGATAACGCTCTTCATTTCTTTCATATTCCAAATCGACATTTATTTGAAATGACATATTGGAACCAAATGAATCTGCAATTACCGAGTGGTCAATTACCAATTCAGCAGGTGCAAGTGGATTTACTTTTTCAGGATTACCGCCTAAATCAATCATTGCTTCACGCATGGTGGCTAAATCAACAATTGCTGGCACTCCAGTGAAATCTTGCATGATAACTCTTGCAGGAGTGTAAGGAATTTCAATGCTTGGTTCTGCATTTGCATCCCAATTAGCTATTGCATTTATATGATCTTTTGTGACATTAATTCCATCTTCGGTTCTTAAAAGATTCTCAAGAAGAATTTTTAAGCTGAATGGTAAAGATTTTGAGCCAGAAACTTTATTTATGTCATACATTTGACAAGTTCTTGAATTAAAATCAAGATTAACTTTGGCGTCAAAAGAATTAATGCTCATCAAACCTCACGATTTACTATTTAATTAAGACTATCAGCCTGCAAGATTTTACTTTTAGCCTCGTGTAAAAACTGCCACGCTTTCAAAATGATGCGTCATAGGAAAGAAGTCGAATACTTCAACTTTTTCTAGAATCCAACCATTATCTTTTGCCACAGCCGTATCTCTAGCCAGAGACGCAGGATCGCAGGCAATATAAATGATTTTATCTTTGGCTTTTTTACAAAGAGTTTGCATGACTTTCACCCCGGCACCAGATCTTGGTGGGTCTAAAACTACTAAATCAAATTTTTCTTTATTTTTAAAGATCCAACTTTCAACTTTTTGTTTCAATACCTTAACTTGTTTAAATCCACTTAAATTACTCTTTGCATTCTCGCCAGCATTTCTATCACTTTCTATTGCGTACCCCATTGCGCTAGGGAAATTTTTTAAAATCACATTGGAAAAAACTCCTACACCTGCATATAAATCCAAAAAGGAATTTACTGACATTCTTTTTATTTCCTTTTCTATTAATTCTGATAACACTTCAACAGATTTTGGGTGTACTTGCCAAAATCCTGCTCCACTAGCTTCAAAATTCTCTTGATTAACTTGCCTCTTGATTTGAATATTTTTACTATCTTTTCCTAAAACTATTACTTCGTTATTATTTTTAACTAGTTCTATTTCAGTTCCTGGAGAGATTTTTTCTAAACTAGATAAAGATTTGTTAACTTGTTCATCTGCAATGAGGCACTTATCGATAACTTGAATTTCACTGCTTTTATACTTTCGAAATCCTAAATCTCCTTTTTCATTTGATACGACGCGTATTTTTGTTCTCCAATTTTTTTCATCAGGATCAACATCATTCATTCGACAAATTTCACGAGCATGAGTAATTTTTCCTAATCTTTCTAGTTGCTCAATAAGAACTTCAAGTTTTAATTGACGCTGATAAGAAGCTGAAGTATGCATCCAGTCACACCCGCCACATCCATCGTTTTTAAAGTAAATGCAAGGAGAATTGCGTCGAAATTTTGAAGCATTAATAACTTTCACAGTTTGGGCAAACCAAGATTTCTTACCTGGCGCTAATGAAATTAATTGTGCTTCAACTTTTTCATTAGGTAGACAATGTCGAACAAAAATTACGACATTTTCATGTCTGGCAACACAAAAACCACCATGGGCAACTTTTTCAATATTTAAAGTTAATACGTCCCCTGGTTTCACGTTTTATTTATAAACGTCTTAAATTTTGAGGTACAACTTTTGGTTCTTTATTAGCTACATTTTCAGATGACATTAATTGCCATGGCACACTTACCACCATGACTCCTGGAGTAAATAAAAGTCTAGATTTAAGTCTTATTGCAGATTGATTATGCAAAAGTTGCTCCCACCAATGACCTACAACATATTGCGGTATAAAAATTGAAATAGCATCTCTTGGGCTTTCTCTTCGAATACTTTTAACATAATCAAGAATGGGTTTAGTTACTTCTCTGAATGGCGAATCAAGAACTTTTAATTGAACTGGAATTTCTAAACTTTGCCATTGCTTTACTAATTCTTCCGTTTCTTTTTCATTTGCCCGAACAGTAATTGCTTCTAAAGTACTAGGTCTAGTTGCGCGGGCATAATAAATCGCTCTCATTGTTGGTTTGTGCATTTTTGAAACTAAAACAATTCCATGGACTCTGCTGGGCAATACTTGCATTGAATCATCAGCTAAAGATAATTCGTTACTTACTTTCTTGTAATAGTAAAATATAGAGCTCATAATTCCCATAAGTAATGGAATCGCTACTACTACCATCCAAGCTCCATGAGTAAATTTAGTAACCAAAACAATAACAAGAACTGTTGAGGTTAGAGTAAAGCCAATTGAATTAATGATTCGAGAACGAATCATTTTATTTTTTTCCTCTTTATCTTTCGAAATTGAAATTAATTTTGTCCAATGTTTAATCATGCCAAGTTGGCCTAAAGTAAAAGAAGTAAATACTCCCAAAATATAAAGTTGAATTAATCTGGTAACACTTGCATCGAATGCATAAACTATTAAAACAGCTGCTGTTGATAAAAATATAATTCCATTACTAAACGCTAGTCGATCTCCCCTGTTATGTAATTGTCTTGGTAAATATCTATCTTGAGCAAGAATTGAACCTAAAACTGGAAATCCATTAAACGCAGTATTTGCAGCTAACACCAAAATTAAAGCTGTTACTGCTGCGATTATTA
>JACCDO012068444.1_pt1 | contig 15383 bp, 11 predicted proteins | sample 7446101 | NCBI WGS metagenome assembly JACCDO01 (sample SAMN15323440, study PRJNA562643) | freshwater metagenome | isolation source: river surface water | place: USA:Blue River Watershed | collected 2017-08-16
AAACCTAAAAATAAAAATTTCTATATAAGCGATCTTTCACGCGATAAAGCAATGTGTTATAAAGATGGACAATTTTATTTAACACCTATTGCAACAGTATTAACTACAATAAATCAACAACTATATAAATATTTTAAACATAATATTGAAGAAATTAAAAAGACTAATAATAAAAAACTTATGCAAAAAGTGGAAAAAGAGATAATGCAAGCATATAAAATGTTTTTTAATGCATTTGATGATAATGTTGATAGATATCAACCAACTGCAGAAAGATTAGAAGAATATTCAAAAGTTGTAAATACCCATTTAACAAAATTTTTCAATAGCGTAAAAGATAATATTATAAGTAATTACGAACAAATAAAAAAGGATACTCTTAATGATAATATATTAAAACAAATTGAATACGAACCTCCTAAAAAATCAAGAGGTAGACCAAGGAAAATAGATATTTCTGATGTAAAAATAAATTCAATACCCAAGAGTATTACGAGTAAAAATGAAATTAAAAACATGTTAAAAGACATAAAAGAAGAAATAAAAGAAATTAAAAATAAAAATTCGGATTCAGATTCAGATTCAGATTCAGATTATATTCCTATAATGAAAAAAGGTGTATTATTAAATCCAAAACCACCTAAAAAGAATAAATCAACAAAAACAAAATAAATAAAAATTTATTTAAGTAAATAAAATTTTTAATCAAAGATTAATTGGTCTAAAATCCATCCTACAATTAAACCTATAAATTGTAAGACAAATCCAGCAGTTACAATACAACTAGCTAAATTTACATTTAAGTTTTGTTCAAATTCCTTTTGTGTATAATACAAGTACATATAAATAACACGTACAGGATGAATCCAATTTGACAGTTCTAATAAATATGAAATAAAACCAAAAATTATTCTAAAAAAATTAAAAAATCCCAATCCATTAGTATTATAACTTGAAAGGCTTCGAACTAATAATCTTGTTTTTGGTTTATAATAATTGTCTAAATATTTTTCCCAATTTTCTTCTTCTAAAATAAAATATCCCGAAACAGGAAAATGACTTGGTTTTTCAATATATTTATTTGAAATTAATTGTCCTAATCGTAAATTTATAAAACGTGCATAATTGTTATTATAAAATAAATTATATTTAGGATTGGATTCAAATTCTTTTGATGTTTCAATTAATCTTGTTTTGAATGAATTCCAACTTGACCAATTATAAAAGAATAATTCTTTAGACACAGGTATTTTTTTAGTATCAATTAAATTACCAAAAATAGTACGAAAAAAATCTTTTTCTTTTTTTCTAGTTAAAATATTAAAAATTTGGTGTATTAAAATAAATATTAATGATACTAAAAAGAATAAAAATTTTAAATTAATTTTTGACAATGCAGATATAAACATATTTATTATTATAAAATTTTTTATTTTAAAATAATTATTATTTAATATTAAATAATAATTAACTATTTCAATTTTTTATAAATAAAAAATTAATATAAAAAAATTGAAAAATTCCCATACTGATATGCAAGATAATAAAACAAATACATTTAATATTATCTATCATTTAAATAAAAATGTCAAATAATATTAATAACTATCAGGGGGATAATCTCCACCCTGTAAATTTACCAAATAACACAACCCATATATATATACAAGGGACTCCCTCAAATATATGTATACATAGTGTACAACCTCCTCAACAAATACAATGGATTTGTACACCATCTACATTTCCATATACACCTGTATCTACAGGACAAACACTACCAATTGGTTTCCCACCTACACATTTAATATCAATGGGGGTGCCTACTATTCCACCTGTATATTCAGCTCCTACTCTTTTACCTTCAGCTCCTACTCTTTTACCTTCATTACGTACTATACTACCTTCAGCTCTTACACAAGTACCGTTAGTTCAAAGTCTTATAGATAATTCTTCGTTCAATTCTAGTGTAAAACGAAATATTTCTCAAGATACCAATTCAAATATACTCGAACCTAACAAACGAAATAAAGTGAATTCAGATAATCAAGACCAAGAAGGTCAAGAACAAGAAAATCGGGATGAAGAGGATAATAACCAAGAAGACCAAGAAGACCAAGAAGACCAAGAAGACCAAGAAGACCAAGAAGACCAAGAAGACCAAGAGGGTTCAGTTGGTTCAGTTGAATCTGAGGAATCAGTAGATTCGATGATAAGTGATGATGGTTCGTATGTTGCATTGTATATTGATGATGACAGATTTGTTAATAACGAGGCTTCCAAGCTAATGGGTAGTTTAATTAAATCAAAAGATATTGAAGGGCTTAAAACTGCATTAGCAAATGGATTGAATCCAAATACAATAATTAAATATCACGAAAAAGATGGAGATAGAGATGAAAACCAATTATTCACAACAACTGCAATTAATGTAGCTTGTATGTGGATGGATGTAGAGTTTGTAGAATTACTTTTATCTCACGGTGCAGATGTAAATATTGAAGATTACCATGGGGCCACAGGAATTGTATATTTATGTCGAACTGAAGGAGAATATACGGATATTAGCGTAGAAATAATTAGTTTACTATTAGCTCATGACCCAAATATTGATTTGAATTTTGACAATTACAATCTAATAGAAACTTGTTTAAAATCAGGTAATTTAGACCAAGCTTTAGAAATAATTACCCATGATTCTGGACACTCAATAGACATGGAAGGAGTACCATTAATAGAACAATGTTGTAATTTTGCAGGTTCAGTACATTATCAACAAAATTCTACAAATAAAGTTATTAAAATAATTCAATATTTGTTAGATTCAGGTGAAGATATAAATACAAACTATGCTCTTTTCACGGCAGCTGAAAGTGGTAGTATAAAGTTGGTTAAATTCTTGATTTCCAAAGGTGCTGATATAAATAAAACGGATAATAACGGAAATACAGTTTTAATGTACGCAGTGGGTTTAAACTTTAATAACGTTTCACTTGTAAAATGTTTATTATCATTTAAACCCAATTTGTACATTGAAAATAATTTAGGTCAGAATGTTTTAAATCATCCAAGTGTTGTATCTAATCCTAAAATAAACAAAATTATTCAAAGAGCCCATTTGATTTATTTGTTGTTGTATTGTTTTGAGTTAAATAACTTGTTTAACTCAAATAGAATTTTACCAGACAATTTATATGAGATTAACGAGTTTTTGTAATTTTACTGTATACCATTTATTAATTTTTTATAGTTTTTCTACTAGCATAAGATAAATAATATATAAATATAAAATAATATATAAACAATTTATCCATGTCAACCATGCAATCCAATAGTGTAGATTTTGTTCCAAACACAAGTGCTGGAAAAGTATCAAACTCTGGTGCAAGAGCATTTTCAGGTCAACAAGCTCAAATTTACAAGATTAATTTTAACAGACTTCAAAATAGTCAAGAATATTCAGATTATTTAAATAATAGATGGAATACCAACCCACAACCAGTTACACCTTCAGGTACTTCATGGACTCCTACTCAAAATAATCCTACTCTTCCTTATATTCATTTAAGATACAATCCTGATTGTACTCCTAATGATTATGAAAATAACAATTATTACACATATAAAAAATTTGTTAATTATTGTTAAAATAAAAATAATAAAAACACGTTTAAATATTTAGTTTTTATATTAGAATTATAAAAAGTAATGAAATATTTTCATAATTTATCTTCTGTTTCTTATTTTCTAAAATCAAATATACATAATCTAGACTTGGGATTATGTTCTCCATCAATTGTAAATAAATATACTAAATATAAAGTATATACATTGGGAACAATTCGAGATAATCAAGTTTGTTTGAGATTAGAAGAATTCAAAACAGATGGTTTTTCAGAACCAGTATATAGTGCAAAATCAGAACCAATTGGAGGTATTGATATTATAAAATACGAAAGAGAACGTACTATTTCTATAGACTGGTTTATGATATATGATAAATTTATAGCAAACGAATACAATGAAGTATTTGGAAAACCAATAAATAAAATTAAAGCAGACATAGTTGCAAATATTTTATTTAATTTTGCTTCAGATTACGCACAAGCCCATAAATATTATAAAATAGAATTGGATGTTCCTAAAAATTTGAAACAATATAAACATTACAAACTTAATGAATTTGGATTTTATTTACCAGAAAAAACACCAAAAAATCAATACTGGATTAAAACAGAGAAATACCTTGAATAAACCAATAAAAATTGATAATCAATAATAATATAAAAAGTATATAAAAGATGATCAAAAACTATAATAAATATAAAACTATAATAAATAAAAAATGAATTTGTCAACAATAAAATTATTATCAGAATTGGATACTGATATAAAAGAACTTGATATAAATAAATCTAATATTTCTGGGATATTAGATTTAGGTTGTTTTACTTCCTTGGAAACATTAAATTGTTCAAATAATTTAATAGAATCAATTCAAAATTATCCTCCAAGTTTAAAAAAATTACACTGTTCATATAATTTAATAAATTCACTTGATAATTTACCAGAAAATTTAAAAACATTAAATTGTGTAAAAAATAAGTTAACATCGTTAGATAATTTACCAACAAAATTAGAAAAATTATTATGTGGGATGAATATTATTCAAACTTTAGATTTTTTACCAGATAATTTAGAATATTTAGATTGTGAAGATAATAAGATAAAACTTATTGATAATTTACCTAGAAATTTACAATTTTTATCATGCTCATACAATCCAATAAAATTGTTAAATAATTTACCTGGAAAACTAAAAACTTTAGTATGTTTAGATTGTGAATTTGAATTAAATAATATTCCTGAAAATTTAGAATCAATTAGTTTGACTATAAAACTAACAAATTATGATTTAATAATTAAATCTAATAAAAAAATACAATGGCAATGGGTATAAATAACTTTTTTATATAAAAATTATTACTAAAAAAGTTATTTATTATATCAAATTGTATAATAAAAAAAATTGAAAAATTAAAATATCTAAGAGGGCACATGATTTATTTATACTTACAGCTGCGTATGGTTAAAATATTAATAATATTTTGATTTTGCTGGTATTTATAATTACTTATTGAACTAATAGTAAGTAATTTTAAATATATTACATACATTTACTTTTAATTTTCTATTGGGATTTACTTTTACTATTGGAGTTATTTTTTGATTAATTACAAACTAGTTTTAGCGATTAAGATGGAAAGAAGTATTTTTTACAATAGATTTGTCGACCCTTCCACACTCACCAAACACATTCAAATACCCTACTATCCACCCACACGCACATTTTGTCCTCGTATAGCTCCAGATGAACCAACTTTTAACCAAAAACGCCTAAAGGTATTAGAAGATAGGATTTTTTCGAAAGATTGGAAAAGTATAGATGAATATCTAATTCGTCGCGGTTCGCCAAATAGTATTAATTCGAAAGCCCAAACAATTTTGTCATTTGTTTTATTGGATTTGATTCAAAATTTCAAAAAAATCTTAAGTTCTAGTGATAAATTAAAAAAAATCACTAAAGCAATTAGACAGCTTTTGGAGGCTGGAGCCAAAACTAACGAAATAAGTGACAGAACAATTAAGAGATTGAGTAAGAAATTTTCGAGAGTCAATATTGATAGTTGTGCTGAATTATACGGTCTATTCAATAGAATTAAGACTGATCAAGTTACCAGTAGATTCATTTGCTATTTCAATTACAGTACTTTAAATCAACTAAGAAGATTTCTTCGCAAAGGAGGTGATCCAAATTTTCTAGTCAAAGACTATTGTGACAAAATTCCATTACTTTTATGGGTTTGTTACTATACCACTGGTTCTAAATGTTTGGAACTAGTAAAGTTACTTGTAAAATATGGTGCTGATTTGAACATTACTGTTGAAAATAAACCTAGTGCTTTGGACTATCTTATTTCAAATATTGAATATAATATGGGTGGTATCCCATACGATGCATATAGTAATGATTCCGAAGATGGCGAATATCTTGAGACAATTTGTGTTCTTCTATTAAACGGTGCAAGTCCCCTAACAATAAGTGAGAAGACTATGAGCGAATTTTTAGATGCTTTTCGTGGTTATAATATCAACGAAGTTTCCCTAGAGTTAGAATTGTATAGAAGAATAAGAATGAGTCGAGAATTAGAAAAGTTATTGTATTCTTCGAATAAACTCAATATTGAACTTGGTATTGAACCTATTGATTTATTTCGAGAAGCTATTGAGTCTGAAATCGAATCCGAAATAAATGAATTGAGTCTTGCCAATGGTAACGATAATAATCTTGAACACGATAATTTTGACTATTGAGGTTAAGTACTGGTCAAGTTTTGTCTCGAATCTTTACAAGTTGTATCCTAAAGTGATGTTTAATTTATTTATAATACAAGTACTATCTTACAAATAGAATTTATTATAATAAAAATAATCTTTATTGAAAAAAATTGAAAAATTAAAAATACTGGAGGGATGCTAATCAAATTAAATCAGGCTGTTGTATGGTTAAAGTATAAGCAATTGTATTTTGATTAAGCTGTATATATATATATATTTCGGAATTTGTAAATATATATATATATATCACATACTAAAATTTTATTCACGCTAATATTCACGTTTAAATTCATATTTAAATTCACGTTTATATTTACGTTAACATCACACACATACCTTATATTAAATTATAAGAATGAGTTTAGAAGAACAAAATCTCTTAGAAGAATCCTGGGATTCAGAGTCCGTTGATTCAGAGTCCGGGGATTTAGAGTCCATCGATTCCGATGATTCATATATTTCTTGCAGTCCTTACTATTTTCCAGGGTTTGATATGTCAATGATTTTTGAATCTAGTTCCTATACAAATGAAGGCATAGTAAGAATGGTCAGACAATTCCTTAAGAATGGAGGGGATCCTAATCTAGTATTTGGTTCTTCTGAACCAAAACATCTCCTATTGCATATAAGTGAAAAAGTCTATGGTCCCGGATGTATCAAATTAGTAAAACTACTAATAAAGTACGGAGCAGATTTGAATGTCATTGGACCAAATGGAAATACGGCTTTAACAAATTTTATTTTGAGACCTCTCTATTATATTGGTGTTGATTTGTTTAAAATCAATACTATTGATATGACAGATTATTTTTTGAGACCTTACCGATATGTTAATTTTAAAGAGTATATTGACGGTTCTGATTATTTATCGAGACCTAGCCGATTTATTTTTAATAAGTATATTGAGGATGCTTATTTTGAATATGATGGAGATTGTATTGAAGAAATAAAACTCCTTTTATCCAATGGCGCGAGTACTCTTGGGATTAGTGAGGAACTAATTAAAGTAATAGAAGAAACTCTCCGGGATTCTAATGCTAATCCTAATGCTACTGCTAATGCTAAGTCTAATACTAATTCGGTTTCTGAGAAATGGAGTCTTTTTAATAGAATAGTTGAAACTCGTAGATCAGAGCAGGTTGATAATGACTTGATAGAACAATTTGACGACCAAGTTGAAGACCAAGTTGACGACCAGGTTGATGGAACAAATAATGCTTTAATTACAGCTTTTAAAGGTTTCGAATATTCTAATTACAAAGTGAGTACTCTCAAAAAATTCCTTGAAGAGGGAGGTAATCCTAACATTTCATTTGGTTCATATGAAATAAAACCTATCATATTGCATATAAGCGATAGAATCTATGGACCAGAATGTATCGAATTATTGAAACTACTCATAGAGTACGGTGCTGATTTGAATATTACTGGACCAAATGGAACGACTGCTTTGGTTGATTTTGTTTCTAGATTTGACTATTATATTGAAACCAAGGAGTATATTGACAGTACCGATACTGACTTTGGAGATGATAAGGAATGTATTGAAGCAATCAATCTCCTTCTATCCCATGGTGCTAGTACTCTTGGGATTAGCGAGGAACTGATGGAATCGATAAAAAATAATATCGAAAGATATTATTATAATCGCCCTATTGAGGAAAGAGATCTTTTTGCAAAATTAAATTTTACTCGTATAAATGAGCAGTATGATAATGAATTGATGGAACAATTGCAAGACAAAGTTGATGAAAAAACTAATGCCTTAATTAGAGCTTTTAGCTGTCAGGAACATTATAAATCTAGAGTAAGTATTCTCAAAAAATACCTTGAAGAGGGAGGTGATCCAGACTTTTCATTTGAGTGTGGTAACTACTGGCCCGAACATATAATAGTATGTGCGATCAGGTATATCTTTGGTCCTGAATGCATCGAATTAGTAAAGCTACTCATAGACTACGGTGCAAATTTAAATGCATCTAATCCAAATGGAAATACTGCATTAGGTTGCTTTGTTGAAAGAGTAGTAATTAATATTTCAGGCAAGATGGGTGAATATGGTGAATATGGTGATGATATAGAAACTATGGAATGTATTGAAGGAATTCAAATCCTTTTATCCCATGGTGCTAGTACTCTTACGATTAGCGAGGAACTGATGAAATCATTAGAAGATATTCTAGACAAGTATTACCATTACAATAGTGATTTGTTGTCTAAGGAATGGGATCTTTTTAATATGTTAGTTGATGCCCGTAAATCCGAGCAGTTAGTTGCTAATCTTTATTTGGAACAATTGCAAATATTTACCGACTATGATTTTCCGCAAAACAAAGAGACTAGACGTTCAAGGATATTTTCCGAAGATGATTGGTATTATTCTGACAAAGTAAGGATTTTGGAAGAATTTCTTAGTAAGGGAGGAGATCCTAACCATATATTTGGTTCTTTTCAACGCAAACCTCTCCTGTTACATGTGAGTAATACTTTTGGACCTGAATGTATCAAATTATTGAACCTATTGATAAAGTACGGCGCTAATTTGGATATCACCGATTCAGATGGAACTACTGCGCTAGAAAACTTTGTTGGAAGACTCGAATATTGCGTCGAAATGAAGGTTCATAATTCTAGTAGTGAAACTGATCTCGAAGACCCGGAATGTTTTGAAGCAATTCATATCCTTCTATCCAATGGAGCAAATCCTCGCAAAGTTAGTAAGATACTAATAAAATTATCAGAAGAAGCTCTGAATGTGTATAAAGGAAATGATTCGAAAATAGTTTCAGTAGAAAGGAATCTGTAAGAAATATTAACTAACATGAGATATATCTAAAATTTTGTTTAAGTTCATTAGAATACCATTACATAATATATATACTATAACAAATTTTTATAATATAAAAAAAATTGAAATTTTAAAATATTTAATGGGCCGTATTACTATAGTACTAGGGATGGTAAATTACAAAATATTAATATTTTCGTAATTTCCCGACTATTTGTTAATTATTAAACTAGTAATAATTTACCAAGTAGTTTACCATTTTAATTTTTACAAGTTCTTTAAATTATATTAGGATATATATTATAAAATAATTTGTAAAATGCCATTCTGTAAGGGTTGTGGTGATTTATGTTATGGTTCTTATAACTGTGGCTGTTGTGACGATAGTGATCAAAGTTACATTTCTGACAATAGTAGTGACGGTTGGGAAGAACCTGACTCTGACTATTATTATTCAGATGATGAAGAAGAGGAGGATGTAAAGTTAGTATGTGGAGATGAAGCTGAAAATAATAGTTTGTCTTGTTCTATATGTAGAAAAGATATTCCAGATGGTAAAAACTATTGTGGAGCGTGTGGAATTATTAAAGCACGCGTTGATGAAAAGGTTATTAGTCCTAGAGTCTCAACTAGCTTTGTTCCGCTATTTAGTTCAATTATACCTATTCTCATTGTAGTCTTTAACCATGGATGCAATGTTGGAACTATTGGGTCTCAAATTCCTGTTCTTGAATATCTTTTATCCAATGGAGCCGATCCTAATCTAAAGTACAAGAACAAGACAGTTCTTGACTTGGTTATTGACGAATTAGAACGTTATGCATTTGGTACCAATAGACAAACTCCCAAGTTGTACTTTCAACTTTACCATACAATTGAATTTGCCAAGATTCTTGTATCCCATGGTGCTGTTGCGAGCCATATGTCCCAATACTCTATCCAGAGAATTCAAAATAATCTCACTTTTATCAAATTAGAACTTGATTTTGTTGAAACACGAGAATTTGAAGATTTGTTGGATTCAATGCTTAGACAAATAAAGGATTTGGAATCAAAGTCCGGGTCTGAGGCAAAGGGAGGGTCTAGAACTGATGTAACAAGTAGACATGCGAGAGCTGAAGATAGAAGAGTACAAGGTATTTTCAAAAGGTTTCCTAAACGTAATGCTAATACTAATTCTAGTGCTAGTGCGCTAGCTTAAAAGTAAAGCGTAAAATATGAAAACTTTAGATAAACTGTAAATATATCCCAATAAATTTTATTTATAATAATAAAAATTGAAATTTATTATATATTAAATCCATTTTTATAAATAAGTTAACTAAAAAGTTGTCAATAATTAAATAACAATTATATTAAAATAATGTCCAGTACATCCAATACAAGAACTTTAATTCAAATGAATAGAGATAACATTAAAGAATTGTTTAAAACAAATGGATCTGATATATACAATTTTTTATTCAAGATTACCCAATCATATAGTGTTTGTAGTGGTGAAGCTATTTTACTTGGTTTATTGGAGCTTTTATACTTGAATCGATTTGAAGAATCAAATATTATAAATATTTTTAATAAAGTTAATGTTAAATATAATAAAGAATATAGTAATTTTTTATTAGACAAAATAATTGATAATTATAATAATTTTTATCTTGTAGACAAATATTATTATGGATATTGGTATGATGAGTCATGTTATACAGATGATACTCTAAGCGAGTTGGTAAATTAGTAAATTAGTAAATTAGTAAATTAGTAAATTAGTAAATTAGTAAATTAGTAAATTAGTTTATTAGTATATAGTTAATAAAAATTGATTTTTATATTGAATAATAAGTTTTAATTACAGTAAAAACCAATTCAGATAAACTAATTAGAAGATATTTACAATTAACAATTTTAGTTTAAAATTTTTTCCAATATGGATTTTAATCAAATATTCAAACCAAAATTTATAAAATTTATAAAAATTACTATGTTAGAATTAGCATTAAATCCAGCAATCAAATATAGTGTAAATAATACAAGTGGACTGGTAGAAGAAGAATCAAGATTATATAAAATTATAAAAAAGAATAAATTAGATATAGATGAAGGAATTGTCCAACTAGTTGATAAATTATTTATAAAATACAAAATATCCCAATATATTAACAAAATTAAATATTTAATTAATAAACAAATAGAAGATTATGAAAAATCAAAAAAAAATTCAAATAAAAATTTAGAATTAACAGATATAGATTCAAATAATTTATCAAATTCAGATGATTTGGATGATTTGGAAGATGAATCAAATATTATAGACACACACGAATATTATGTAAAAGAAGAATCAGTAGATTCTGATGATTCGAATAGTTCAACAAATAGTCAAGATGATTATGAAAAAGAAAAGGAATTAAAATTTGAATTTTTCAATAAAATAATAGGATACATAGGATTATATCAAATATTTAATTTAAGTACAAAAGAAAAAGAAAATTTTGAAAAAAAGTTTTATGTTTTATTAGATTTATAATTAAAAATTTTTTATATAATAATATTAAGTTTATATATACATGGCAAACACAGGACCTTAATATATAGTCAACTATAGTCACAAATGGCATAGTCACAAATGGCAACTTTAGTTCTACTGTTGTTTTTAATGTATTTATATTTAGTTTGTCTGCTGTAAAATACCAATGGTTTTTTAATAACCAACCTATTTTAGGCGCAACATCCAATACATTAATCACTTCAAATGTAAAACCAGAAAACGCGGGTGTTTATTATGTGGTTACAACAAATAAATTTGGTTCACCCAAAGTGCTAATGCTATCCTAACAATTAATTTCCAACCTAATTATTATAAATAAAAATTAAATTATAAAAAATTATTTTTATTAATTATTAATATATTGTATATATTATATTAATAATGACAACAATATCAAGTTCAATAACACTAACACAAGCAATAGCAGATAGTTATACTTGGCCAATAACAATTCAGGGAGGTAGTTCATTAAGTCCTGTTACTGTAACAGCAGGAGAAAATATTATTTTAAATAGTGCATCTAAATATTTTATAATAGGTTCAGATTATATTGTATTTGAAGGAAATAATAAAACTATTACAATTGATGGAGTTACTGGAGGTTATCCAGGTTTAATACAAAATGGTGCAGTTAGTGCTTCTGGTTATTCAAATAATACAATTCAAAATCTTGGTGTTTTAACGAATGGGAGTAGTGTTTTAAGTAATAGTAATGGTTGGATTTGTCAAAGTTATTATTCAAATGGTTCAACAAATAATTTGATAAATAATTGTTATTCAACTGGTGCTATTTTTGGTGTTAGTTCAGGAGGTATTTGTGGTTTTGGTACTAGTAATAATTCTGGTAATTGTACAATATCTAATTGCTATTCGTTAGGTGCTATTTCTGGTTTAAGTTCAGGTGGTATTTCAGGTTCTAATGCTGGACAGTCTTCAGGAAATTGTACAGTAATAAATTGTTATTCAACTGGTGTTATTTCTGGTTCTAATTCAGGTGGTATTTGTGGTTCTAATGCTAGTGCAGTTTCTGGTAATTGTACAATTACAAATTGTTATTCGTCAGGTGCTATTTTAGGTTCTGATTCAGGAGGTATTTCTGGTGCTTATGCTGGTCTTAGTTCTGGAACCGTTACAATAACAAATTGCTATTCATATGGGGCTATTAGCGGTACTGGAACAGGTGGTATTTTTGGTGCAAATCAACAAATTGGAGCTACTAGTTCTCAATGTTATATTGCAAATGGAACCTGGTCTGATTCTACTGCTTTAACTAATTTGAATTCAACAACTTCACCAACATATTTATCTGGAACACTTACAAATCCTGTAGGTTCTGTCTGGACTGATGTTTCACCCAGTACAACGAATACTCCCTGGTTATTAACTAGTTTTAATTCACAACTTTATAGTCCTTCTTCTGCTACAACAACAAATTCATCTTATACATCAAGTTCTGGTTTACTAAGTAGTGTATCTTATAATGCATTTTTTATAAATACAAGTTCAACTGTTTCAGCTACTCCAAGTACAGGGGTATTGAATTTTATAAACTTAGTTAATGGGACAAATACTTCAAATATTATCGCATATACTAATACAGTGAGTACAAGTCCAAATATTTATTATGGTTATAATTTAAATACTTATACAGTAAATGCAACAATAACAGTGCCAACAATAACAACCCAGCCAACATCTCAAACAGTTAATTCTGGTTCTACTGTAACATTTTCAGTTGTTGCATCCGGTTCAAGTCCTCTAAGTTATCAATGGGCAAAAAATAGTATTAATATTCCAGGAGCTACGAATTCTACATATTCAATAGCTTCAGTTTTATCAATAGATGTAGGTACATACACAGTAACAGTGTCAAATAGTGCAGGAAGTGTAACTAGTTCTAATGCAACTTTAACAGTTAACAATAATAATACAGGATATATTGCTTCAAACGGAAAAGACCTAATAAATATTTTTGCTCCATATTCATCAGGTTCAACTCCTGAAACAAAATATAAAGTATCAAGTGGAGCTGATTTATCCACAATATTTCAACCATGGGATGGAATAAGTAAACAGGCTGATCCAACAGGTTTTAAAGTTGGAACACGTGATCTAAATGAGTTATTTGAAAATATTGTTGGAATTAAATCACTTGATTATAATCCATTTAGTGCATCAACAACACCAACAGGCTATACATACGGAATATTTTCTGTAAGTGATATATTAAATTTAACAACAGCTATTGGAAATGTATATGGGGTTGTTGTTGGGGGAGGTGGAGGAGCAGGTTCTGGATTAGGATACAATGGTGGTGGAGCTGGAGGAACAGTTGTAACATTTGGTCCAATTACTTTAAATTCAGGAACTTATACTATATCCATAGGTACTGGTGGTGCTGGTGGTAGATTTATTAGTGGTGATTTTAATGGTGAAGCGGGTTCCCCAGGTGGTACAACAACTTTATCTGGTCCTGGAGGATTTTCCTATACTGCAACCGGAGGAGGTGGTGGAGGTAATTCAGCAGTTAATCAAACTGGTGTAGGTGGAAAAAATGGTTCAGTAGGTGTTTATGGTACGGGAGGTTCACATTCAACAACCTATACAAATGTTCAATCTGGTAGTGGTGTATATACTGGTGATGGACAAAATGGTTATTTATATACATTTCAAGATGGAACAGGAACAACATTTTATTTTGGAGGTGGTGGAGCAGCAGGTGGAAGAAACAGTAGTGCAGCTTCAATACCAAATCCATATTTAGGAGCTGGTGGATTTGTTGGAACAAGAAATGGAACCACATTCACAAACCAAACAGGAGGATGTGGAGGTAATGGTTATCAAGGAATTACTCTAGGAAATCCAGGATATCCATTTACATTTAATGGAATAAACTATAATAGTGGATCTGGAGGAGGTGCTGCAGGAAATAATTCATCATCAAATTATTATTATAGTGGTTCTGGTTCGAATGGACTTGTTTTATTATATTTTCCAAGTATATAAAAATTAATTTTTTCCAATAATTTTATTAAAATAATTTAATAAAATAACTAATATATAATAAATAGAATAACAAAATTATGAATAAGATATCTGGGTTATTAGATTATCAATATGAACATTATAATAAAATATTAGCAAGTATAAAAAAACATTCTAGAGCATTGGATGCCTCAGATACAGGAACAGGAAAAACATATGTGACAGTAAGAATATGTAAAGAATTAAGATTAATTCCTTTTGTTATATGTCCCAAATCAGTTGTTACTTCATGGATTAAAGTATTAAAACAATTTGGTTTTGAATCAAATAATTATTTTGTAACAACTTATGACCAATTAGCAATTTCAGATTATGTTAAAGAAAATGATTCAGAGTATACATGGAATTTTGAATCCAATATAAATTTTAAAGGAGATAAAAAAAAGAGATTTTTATTTATTTATGATGAAGCACACAAATGTAAAAATAAAAATACAATTAATAGTAAAATTATGTTGGATTTAGCATCCAAACCTGTTAAAATATTATTATTATCAGCAACAATCATTGATAAACCATTATATTTTATTCCATTTGGTATTGTTTTAGGATTATATAAAAGTGTTCAAGATGGAATTGAATGGATGAGTAGAATAATTAGTAGTA
>JACCDO010614010.1_pt1 | contig 15382 bp, 13 predicted proteins | sample 7446101 | NCBI WGS metagenome assembly JACCDO01 (sample SAMN15323440, study PRJNA562643) | freshwater metagenome | isolation source: river surface water | place: USA:Blue River Watershed | collected 2017-08-16
AGTGAACCCCAACGAACCCGGATGGTCAAACCTTGGGGTTCGCAGGCTCACCACCCCAACCGACGCGTTGGGCCACCAGCAATCCAGCCATGCCGCCATCGACAGCAGCAGCCGTGTTCATCCGTGCCCTTGTTCACGAAGTGCCTGGCAAGCCATCAACCCGGCAGCCCGGTAGGTTGGGGTGAGCCTGCGAACCCCAACGTTTGGCCGTCCGGGTTTGTTGGGGTTCACTGCGTTCACCCCAACCTGCCCATGACGCCATGCGCTACCGCCGCGCCGACACGCCCGGCGCCACCTACTTCTTCACGTTGAACGCGGCTGACCGCCGGGGTCGTGTGCTGACGGATCACATCGGCGCACTGCGGGACAGCTTCCGCACCGTTCGCCGGTCACGCCCGTTCGGCTTGGACGCGATCTGCGTGCTGCCTGACCATCTGCATCTGCTGATGACACTGCCGCGCGAAGACGCTGACTTCGCCACGCGCATCATGCTCATCAAGCAAGGTTTCTCGCGGCGAATCCCGTCCGGCGAGCGCGTGAGCGCCAGCCGCGCCGCCAAAGGCGAGCGAGGGCTGTGGCAGCGGCGCTACTGGGAGCACCTGATCCGCGACGACGCTGACTTCGAGCGGCATGTGAATTACATCCACTTCAACCCGGTGAAGCATGGCTGGGTGACCCGGGCGGCCGACTGGCCGCACTCCAGCATTCACAACTTCATCCGAAAAGGCGTTCTCGACGCTACGTGGGCTGACGTCGAGTGCGTGGAGATCGAAGCGGGCGAATGAGGCGTTGGGGTTCGCGGAATTCGCCCCGACAAACCGTGGCGGTCAAGCGTTGGGGTTCGCAGGCTCACCCCAACCTACGACAGGCACGATGCGCTACCCTTTTCTTCACATTGAACGCGGCTGATTGCGGCCCGGTCGGTTGGGGAGAGACCGCGAACCCCACCGTTCGGCCGTCCGGGTTCGTCGGCTTCACTGCGTCCGCGCAGCCCCCCCGCCTGCCCGATCCCATCGCCGCACGCCGAGACGGCTTGTGCACCGTTTTCGACCCGCTTTCGTGGCCGCCGCGTGAGCGGCGAACAGGCGTAGCCATGGCGCCTGCTGAGGCTGCGGACTTGTTCACGCATGAAGGGCTCATGGGCCCTGGCTTCGTGAGGTAAGTCCTGCCCCGCGCGCGTGGTCGTATGCCGCTGTGTCGACGTGTAAGCAGTTGCTTCGTTGCGCTCAAAGGCGCCGCTATGTTCCAGCGGGCCGACAACGCCAACTCCTTGTCGATTTCGCCGTTGAGATCGATGGCGACGGCGTTCGCGCTGAAGTGAGCGGTTCCAGAATTCAGCGCGTCGAGGGCATCAAGCCCGAAGACGCTCCGGTGGCTTCTCGCTCCCGTGAGTCGTGTGTCAACGGCATCCCACCTGCCCATCCGGTGCGCTTTCACAAGGAGTGCATGGCAAGGTTTCGTGCACATCGGCTGCGGGGCGTTCTGCCAGTTCAGTGGCCTCGCGGCGGCGATGCAAGGGCTTGGGCCCTGGCATGGCAGGTGCAGCGCAGGCGCTGACTGGGCAGGGCGTGCCGGCTCGGTTCGCAAGCAAATCTGGAGGTTGTTTATGACAGATGCAGCCGGCACCGTGGACATGACGCGAGCACTGTTCGCGTTTTCAACAGAGTTCCACTACCTTTTCGTTCCGCTGACCATCGGGCTGATGGCGGTGATCGCCTCGCTGGAGGCTGTGGCGCTCTACACGCGCAAGGCCGTGTGGGCGGAGGCGGCCCTGTTCTGGGGGCGCTTTTTTCTCGTCAACTTCGTGTGCGGTGTGCTCACGGGCTGGCCGCTGCGCCACCACTTGCAGGCGCAGTGGGGCCACTACACCGAGGCGGCCGGCGAGGTGCTGACCTATATCTTCTCGCTGGAGGGGCGGCTGGCGCCGGTGCTGTTCGGCCTGGTGCTGATCTTCGCGTTGCGGCGGCGGCTGCCGCTGCGCTGGCGGCTGGGCGTGTCGGCGGCGCTGGCGGCGGCGTTGATCGCGCAGTCGGTGGCCATCCTGGCGCTGAACGCCTGGATGCAGAACCCCGACGGCATCGTCTGGGCCGACGGCCGGTGGCATCTGCCCGACCCGTCGGTGCTGTTTGCCAACCCGCTGCTGCCGTCCAAGTTGCTGCACACGCTGGCGGCGGCCTATGTGCTGGGCGGCATGTTCGTGACCGGGCTGAGTGCCTGGCTGCTATTGCGCGCACGTCGTGTCGAGGTGGCGCAGTCGTCGATCCGCGTGAGCGCCGTCTTCACGCTGGTTGCGCTGTTGACCACCGCGCTGGCCGGCCACCGCAGCGGCGAGCAGCTGGTGCATCACCAGCCCGCGAAGTTTGCGGCCATCGAGGGGCTCTGGCGCCCGAGCGCAGGCCGCGAGGCGCTGACCGTCTTTGCGCTGCCGGACGCGGCCAGCCGCAGCAACCGGTTCGCGCTGGAGATCCCCGGCGCGCTGGCGTGGATTGCGGGCAGCGATCAGCCGCTGCCGAATCTGCAGGACATCGAGCGGCAGACGCGCGACGCGCTGACCCGTGCGTTGGCGTTGCGCGCTGCAGAGCGCGAGCCGGCGCGCAGCTTGACGCTGGCGAGCTATCAGGCCAGCCACGGCGTGCTGAGCTTGCTGGACACGGCGCAGGCCCCGTCAGACGCCGCGCTGGACGCCGCCGCACGGCGCGCGCTGCCGCCGGTGGCGGCGGTGTTCTGGGGCTTTCGGGTGATGGTGGGCGCCTGGGTGGTGTTGATGGCCGTGGTGGGCGTGCTGAGCTGGTGCGGCGCCCGCCCGGATCAGCGGCGGGGCCGGGTGCTGTTGTGGGCCTGCCTGTGCGCGCTGCCGTTTGCCTGGATCGCCAACATGGCCGGGTGGATGGTCTGCGAGATGGGGCGGCAGCCCTGGACGATCACCGGTGTGCTGAGCACGCTGCGCAGCCACAGTGTGGCGGCCGGCGGCGTTCCGGTGTGGGTGCTGCTGGGCTGGGGCGCGGCCTATGCCTGCGTGGCGGTTGCCAACGTGACGCTGTCGCTGCGCTGGCTCAGGCCCGCGCCGGTGGCCGCGACCGTGGCGGCCCAACCGGCGGTGGTGCAGCTCAGCGGCCGCGAGAAGCGCCGGCTGGTGGCGGCCGCCTGCCAGCCGGGCGCGTCGGTGGAGCAGATCGCGCGGGCGCACCGCATCAGCGCGCGCCGGCTGCAGCGCTGGATTCGCACGCTGGAGGTGGCGGGCAAGCTGCCGGGGCCGCAGGAGTGCTATTGACCCTGGGAGGCTGATGGGCGCCGTGGACAGGGGGCGCTGCTGGGCCGGGCGTGCCGGCGTCGGTTTAACGGGTCAGCTCAACGAGTCGGTTCAGCGCCGTTGAGCGGTGGCGGGGCTCAGCCCAGCCCCAGCCCGGTGACCCGCTGGTAGCGCTTGCGCAGGAAGTCTGCCGCCAGCCGCGCATCGCCGCCCACGCGCTCGCCGATGTAGAGCTCCTGGCGGCGCTCGGCGATCTGGGCGCGCAGCCGGTTGGCCATGATGTCCAGCGGGCGCATGCCGCCGGCTTCGGCCCGCTCGATGGCGACGCGCAGCTGGTGCATCTGCAGGTTCTGCAGCATCACGGTCTGTGCCTGCACGACGCGGATGCGCCCCTGCACCATGTGCTCGCACAGGCCCAGCCAGGCGCGCACGGCGTCGGCCGGGCCGCCAATCACCTTCTCGGGCAGCTCGCCGGCCGCGAGCAGCAGGCTCTCCAGCCGGGCGCGGTCGCCGTTGGTGTAGGCCTCGTTGACGGTCATCATGCGCTGCTCGCAGACCTCGCGTTCGGGGCCGGAGGGCGCTAGGTCGGGGTGAAAGCGCATGGCCGCGCGGCGGTACAGCGTCTTGAGCGTGGGCGGCGGCAGGTCGGTCATCGGCCCCGTGGGCTCGGGCGGCAGCGGCACGGGCTCGGGCAGGGCGGGGATGTCGGGCCAGGCCTTGGCGGCGGGCGGCGCGGGCAGCGGTGCGTCCACGCCCTGGCGCTTGAGCGTGTCGTACAGCAGCGCCGTGGCCTGGTGCAGCTGCACTTCCAGCTCGTCGAGCTCGCGCATGAGCGGGGCTAACGCTTCCAGGTAGCGCAGGCGAAAGCCCAGCAGCTTGGCGCGCACGCCGTCGTGGTCGGCCTCCAGTGCGGCCAGGCAATGGCGGAGCTCCTGCAACTGCTCGCGCCTGCGCGTCAGTTCGTGTCTCGCGATCGCCGTGCTGGTCATGCGCGGATTTTGCCGTGGGCCAAACGAGAAAAAAGCCCGCGAACCGTGAATTCGCGGGCCTTTCGGGCTTGCCGGGCGGGCGCTTCAGGGCGCAGCCATGGACGCCACGGCGCTGGCCGGCTCGGCCGGGGCGGTGGGCGCCGAGGCGGCGACGGCGGCCGGCGAGGCATGCACCGGCGCCAAGCTGCCGGCGGGCAGCGGCAGCAGCGGCACGATGAGCAGCGCCACGATGTTGATGATCTTGATGAGCGGGTTCACGGCCGGGCCGGCGGTGTCCTTGTAGGGGTCGCCCACGGTGTCGCCGGTGACGGCGGCCTTGTGCGCGTCGCCGCCTTTTTTGTGCAGCACGCCGGCCGCATCGGTGAAGCCTTCCTCGATGAGCTTCTTGGCGTTGTCCCACGCGCCCCCGCCTGTACACATGCTGATGCCGACGAACAGGCCGGTGACGATGGTGCCCATCAGCAGGCCGCCCAGAGCGGCGGGGCCCAGCACCAGGCCCACGAGGATGGGCGCGGCCACCGGCAGCAGCGACGGCACGATCATTTCCTTGATGGCGGCGGTGGTGAGCATGTCGACGGCTGCGCCGTACTCGGGCTTGCGCCGGCCGGCCATGATGGCGCCGTCGGCGAACTGCTTGCGCACCTCCACCACCACCGCACCGGCCGCGCGGCCCACGGCCTCCATCGCCATGGCACCGAACAGGTAGGGAATGAGCCCGCCGATGAAGAGGCCCAGGATGACCTTGTGGTCGCTCAGGTCGAAGCTGACGGCCATGCCGCGCGCGGTCAGCGCGTGCGTGTAGTCGGCAAACAGCACCAGCGCGGCCAGCCCGGCCGAGCCGATGGCGTAGCCCTTGGTGACGGCCTTGGTGGTGTTGCCCACGGCGTCCAGCGGGTCGGTGATGTCGCGCACGCTGTCGGGCAGTTCGGCCATCTCGGCGATGCCGCCGGCGTTGTCGGTGATGGGGCCGTAGGCGTCCAGCGCGACGACGATGCCCGCCATGCTCAGCATGCTGGTGGCCGCCACGGCGATGCCGTAGAGGCCCGCCAGCGCATAGGCCGCGTAGATGGCGGCGCAGACGAACAGCACCGGCCATGCGGTGGACTTCATCGACACGCCCAGGCCGGCGATGACGTTGGTGCCGTGGCCGGTGGTGGAGGCCTGCGCGACGTGCTGCACCGGCGGATATTGCGTGCCGGTGTAGTACTCGGTGATCCAGACCATCGCGGCGGTCAGCACCAGGCCCACGGCGCAGGCGCCGAACAGCGCCATCGCCGTGGTGCTGCCGCCGCTGCTCAGCGCGATGTCGCCGGGGAACATCGCGCGGGTCACGAAGAAGAATGCGACCAGGCTCAGCACGCCGGCCACGATGAGGCCCTTGTAGAGCGCCGGCATCACGTTCTTCATGCCCTCGCTGGCCTTGACGAAGTAGCAGCCGATGATGGACGCGATGATGGACACGCCGCCGAGTGCCAACGGGTAGACGACGCCGGCCAGCGCGCTGCTACCGGTGATCATGAGCGCACCCAGCGCCATCGCGGCGATGAGCGTGACGGCGTAGGTCTCGAACAGGTCGGCGGCCATGCCGGCGCAATCGCCGACGTTGTCGCCCACGTTGTCGGCGATGACGGCCGGGTTGCGCGGGTCGTCCTCGGGGATGCCGGCCTCGACCTTGCCGACGAGGTCGGCGCCCACGTCGGCGCCCTTGGTGAAGATGCCGCCGCCGAGCCGCGCGAAGATCGAGATCAGCGACGAGCCGAAGGCCAGGCCCAGCATGGGCTTGAGCGCCGTGCTGTCATGCCCGCCGCCGATGGCGAGGTAAAAGCCGCCCACGCCCAGCAGGCCCAGGCCCACGACGAGCATGCCGGTGATGGCGCCGCCCTTGAAGGCCACGTCCAGCGCGGGGCCGATGCCCTTGGTGGCAGCCTGCGCGGTGCGCACGTTGGCGCGCACCGAGATGTTCATGCCGATGAAGCCGCAGATGCCCGACAGCACCGCGCCGACGACGAAGCCGGCGGCCGTGGTGAGCCCCAGGCCCGACACCGCGATGGCGATGGCCAGCACGACGCCCACGAGCGCGATGGTGCGGTACTGCCGCCCCAGGTAGGCCGCGGCCCCTTGCTGGATCGCCGTGGCGATCTCCTGCATGCGGGCGTTGCCCGCGTCCTGGCTCAGGATCCAGCTGCGCTGGATGAACCCGTAAAGCACGGCCGCGAGGCCGCAGGCCAGCGCGAAATACAGCGCCATCTCCGTCGACATAGGCAAGTCTCCTGTGGTGCGTGTGATTTTTTCGGCCACTGCGGGCTGCGAGTGGCCTGCGCGGCGGAGCTTAAGGCCGGGTCTTGCCTGCCGGGGGAGCGTTTACCCATGGAAGGCCCCTGCCCCAGTCGGGCGGGGCCGCGGCCGGCGGGCTCTTTAGAATGCGGGTTTTCCTTGACCCCAAAAGACGACCATGAGCCTGCACAACGTGACCCCCGGCGCCAAGGCGCCCGACGAGTTCAACGTCATCATCGAAATCCCGATGAATGCCGACCCGATCAAGTACGAGGTGGACAAGGAGAGCGGTGCGCTGTTCGTCGACCGGTTCCTGACCACGCCGATGTACTACCCGTGCAACTACGGCTACATCCCCAAGACGCTGGCCGACGACGGCGACCCGGTGGACGTGCTGGTCATCACCCCGTTCGCGCTGTCGCCCGGCGTCGTCGTGACCTGCCGCCCGCTGGGCGTGCTGATGATGGACGACGAGGCGGGTGGCGATGCCAAGCTGCTGGCCGTGCCCACCAACAAGATCCTGCCCATGTACAGCCACTGGGAAAAGATCGAGGACGTGAACCCGATGCGCCTGTCGGCCATCCAGCATTTCTTCGAGCACTACAAGGACCTGGAGAAGGGCAAGTGGGTCAAGGTCAAGGGCTGGGAAGGCCCGGACGCGGCCAAGAAGGAAATCACCGACGGCCTGGCCAACTACGCCAAGGCTGAGAAGTAAGCCCAACCGCTACCGGCTGCGCCGGCCCCTCGCCGGGCTGGCGGAGCAGCTCATGAAGACGCCGCGCTTGCGGCGTCTTTTGCTTTGTAGGGCGCGTGTTCGTTCAGCTCGCCGAGGTAGCCGGCCATGGCGTCGCCTTCGCGGGCGAGGAATTCGTTGACGGCCTCGGCGAACGCCGGGTGGGCCAGCCAGTGGCTGGAGGCCGTGGGCGTGGGCATGAGGCCGCGCGCCATCTTGTGCTCGCCCTGCGCGCCCCCCTCGAAGCGCTGGTAGCCGTGCTCGATGCACCAGGCCAGCGGCTGGTAGTAGCAGGCATCGAAGTGCAGGTTGGGGATGTGCTCCACCGCGCCCCAGTAGCGGCCGAAGGCCGCGCGCCGCGCCGGGTCCAGCGCGATCAGTGAGGCGGCGACGCGCTCCCCGCCCCGCAGCGCGGTGAACATGGCCCAGTGCTCGGGCATGTCGGCCGCCATGCGGGCGAAAAAGTCGCGGTTGAGGTAGGGCGTGCTGTGGTGCTCGCGGTAGGTCTGCTGGTAGCAGCGGTGGAAGAAGTCCCAGTCTGCCGTCGTGATGGCCACGCCCTCGCGGGCCTCGAACACGACGCCGGCCTCGCGCACGCGGCGTTGCTCCTGCTGGATCTTCTTGCGCTTGTCACGCTGCAGCCGCGCGAGAAAGGCCGGGAAGTCGGCATCACCGTCGGCCGTCCAGTGGAACTGCACGCCGTGGCGCGCCATGCAGCCGGCCTGCGCGAGCGCGGCCTGGTCTTGCGTGTCGCCGAACAGCACGTGCAGCGAGGAGGCGCTGCTGTCCTTCGCCAGCGCGCGCAACGCCTGGGCCAGCAGCGCACGGGCCGCGTCCTCCACCGCCAGCAGCCGGCTGCCCGGCACCGGCGTGAAGGGCACGGCCACCAGCAGCTTGGGGTAGTAGGCCAGGCCGTGGCGGTGGTAGGCGTCGGCCCAGGCCCAGTCGAACACGTATTCCCCGTAGCTGTGGCCCTTGAGGTAGGCCGGGCAGGCGGCCAGCAGCTGGTCGTCGTCCCAGAGGCTCAGGAACATGGGCTGCCAGCCGGTCTCGGCCGTGGCGGAGCCGGAGTCGTGCAGGGCCTGCAGGTATTCATGCCGCATGAACGGCGTGGGCCGGGGCGAGGCGGCCAGCAGGCGGTTCCAGGCGTCGCGCGGCAGCGCGGCGGGCGAGTCGGCGACACGGAGGGTGGGCATGGCGCCGTATTGGAAAGGCAGTTGCCATTCACGCCAAAACGCGAGGGCTTCTCGACCCTGCGGCCGGTGCCGGCTTGATGGCAGGATGCGGCCCATGCGTTTCGACAATCTCTACAGCCATGATTTCGCCCGCGTTGCCGTGGGCCTGCCTTTGTGCCGCGTGGCCGACCCGGCGTTCAACGCCGCGCAGACCATCGCGCTGCTGCAGCAGGCGGCGGCCGAGGGCGCGGCCGTGGTGGCGTTTCCGGAGCTGGGCCTGTCGGCCTACAGCTGCGACGACCTTTTCCACCAACGCGCATTGCTGGACGGCTGCGAGGCCGCACTGGCCGAGGTGGCGGCCGCCACGCAGGCGCTGCCCATCATCGCCATCGTCGGCATGCCGCTGCGCGTGGAGCAGCGGCTGTTCAACTGCGCCGTCGTGCTGCTGCGCGGCCGCGTGCTTGGCGTGGTGCCCAAGACCTATCTCCCCAATTACGGTGAGTTCTACGAGGCCCGCCAGTTCTGCTCGGGCGAGGAGGCCACCGTCAGCAGCGTGACGCTGCTGGGCCAGCTGGTGCCCTTCGGCAGCCGCCAGATCTTCACGGCCGATGACCTGCCGCTGCTGCGCCTGCACGTGGAGATCTGCGAGGACGTCTGGACGCCCATCCCGCCGTCGTCCTTCGCGGCGCTGGCGGGGGCGACCGTGCTCGTCAACCTGTCGGCGTCCAACGTCGTCGTCGGCAAGGCCGCGTACCGGCGGCAGCTGGTGTCGCAGCAGTCGGCGCGTTGCCTGGCGGCCTATGTGTATTCGTCGGCGGGCGCGGGTGAGTCGACGACCGACCTCGCCTGGGACGGCCAGGCGCTGGTCTGCGAGAACGGCGAGCTGCTGGTGGAGTCCGAGCGCTTCCAGCGCCGCTCGCAGCTGGTGACGGCGGATGTGGACCTCGAACGCCTGGGCCGCGAGCGCATGCGGCAGACGAGCTTCGGCGACGCGGTGCGGCTGCATGCGTCGTACGTCGGCGCCTTCCGGCATGTGGCGTTCACGCTGGGCCTGGACCGCGACCAAGCGCTGGCTCTGCGCCGCCGTGTCGAGCGCTTCCCCTATGTGCCGGCCGACCACAGCCGCCGCGACGAGCGCTGCCAGGAGGTCTACAGCATCCAGGTGCAGGGCCTGACGCAGCGGCTGGCGTCCAGCGGCATCCGCAAGCTTGTCGTCGGCATCTCGGGCGGGCTGGACTCCACGCACGCGCTGCTCGTCGCGGCGCGCGCCATGGACGCGCTGGGCCTGCCGCGCACGAACATCATTGGCGTGACCATGCCCGGCTTCGCGACCGGCGAGCGCACGCGCGCGCAGGCGCTGCGGCTGATGGCGGCTGTGGGCTGCGAGGCGCGCGAGATCGACATCCGGCCCAGCTGCACGCAGATGCTGAAGGACATCGGCCACCCGCATCGCGATGACCAGCCCGTCTACGACGTGACCTTCGAGAACGTGCAGGCCGGCGAGCGCACGAATCACCTGTTCCGCCTGGCCAACCTGACGGGCGGCCTGGTGCTGGGCACGGGCGACCTCTCCGAGCTGGCGCTGGGCTGGTGCACCTACGGCGTGGGCGACCACATGTCGCACTACAACGTGAATGCCAGCGTGCCCAAGACGCTGATCCAGCACCTGGTGCGCTGGGTGGCCGAGACGCGTCAGCTGGGGGAGGGCACCGACACGCAGGTGTTGCTGGACATCCTCGACACCGAGATCAGCCCCGAGCTGATCCCTGGCAGCCTGCAGAGCACGGAGGCCACCGTCGGCGCCTATGCGCTGCAGGACTTCAACCTCTTCTACACGCTGCGCCACGGCTATGCGCCGGCCAAGATCGCCTTCCTCGCGCGGCATGCGTGGCATGAGGTTTATTCGCTCCCGGAGATCAAGCGGGTGCTGCGCATCTTCGTGCAGCGCTTCTTCAAGGGCAGCCAGTTCAAGCGCAGCTGCGTGCCCAATGCGCCCAAGGTGGGCAGCGGCGGCTCGCTGTCGCCGCGTGGGGACTGGCGCGCGCCCAGCGATTCAGAGGCCGCCGTGTGGCTGGCTGACCTCGACAGGGTGCCGGAGTAGTCCCGCTGCACCACCGCCATGACTCTCGGTGCCCCCGTCCTTGCCGTGCTTAAATCGCCGCAAACAGACTTGGAGCCTCGCCATGAAGCAGATCATCGCCGTCATCAAACCGTTCAAGCTCGACGAAGTGCGCGAGGCGCTGGCCGAGGTGGGTGCCTCTGGCCTGACGGTCACTGAAGTCAAGGGGTTCGGGCGCCAGAAGGGCCACACGGAGCTCTACCGCGGCGCCGAATACGTGGTGGACTTCCTGCCCAAGGTGAAGGTCGAGGTGGTCGTGAAGGACGACGAGGTCGATCGCTGCATCGACGCCATCCTGAAGGCCGCCAAGACCGGCAAGATCGGCGACGGCAAGATCTTCGTCGTGCCGGTGGAACAGGTCATTCGCATCCGCACGGGCGAGACCGACGAAGCGGCGGTCTGAACACGCCCCTCGCTCAGCCTCGCGTCGCTGAACGCGAGCGAGTCTGGTCGGTCTTGCAGACCGCGCTGCGGCAGGCACATGCCGCCCACAGCGCGCAATCGGTCCGGCCTCAGCCCTCGAGGGGACGGCGATGCTCACGGCGTTGAGCTGCGAGCACATCGCCAGATGAATCGGATTGCCAGCGGCCCGGCGCTCGGCCCGAAAATGCGCGCCGCGGAGGCGCCGTAGAGCGGGTGCCCGTCAGCGCAGGTGCTGCCAGAGGGCGCAGGCCCAGATGCCGCCCGCCAGCACCAAGGCCATCAGTACGGCCGCGCTGGCGATGTCCTTGGCGCGCTTGGAGAGCTCATGCCGCTCGAAGGACACGCGGTCGACCACGGCCTCGATGGCCGAGTTCAGCAGCTCGACGATCAGCACCAGCAGCAGTGAGCCCAGCAGCAGCGCCGCCTGTTCCCAGGTCTTGGCCAGCCAGAACGCCAGCGGCGCGGCGATGACGCACAGCCATGTCTCCTGGCGGAAAGCACTTTCGCCGGTGTAGGCCGCCTTCAGGCCGGCCCAGGAATAGCCGGCGGCGTGGATGACTCGATCGAGGCCGGTTCGGCCCTTGTGCGGGTTGCTCATGAACGCACGGGTAGTTGGGTGATGATTCGCGAACCGCAGATCGCGTCGTGCAGGAATTGTCGCTGCGGGTGCAGCCTGGCGACGAGCAGATAGCCGGCAATTCCTGCCACAAGGCTGCCCAAGATGGCGGCACCGTGCAGATGCATCAGTTTGACGGTGATGAGCGCGGGCGCAAACCACAGCCAGCTGAGCAGGTAGCGCACGACGGCGCGCCCCAGCCCGAGCGGCCGCCCGGCGCCGTCCACCACGCGCAGGTGCCAGGTCTTCATCGCCAGTGTCTGGCCCGAACGGGTCCAGAAGTAGACGAAATAGGCACCCAGCCCGATCAGCAGGAAGGCCAGGCCGGCCGTGCCCCGCAGGGCGTCCTGCCGCCCCACCACGATGGAAGTCAGCAGGCCGGCCGAGAACAGCACGCCGAACAGCAGGGCGCCGTCGTAGAGAAAGGCGGCGAAACGTCGAGCCAGGCCCGGCGGCGTGGCAGCCAGATCGGCGGGCGCCGTCATGGCCGGGGTGAGGAGGCCGGGTTGGGCGCTTTCAGCGAGCGCGGCAGCAGCGTTTGCGGGTCCACCAGGGCGGGGTCGGCCACGACCTTGGTCTCGCCCGCTGCATGGTGCTGGGGCAGGCGGGGGCTGTGGGTGATCAACACGGTCGTCGCGCCCGGCTTGGCTTGAATCAGGCTGCCGATCACCGCCACCGGCGCCATGGGCTTGGGTGCTGCGGGCACGAGGTTGGACTTGGGCACGGCCGCCATGGGTTTGGCCACCGTGCTGGGCTTGGCGGCGAGCGCCTGGCGACGGGCGACGGCCTTCTCGGCCAATTCCTGGCGCTTTTCAGGGGGAAGCGCCTGGTAGGCCTCCCACTTGGCCTGGCGCTGCTCGGCGTCGATCTGCTTGGCGGCCTGGAAGCCGGCGCGGGCCTTGGTGCGCTCGGAGGGCTTGAGCTGGGCCCAGTCCCGCATGCGTTCCTGCACGCGGGCGAGTTCGGCCGGCGGCAGCGTGGCCAGCGTTGGCGTGGCGCTGAGCCATTTGCTGCGCTGGGCTTCACTGATGTCGGCCCAGTCCTGCTCGAGCGGCGCCAGCAGGGTGCGTTGCTTCGGCGTCAGCCCCGCCCAGGTGGCGGGTGGCGCGGCCAGCGGCGGGAGAGCAGGCTTGGCGAGGGGTTGCGGCCGGGCGGCGGGAGGCTGCACGACGGCAGGCATGGCGGGCACGGGTGCGGACGCCGCTTCGGGCGCTTGCGCAAAAGCAGAAAGCCCCGCTGCACCAAGCAGCAGGGCCATCATCAGGCGAGGGCTTGTCAGGCGCATCCGTTCACTCGTCTCCGTCCCTGAGGAACTCCGCGAAGCCGGGGTCACGGAAGGCGGCCGGCGGCAGGCTGTCGCTGAGCAGCGCGGTGTCGACCTCGGCCGCAGCGGCGATCTGCTGGTTGTAGCGGCTGTGCTGCATCAGCAGCAGGCCGGCGACCAGGGCCAGCAGCGGCAGCGCCGACACGAGCTTGGCCCACAGGCCGCCGTCAGAGCCGCCGCGAGGCCCGCCGCCGAGCGCCAGCGTGGACCCTTGATGCACCAGGCTGGCGCTGCTTGTCTGGGGGGCGACCTGGGTGGCGCTGGCGCTGGCCGCGCGGGCTTGTGCCGCGCGCGCGAGCGCCTGCTCGCGGGCAAAGCGCAGCCGCTCGGTCACGTCATGGGGAAGCGCCGCACTACGTTCCGTGAGGCCTGCCGTCACGCGCAAGCCGAACCGGGCCATGCGTGCATCCAGTTCGACAGACGGCGTGGAAAAATTCGTTGACTTCATAGCGTGATCCCCTTGGCTTTGAGCGCTTTCGCCAGTGCATGAACGGCTCGGGAGCAATGCGTTTTCACGCTGCCCTCCGAACAACCCATCACGGCGGCGGTCTCCGCGACATCCAGTTCCTCCCAGTAACGCAGCAGGAAGGCTTCCCGTTGACGCGCTGGCAGCTCTTCGACTTCCGATTCGATGCGCTGCAAGATTTGCGCCCGGCTGACCTCGTCGGCGGCACTCAGCGTGCCGAGCGCGCCGTCTTGCGATTCCAGCACTTCCAGCAGGTCGAAATCCTCGTCGGCAGAAGCGCCTTCGAAATCCGACATGTTGGTCATGACCGCCTTGCGCACCTTCTGGCGACGGAAGTAATCCATCGTCGCGTTGGACAGGATGCGCTGGAACAGCAGGGGCAATTCGGCCGCCGGGCGGTCGAAATAGCTCTCTGCCAGCTTGATCATGGCGTCCTGCACGATGTCGAGGGCGGCATCGTCGTCTCGAACCAGATAGGCCGTGCGCTTGAAGGCGCGGCGGTCAGCGGTACGCAGGAAATCGTTAAGTTCTTTGTCGGTGGCCAAGGCTTAGGCGGGTTCCGGGCATTGGCGCGGATTATGGCATTCGCCGGATACGAAGGCTCGGCGGGTTTTGCTCGGCATAATGCGATTTCGCAATAGCGTCACCTGGTCTTTCGATGGCCGCCCGACTGGGGTCCCATCTGTTGATCGCGCAGGTTCCGAATCCGCCTCACGAGGGCGTGAAGAGGAGCACCAATGGTTTTTCGTTAGAGAAATTCGCAAAGGTTCCAAAACATGAACATGTCTGCCGCGGAAATCAAGCGCGCCACACCGGCGTCGCCGCATTCCTCCTCCCAAACACCGACGGAGCTCAATGGCTCCGAGATCCTCGTTCGCTGCCTGCAGGCCGAAGGGGTTCGCCACCTCTGGGGTTATCCAGGCGGCGCGGTGCTCTACATCTACGACGCGCTCTACAAGCAGAACAGCATCCAGCACGTGCTGGTGCGCCATGAGCAGGCTGCCGTGCATGCCGCTGACGGCTTTGCCCGCGCATCCGGCGAGGTCGGTGTGGCGCTGGTCACCTCGGGCCCTGGTGTCACGAACGCCGTGACCGGCATCGCGACCGCCTACATGGACTCGATCCCGATGGTCATCATCACCGGCCAGGTCCCCACGCCGGCGATCGGCCTGGATGCCTTCCAGGAGTGCGACACCGTCGGCATCACGCGCCCCATCGTCAAGCACAACTTCCTCGTGAAGGATGTGCGCGACCTCGCACTGACGCTGAAGAAGGCCTTCCACATCGCCCGTACCGGCCGCCCGGGCCCGGTGGTCGTGGACATTCCGAAGGACGTGTCGCTGGCGCGCACGACCTTCAGCTACCCCGACCGCGTCGAGATGCGGTCGTACACGCCGGCCAAGAAGGGGCACAGCGGCCAGATCCGCAAGGCGGTCCAGCTGTTGCTGCAGGCCAAGCGCCCCTATATCTACACAGGCGGTGGCGTCATCCTCGGCGAGGCGACCGCCGAACTGCGCGAGTTGGTGGATCTGCTGGGCTTCCCCTGCACGAACACGCTGATGGGCCTGGGCACGATGCCTGGTACCGACCCGCGCTTCCTGGGCATGCTGGGCATGCACGGCACCTACGAAGCCAACATGACCATGCAGCACTGCGACGTGCTGCTGGCCGTGGGCGCGCGTTTCGATGACCGCGTCATCGGCAACCCCAAGCACTTCGGCTCGGTGGAGCGCAAGATCATCCACGTGGACATCGACCCGTCGTCGATCTCCAAGCGCGTGCGCGTCGACATCCCCATCGTGGGTGATGTGAAGGACGTGCTGCAAGAGTTGATCGCCCAGCTGAAGGAGTTGCAGGCCAAGCCGGATGCGACAGCCGTCAACGCCTGGTGGAGCCAGATCAATGAATGGCGCCGCCGCGAGTGCCTGGCCTACAAGCATTCCGACGAGGTCATCAAGCCGCAGATGGTGGTCGAGACCCTGTGGAACCTGACCAAGGATCGCGATACCTACA
>JACCDO011655316.1_pt1 | contig 15380 bp, 18 predicted proteins | sample 7446101 | NCBI WGS metagenome assembly JACCDO01 (sample SAMN15323440, study PRJNA562643) | freshwater metagenome | isolation source: river surface water | place: USA:Blue River Watershed | collected 2017-08-16
ACAATTTATTATCATGAACCTATTTTAAGAGTAAATACCTTTCCAGATAATCTTAATGAACTACAAATTATCTTTTGTTCTGACGAGATTATTATTGAAGATGGTGCGATTCCTCATAGTATACAAAAACTTACTATGAATAAGATTCAACAACCCATCACCAAAGAGTTATTACCAGATAACCTGGAATATCTATATATTAAAAATATATCTACAACTATTCAACCAGGAACTTTACCAGATTCATTGAAAACATTTAAAACTCCTCATATCTATGAAGGAGAGATTCAAATGAATATGTTTCCGGAGAATTTGGAATATCTAGTTATTAAACCATCTTTTATGGATATTATGAAACATGGACTTCTTCCTCGAAATCTTAAGAAATTAGAATTTGACTTGGATGAAGATGATTTTGATATCACATTTGAAGAAGGTCTATTGCCTCCTACATTGGAATGGTTAAATATAGCATGTACAATGGGGTGTTATTATAGTTTTGAACCAGGTGGTCTTCCCGAAGGTCTCAAGACACTCATATTATGTGATTGTGAAGATGGTCCTGCTAAGTTTACTGAGGGTATTTTACCTTCTACTTTAGAGAATCTATATCTGAATTATTGTTATGAACATGAATTAGATATTCATCTTTTTCCTCCTTCACTCAAATATATCACAAATCAACTTGAAGAAGCAAGTAATTATGATGCACATACAAACATTAATTTTTGTTATCAATTATATAAATATATTGAGACCCTAAATAAAGAGACGCGTCCAGTATTAGAAGGTTGGGATAATTATCAAAAATTATTATCAATGGATACTAACAAAGATAGTTCATCCCAACCTCCTATTAAGAAGAGTCGTGGTATGATTCAACAATCAACTCCTTCTATTTTAGAGACTCTTCAACATAATCTACTTATTCAATCGAAGGTTATGGAATATCTTAAACCTAAAAGGGATATTATTTGTTATGACATTTATGGATTTTTTTCAGAATCTCCTCTAAATTTGAATTATTTTACTCTTCACGACAAATATTCTTTACCTGATGTCTACCTTCATCCTAAACTTAAATTTGATGAAAATGACCAAATTAGTGAAAATGAACAAGATAATTCTTTTATTTGGGAAGAGGAAGAAGAAGAAGAGGAAGATCCATCTGAATATGATGAACCTACTCATCTTCCCCCTCCTCCTCCTCCTGAAGATTTTCCTATGAATGATGAAGATATGGAACGTCTCATTCATGAGAATTGATTTGATTCAAATAATAATAATGACCCCAACAGGTTATCCTCTTTATAAAAAAAAACTATCACTTATAATATGAATTAAATATAAAAAAAGATAAATCTATAATTATAGAAAGATGTCTGAAACTCTGTTATGGGTAGATAAATATAAACCTAAAAAAGTAAATGAGATTATTGGTAATAAATCGAATGTACTGAAGATAACTCAATGGTTAAAAGATTGGTATGAGATACATGTGTATAAGACAAAAGAGAAGCCTAAATTTGTATTTGGAGGTGACTTTCTCGGTGCTAAATGTGTTTTAGTATCAGGACCTCCTGGTATAGGTAAGACTTCCATGGTACATTTAATAAGTGAATCCCTTCAATATGATATTCAAGAGATGAATGCGAGTGATGAAAGAAATAAATCAACAATAGATAAAAAGATTTTATCTTCTCAAACTCATACAATTTTTAAATATTTTGAAAAAAAGAGCAAAAAAGTAATGATTATGGATGAAGTAGATGGTATGTCTACATCAGATCGAGGAGGAATCTCTTCACTTATAAGTCTTTTAAAAGTATCAAAACATCCTATCATTTGTATCTGTAATGATCGTAATAAACCAGCACTTAAATCACTTATCAATCATTGTTTAGATATTAGAGTATCAAGACCAGATAAAAGAGATATATTGAAAAGAATGGTAGAGATAAGTAATAAAGAGAATGTGGATATAGAGGGAGATGAGATGGAGAAGATGATTGAGAAATCGGGAAATGATATACGAAATGTAATACATCAACTTCAAATGTATTCTTATACGAATCAAAAGATACAAGGAGACCCGAGCTTAAAATCTTCAGATCAAATGAAGAAAGATGATCTTTCAAATATATCTATATTTGAATCCTCTAAAATGATATTATCGAATAAGACTCCTTTTCAAACTCGTTATGATTTATATTTTAATGATTATGATATAACATCACTATTTATTCAGGAGAACTATTTAAGTTCAATACCTTCTAAAAAAGAAGAGATACCAAAGTTAAAGAGTATGGCTGATGCTTCTGAACTTTTAAGTCAAATGGATATGGTTGACTCATATTCAATGAAAAATACGGGTATGAAAGATTGGACTTCATTACCCTATAGTGCAGGTTTAACAGCGAGTGTTGCAAGTGTGACAGGAGGTTTTTTAAGTTTTCCTCAATTTCCTCAATATTTGGGAAAATATTCTACACAACGAAAGAGACAACGATATATGGATGAGATGTCTACACATCAAATTAAAAAGATTCAAAGAAGAATATCACCGATTGAATATCGTTTAGATCGAATTCCTCTTTATCAATCTTATTTACCGTCACCGATTATTAAAGAGAAGGATGTAAAAAAGACGATACAACGATTAGATGAGAATGGTTTTGATAGAGAAGATTTTCAAGAAAAGTTACAGGATTTTTATATGGGAGAGATATTAAAAGAATATAAATATGAGACAGTAGATACAAAATTAAAGACCGCATTTACCAGAGAATGGAACAAAACACATGAAAAAGAAAAAAAAGAAAAAAAGACAAAGAAGACGAAAGAGAAAGAAGATCATGAGAATGATGAAGAAGAAGAAGATGAAGAGTTCAATGAAGAATTCCAAGAATTGAATTTAGAAGAATGAAAAAAAACTTGAAGAAAAAGATACATTATAAAAATAGAGATGAGCGATATATCAAAACTAATACATTCTTATGAAGAATTGCAATTTCATTTTGATGATGAAGAGGAGTTAAAGAAAAAAGCGATTGAAAATTATTTGTATTATACATATAAAATAAGACCTATACCTTATTTTTCAAATTATATAAATATAAAACCTGTCAAAAAAATATGTGAGGAGAAGAAAGATGATTGTGTCTTATAGAAAACGATCTATTAAAATTTTTTGTATATAAAGAAAAAGAAGATAAAAATAAATAGAAATAAAATGAGTAGAATTTTACAAAACACTTTAGGATTTTCTATCTTTTTAGGTCTTCAATCTCTCTTTTATCATCATATCTATGAAGAAGTACAAAAAGATAAAAACAAAAAAAATTATACGATTTATCAGGAGTATTGGAAATGTATGCAAAAACACAAGAAGATAGATGATTGTGAAGAAGAATGGAGAAAGATTCTTCTTTTGAGTGATTTACCTAAATAAGAAAGCCTAGTGCTAAAAATTCGTAGGATTTTATGAATATAAAAAAAATAAGTATATATATAAAAGAAAAAGAAGATGGGGAACAAAATATATACACCGAGAATGATGATAGATAGAATGATAGTTGCCGAACCTTATCGAGTCGTAGTTGGTGTGACGGGACAGGTTGGTTCAGAGGAGAATCCTTTTCGAGAGCAGGTGATACGAATTGGAGATGAACCTTTAAGATCACTTGTATCATTTTCAAAGACAGATAATTGTTTACATTATGAATTTGAAGATAATATTCATCTTCAAATCATGAAAAAGGATAGAGATATTATATATCATATCAAGACGAATGAGATGAATCATACATCGAAGATTCGATCTCTTTACAGGTCAAAAATATCACTTAAATCAGATGAATTAGATAATATGGTTGATTTTATGGAGATCAAAGATGGAGAATGAATCTGATATTCAGTCCATTTCTTTTCATATTCGATATTTTGTAAAATATGTTGAATAAGTTCATCTACATTTATATTTTTTTCTAAATATTCATTTATAACTTTTAATAAATGAATACCAAAAAGATTAATGGGTATATTCTCATACTTTTTATTTATTTTTATTATTTTTTTATCTAAATTTTTGAGACGTTTATTTTGATAAAGTCGACAACTTGATAAAATCTCTTTTCGATATTGATAATAGATTTCATGAATCATGATTACAATCTCAAAATAAAATTCTTCTCGTCGAATCTCTTCTTTGAAAACACATTCTTTCATTTTATGAAGAATATGAAGATTTTTATGGGGGTGAACTTCGTATTTTAGAATAAAATCATGGATTTGAGACTTCCAAGTATCTGAAAAAAGGATCTCTTCGAATAGGTCATACATCTTATTTTTCCATTCTATTTTTTATCATTCTTTTTTTATATCTCTCTCTATTTCAAATAATTCAATATAATCTTCTTTCTCTTTTATAAAATAACGATAATTTTCAATATCTAATACATGGTAATTATGATAATCTATACTCATATTACGTCCTTCTCTCTTTAAATGATGTGTATTATTTTGTAGTTTATGTCTTAGACAAAAAAATACTAAATCATGATAATTCATATAACAAGTATCCAAATATATTTCGCATTTTTCAGTCTCTTTTTCTAAATATAAATGAATCTTCTTAAATAAATTACATACATATTCAAAATCTTCTATATTCTTCATTTCTTTATATTCATTCATTCTCCTTATCATATAAAATGATAAAAATAAATATAAAAAATTATTTGATTAAATAGCGAAGACTTGACGGATTATTCGAATGAGTCTTTAAATAAATATATGTAGGTATAGCATTAGATAATCCATATAAAATTATTTTTTTTGTAAATGTGATCATGATTCTTTTTTTCTATTCTTTTTATTTTTTTATATTCATTTTGTTAAATCAATTACATTATCATTATCGGACCAAGAATCGATATGAAGAAGAGGTTGAGAAAAGAATACGGAGAAACATTTTAATAAATCAATTTTTTCATTCTCTGATTCTATTTCATTATTTTGATTCATAATCTTTAAATAAGGATATTTATCTTTATTTAATTCATTTTCAATATTTTGAATATTTTCTGAAAGAATAGGATAATAAAAGATCTGGTCTAAAATCGTTGGTGGAATCTTTATCTTCCAAAAAGACTCAAGATCATTCGCTTTCACTATTGGATTTTTATATTTTATGCCATATTTATCCATATAATTTACATTAGTATCAATTAATTTTAATTCTTTTGATAAAGGATGTTGATTCATCCATATAGTAAAAAGAGGAAAATCATAAAAATCAAATAAAAAATAGTAGAAGAGTTGAACCCAATTATTTGATTTAATTATTTTTGATTTAAAAGGTCTAGGATAGGTTAAAACTGTTAATTGAAAAGATAATTTTTCATCTATTTGAAAAGATGCATGATTTATATGGGATCGAAGTATATTTTTGATCTCATTTTTTATCTTTTCTACTTCTTGATGGATAAGAAGTTGTAAATCTTCTCTTAAAATGGGTTTTTTGGATAATACATTTATACCTTTTACCTCTTGATATAACTCTAATTGGCTAAATTCTTGTCGATATTGGTAAAAAAAGAAATCATCAAATAATGACCTTGATATGGTTAACATTCTCACTATATACGTATTATTTTTTTTTTTACGTTCTATCTTTATTTTTAAACGTAAATCTATAAAAAAGTGAATATAAAAGTTTTAAGAAAATAATCGATAAGTAATCAATATAAAAGAATGGATGAAGATAGTATTTTTGATGCTATAGACGAAGACCGATTTGATGAATTAGATACATTTTTTCAAAATCCACCGATTGAATTTAATTTTTTCAAAAAAAAAATAAAAGAGAAAGAATATGGATTCATTGAATTGATCATCAATAAACTTATTTTCAATTCAAATGTAAATACAATGGATAATAAATTAAAAAAAGAGACGATTCGGAGATGGGAAGAAGTCGCTTTACAATTTGTAAAGATTGTAAAAGAACGAAATCAACATCCTGTTCATTATTATTTGGATTGGTCTCTCTATAAATATATTAGTGAAATCAAAGATGTACAATGGATAAATGAAGATTTTTGTATTCAAATCTTCCGGTCACATTATTCAAAATTTATATTTTATGTGGAGAAGATTATGATTGATTTAATTCGATATAAAAAAAATAGTTTATGTCAATTATTCTTTCAACGGTATCATGAATATCTAACAAAAGATATCACCAATGAGAATAAAAAAATATCATTATTTGGTTATTCTTTATTTTCTAGTAATAAATGGGCTATAAATTATTTATTTGAAGAAAACAAAAAAAAGATAGATACTATACCTATTGAGATTACCATACAAAATTTTATTTATTCGTGTAATCTGATGGTCTATTTTAAAGAGTATGCTCTTTTCTTTCTGGATTATTTAATCTCTAAAAAAGTCTTTTTATTTGAACAATTGGATAAAACCTTATTAATCGTTCTTATTGAAAATTCGATGGAAGAAGAGGCTCTTAAATTACTTGATTTAGATTGTTATCCAAATTTTAGTTTTACACAATTTATGTCACCGCCTTCTTCTTTTTATTCAATGAAATTTGGTATCAAAAAAGATAGTTTTTTGATAGCCTGTGAAAAAAATTATATACGAATTATTCAAAAATTGGTTTGGAAGTTATCTCTTACTAAATTTATTATTTTACGAAGAGAATATGAAAAAAATTGTGGAGAATTAATGGTCTTAACTTCTGAATATCAAAAAAAAGTACTAGAATATATACAAATCAAAGAAGAACATGTAAAAGAGTCATTCGGTATTCAACATTTTTCGCCATTTATGATGGATAAGATCTATTCTTATGTATCGAATCCAGATTGATTTTTTTTTTATTTTTTATAATGAATATAATTATTCGAATAGACTAACTTCTCGTAATAGACTTAGTTCTATCCATTCAATTGTCTCATTGATATCATATGAAATATTTGAAATAGGATAATCATCTTCATTCTCCTCCGAATAAATATCTCCTTTTTCATCAATTTTTAATTGAATATTTTCTATCTCTATTATCTGTCTCTCCTCATTCAATTCAACCTTTCTTTTTCTTTCATACTTTTTATGAATATTTATCATAAATTCATAAATCTTCGATTTTTGATCATATTGAATGATTTTTTCATAAAGCCATAATACTATTTCGTTTATCTTCATCTCTTTTTCAATTAAAAAAGATTGATTATCTATCATAATCTCATTCGGTTCTTTACGATAAATACATAATGATTTCCTCCAAATCTTATTTGATAATATGATTTTTTGATCTTCTTCATCATATTCTATATTAATAGACATATCTAAATGATTCATAAAATATTTTAAATGCTCGTATAATTTATTCATTTTACCATGATACGTTGTTTTTAAATATGAATATTTATTTTCATTTTCAATCTTAATATTCTTTCATTTTTTCTTTCAATGAACGTAAAAAAATCGTCAATGCGGCAATCCGTATGTATTTTTAGGCATTTTTTTATATTTATTTTAAAATATTTTTCAAGACCATAATTGGTGGTCTACGTAAATAATTAAATAAAAAAATGAAGAATATTATTTTTAGAATAGGAAAGATAAAGAAAGAATAAAAAAAACAATTTTAAAACCATGAACGTAGCCACACCTGATGATTCGATGGAGAATATTTTTTCTCTTTTAGATGAGAAACCTTCTTCTTCTTATCTAGATTTACATATTGATGAAAATATTTTTATGATTAAAAATAAGATTTTAGAAGAGGAGGATTTATCAACCTCAGTAGGTGATAATACGTTATTTTCATCTATTGAAAGACCCGTAGTTCATCCTTCTGTAGAAGTCAAAATAAAAAGAAGTACGGTTTCAAAAATAAATATGTCTCAACGAACAAAACTTCCATTTATGCATCGTTTATATAATTATTGTTCTGACTCTAAAAATAGAGAATGGATTGATTTTTATTCAAAAGGTGGTGTACATATCAAAAATATAAAAAAAATGAGTGAAGATTGTTTGATATCACCTCTTTTAAAGATTAAATTTACAAGTTTTCGAAAAATGTTAACCAATTATGGTTTTCAAAGTATTAAAGAAAGATTTGTAGAAAATGAAGTCATCTATAAAAATCCTCTATTTATGAGAGGTGAGTATGAACAATGTTTAAGTATTCTTCCTACTCCTGAAAAAATGACTAATAAAAAAAGTAAAAAGAGAGATTTTTCAGATACATCATCTGAAACAAGTGATGAAGTTTGGGTTCCCCCTCGGAAAAATCTTTGTCGTTTTAACAATAAAGAAGAGACTGAATTTGTTTCTGGTGAATCTATACCTCTTCTTATCTCAGAGATTATGAAAAAGATAAATAAGATTGAAGAAGATTTTACTTCTTTCTCTATTTCTCGCACAAAAATTCGTAAATATCAAAACAAACTGAAGATGATACAAGAATTATTAAATGAATCTTAAGTTTACGTATAATACTTATAAAAAATTGAAAAATCCTTTATTTATAAATATCTTTTATTGATTATAATAAAAAACAACAAGAAAAACCATGAGCGCTACCATTCAAGTAGGAGATTTTGTCTTTCAGATTCTTCAGGATAATTTATCTATTCAGGACGAAGATTTGAATCATTTTAAGATAGTGGAGAAAGAGACAATAGAAAATATGATATACTTTCGTGACTCTGTATACTATATCTCTAATAACGATAAGTGTATGTACGGAATCTGTAATGATTGGTATTTCTATTTATTGAATTATGGAGAAGATAACAAGTATGATGATTATGTTATCTTTTTGGATCTCAATGAATTTTATCTAAATGAACTAAAGAGAGAGATACAGAAGATAAAAGAGATTACGATAACAACTGACCCGGATGAATTTAAGATTATCGATCAAATCTTTTCTGATATGAATGATTCATTGAATCATCTTCGAGATCAAGATAGAATCAGATTTGATATCGGAGAGATGATGAAGTGGATTCATGAATTTGTCGGAAATTACTTCTCCCCTTTCTAATAATCACCCAATACCTTATAAAAAAAAATATTTATTTCATTTTCTTTAAGTTCAATTTTTATAAAAATGAATAAATAAAAAAAAGTTTAAAGAGAGTATAAAAAATGGGAAGAAAGAGTAGAGAAGATGACGACACCTTTAACTGTAAAGGAAGCAATGGCGATTGAAGCTGAATTAAAAAATGACCCCAATTATTCAACATGGTTTTCAAATTGGTCAATATACCTCTTTGATCTTGTTAAAAATCGTATTGATGTTGATTGGATTTATTGGAATCTCAGTTCAAATATGAATTTTACTTGGAATATCATACAACAAAATCCGGATAATCCATGGAATTATGGTGGATTAAGTGTAAATCCGAATGTGACATGGGATATTATTCAACAGAATCCTGATAAAGAGTGGGTACCTTTTTATGTTTCTTCAAATCCAAATATCACATGGGATATTGTACAACAAAATCCTGATTATCCATGGGATTATAGTTGGATGAGTTTAAATAAAAATATTACTTGGGATATTGTTAGTAATAATTTAGATAAACCATGGAATCCTTATAATTTAAGTACTAATTCAAATATAACATGGGATATTGTACAACAAAATCCTAGTTATCCATGGGATTATGCAGGTTTAAGTTCAAATCCAAATATTACATGGGACAATGTTCAACAAAGTCTTGATAAAAACTGGGATTTTAGTCAATTGAGTCAAAATCCGAATATTACTTTGGATATTATAAAGGCAAATCCGAATCAAGAGTGGAATTATATTAATGTAGGTTGGAATTCATCCATAACATGGGATCAGATACAACAAAATGTAGATTTACCATGGGATTTTTCAACTATAGGAAAAAATGAAAATATAACTTGGGAGATTATACAAGCAAATCTTGGATATACATGGAGTTATAATTTTTTTAGTTTAAATCCTTCTATCTTTTTAACAGTTGTTGGAAATAATCCTCAGTTAGATTGGAATAATAACTTTTTAAGTTCCAATTTATTGATTGTTATGCGTGTCACTTGGATACTTGCTAATAAATAATTATAATCACATATTTATTTTTTTTAAAGATTTATTTTTTTCGAAAATGAAATAAATAAGTAAAGAAAAAGAATAGTATCATGGAACTTTCATTTTCAAAAAATGAAAAATCCAAAAATAAAATGAATATTCATTCTATCAATGAATATTTAAATCGATTCTCAGTTCACCAAATAAATAATTCTTTTTATCTTCTAGATTTATATTCTTCTCAAACACAATTATTCTCTATTATTGAAAAAAATAATAAAATGATTATACAGGGATGGAATTTTCATAATTCTTCACCCTCCTACCATCCTTTTTCACCCCGCTCCCAAAAAATATCTTCCGAAAAGATACTTTTACAAATATTTGAATCTGAAGCATCTATTATGCATAATAACTCTTGCAAAATTGTAAATACCACAAATGGTCAACGTTTTATTCTTTTAAAAAATCAAAATGGTCTTCTTCTTCATCAATATCTTGATGGTTAATCACACAAATGAGCTAAACATCCTATTAACTGTAATTCTGTGGATGTACCATAAATAATTCTTTGATGATAATTTGTAATTATTTTTAACATATCAATCTTCTTCTTCTCTTCTAATTCTTTCTCATTACATATCATCTTAAATAATAATATGATAATATCACTCATCGCAAAACCTTTCTCACATAATTCAATTACCTGTTCTTTCGCTACCTCAAATGACTTCTTATAACATGCTTCAAGTATTTTTTTTATTAAGATAGGTTGAGGTTTATCACATATCTGATAAATAAACTCCTCTGTGATCTTTCTCTCCCTAAATGTACTCGCTACTTGTAATATGTTAATTGCATATCTTAAATCACCATCCGATAAAAATAATATCGCTTCTATCCCATCCTTATCCATTATATCTTCAATCTTCTCTTCTCTCATTATATACTCTAGTCTTCTTCGAAGATCTTCATTATCCAATTTTGTAAATCTTAATATCGCACATCGAGATTGTATCGGTTCTATAATCTTTGTCGATGTATTACATGCAAATACAAATCTTGTCGTTGTTGAATACATCTCCATCGTTCTTCTTAATGCCTGCTGAGCTGCACCCGTCATACTATCCGCCTCATCTAATATAACTATCTTATGTTTAATACCATTGAAATTCGTTTTCTTCTGTGCAAACATCTTTATCTTATTTCTTACTATCTCTATTCCCCTCGTGTCACTCGCATTTATCTCTAATACACCCTTATCATAATCATCTCCTAATAAACCTTTCGCCAAACAATGTATACTTGTAGTCTTTCCTAAACCACTCGGACCCGATAAAATAATGTTTGGTATATTTCCCTCCTTACTTATATTCATAAGTCTTCTAATGATCTCATTATTACCTACTACATCTTCTAATCGAATTGGTCTATATTTTTCCGACCAAGGAAGTTCACATGTTAAATTTTCACCAAATTCAATGATATTTTCAGTTATTTCACTCATTCTTTATTTTTATGATTCTTCTTTTTTATATTCAAAATTCTTTTGAAATTTATGAAATACAGATATAAAATGAATACATTGTACCTTCTCATTCGATGAAAAACTTAAATAATATTCAATATCCGATAATTCTTTATATAATGTCTTTAACTCATCCTCTCCTATTACACATGTTTTTAAATATTCACCTATATATTCTATAATGTCCGATAATGAATATCCATTCTCATATATAATCTTATCTATCTTTATCATACTTGTTTCCAAATTTTCATTTAATAATATTTGTAAAATATAATCCATATCTGAATATATAGGTAATCCTGATGCTATATATATATCTTTCTCTTTTATACTCTCCTCTTTCATAAAAGAGACTGATTGTAATAAATTTAAAACTTTCCTCATATCCCCCTTCGCTATCATCAATATCGATTCTTTTGCTTCTTTGTCAATCCTAATTTTCTCCTTCTCTATGATCATATCTAAATATTCTACCATCTCCTTCTGTTGTAAATGTGTAAATCGAAATCTTGTACATCTCGACTGTAATGCCGGTATCACCTTATTAACATAATTACATATCAAACAAAATCTCGCATTATTCGTATATTTCTCTATAATCCTTCTTAATGCACATTGAGCATCATTCGTCATCGCATCTACCTCATCTAATATAATAAACTTTATACCCGTATGAAACATCTTCTTCGTACACGCAAACTCCTTTATCTTATCTCTTACTACCTCTATCCCTCTCTCGTCAGATGCATTTAATTCTAATACCATTGAAGATAATGAATTACCATATATTTTTTGAGCTATCGCACGACCTGTTGTAGTTTTGCAAGTACCAGGTGGACCATAAAAAAGTAAATGTGGTAAATTGTTATTTTCAATAAACCTGGATAATATCTTTAATATATCTTCATGAGCTATGATTTCATTAAAATTCTTGGGACGATACTTTTCTATCCACGGTAAATACTTATCTTCTTCTTCCATTTTTTTTAAAACTTCTACTCTTCTCTTTCTCTTATTTTCTTTAAATCCAAATTTACTCGTCTTATTTTTTAACTTTTTTTATTGAATAATATAAATAAATGAATATAAAGAATGATTTTATGTTAGTGTCAGCATTTTTAGATTTAAAAAGAGAAGAATGGAGAATTCATCAAAGGAGTAAAGATGAGTATATTCAATATTTTCATCTTCTTGTCTCTTCTACCGATTATCCAATCTGTCTATTCGTTGAACCTTCTTTTGAATTTTATTTAAAATCTATGAAAGAATTACCTTCACATGTTTATATCAATTCCATTCATGATGTTGATACTTTTCTCACAAGATATATTGAAGTTGAAAAAGAAATTATTCAAAGTGATGAATATCAATCAATGATACCTCAATCTCGTAAAATACATCCTGAACATTGGAATGCTGAATATAATCTATTCAATCATAGTAAAATTAATTTTATCCAAAAAGCAAGTGAACTTTTCCCTCAAATTCCATTCTTCTCTTGGATTGATTTCGGTTTTGTTCGTCATTTACATCATACACCCAAAAATATTGATATATCACTACTTCCGAAAGATAAGATTATTCGTCAAGTATTTAAAATTCCTCCTCAAAAATTTACTCCTGAAGAAATGTTAACTAAAGATGATGTTTTTTTTACTGGTGCTCCATTCATTCTTCATCGAGATATGGTCTCTTTATATCAAGATATATATGACAAAAAATTATTAGAATTTCATCAAAGAAGAATTGTTGATGATGATCAGAATGTGACTTTACAAATTTATTATGACCATCCTGATATATTTGAAAATATTATATGTGATGAATGGTTTGAACTTTATAATTGTTTACCTTTTTTAAAAAAAGATTTAGGAAAAGTAAGTGTTATTATACCCACTTATAATCGCTTTTCTTTACTTCAAAAAGCGATTGAATCCGTTCTCTCTCAATCATACCAAAATATTGAAGTGATTGTTATAGATGACGCTTCCACTGAAATTCAATATAAACAAAATTTATTGGAAACTTTATATCCAACGATAAGGGTGATACATTTACCTCAAAATTTAAGAGAATATTACCAGTTATCTTCTGCTCAAGGCAAAGTTAGAGAAAAAGGAATTTTGGAATCTACTGGTGAATGGATAGCTTTCCTTGACGATGATGATACATGGTTCCCTCGAAAATTAGAAATTCAACTTAATATTCTTCAAAAATATCCTTGTGGACTCTTCTCTTCTACTAACGCATTTATGATAAATGAATTGAACCCTAGCGCTAAAAATCCTAATGATTTTATAAAGAAAAAATATTTTCAAAGTGGTTTACCTCTTGAATTTAATAAAGAATTAATCGGAAAAAATAATCTTATTATCAATTCAAGTGTTATTTTTCATAGAACACTCTTTCAAAAAATAGGAAGAATCGGTTTTATGAAGTATGAAGATTGGGAATTATGGAAAGATATATTAAATATAGTACCTTGTATCTATTCTCCTCTTCCACTTGTTTATTATTTAATTGAAAATGAAAAGAATTATAATTAAGAAAAATAAATTTATTATAAATTGTATCGTTTTACTCTAAAAAATGTTTAAATGAATCAATAATCGATTTATCCAATTCCATTTTACAATCGGGTTCATTCCATATTGAGTGTTCATGTTGTTGAATATAGAATGAAGAATTTCGTTTTAAAATAGATTCTTTTAAATGTTGATTCTCCAAACCTAAACAATGAATTACTTCATTTTTTAATTGGATCTCTTTTTCATATCTCTCAATCATCTGATTTCTCATCTGAATTTGTAATACTAGATTTTGAATCTGTGTCATATATATCTTCTCTTGATTTATATGATATGTAGATACTTCCTTCATTACTGGAACAAATACTTCTTCCACTTTATCTTTTACAATATTCTCTTCATGAACAGATAATACAACTTCTCCTTCCGGTGAAGCTCTACCCATCTCTTCTTGAACCGTAGGTGGTGAGGATACCCTCTTATTTACAACTTCATGGTCTTTCATATAAAAAAGAGAATGTTTAAATTCATAATCACCTAGTAGAGAAAATGTAGGAAAAAACTCCCTAGATAATCCCATCTTCGCAAAATATCCATCCCAATGTGGTTGAAAATCACCTCTACCTGATTCATACTGAAAACCTTCCTCCATAAAATAATAAATAAAATCATTCACTTTTACCATATCTGTTCTATCGATCTTTCGATAATCAATCAAAAAAAATAAAAGATAAAGATTTAATAGATTATGATACATAATCTTTCTCTCATATTGTTGAATAAAACGACAAAGTGTCGCTATATTTAAATCATAGATCATATGTATGTATTCATAAAAATTTTCATCATATATCTTTAAAATATCTCTTAACTGTGGATGGTCTTGATAATAATATCGATTGATACCCACTCTTAGTGATACATATGTCCTTCTAAATCTAGTTTCATTATCCTTCCTCTTTAAATTTTTAGGTGAACTCATTCTTCTAGTCTAGTGGTTTTTATACCTTTTTTATGAATTATGATATTTATTTACCTTCTTCTCCCTTTTTTCACTTTTTTCTTCTTTCACGTTCTATTCATTTATTTTTTACGTTATGCGTTCATTTAAGAAAAAAATTTTCTTACCTAATGATAGCCTCGTAGCATAATTGGATAATGCAGAAGATTTCTACTCTTAAGATTGCAGGTTCAAGTCCTGCCGGGGCTGTTTTTC
>JACCDO011913199.1_pt1 | contig 15379 bp, 14 predicted proteins | sample 7446101 | NCBI WGS metagenome assembly JACCDO01 (sample SAMN15323440, study PRJNA562643) | freshwater metagenome | isolation source: river surface water | place: USA:Blue River Watershed | collected 2017-08-16
ATGACAGGTAGTTTGGATTCTTTAGTCGTTTTTTCAGGCTTCCAAATGTTTAGTGCTAAACAATCTTCTGATGCGTTTGCAGATATCTTTTGTCTTCCACCAGGTCCGTACCCAGCTTGTCCACAATCTTTACAAAAGCTTGTGGCATCACGTTCTCCCTGCCATGGCGTTACAGGTTGTGGTGGTCGCCAGCGAAATTCGCCAGTGGGAGCGGCAGCAAACGGAATTCCTTTAAAGACGGAAACGTCGCCTTCTGTGATTCCACGAACTGCGCCGGATTGAGTCCGGACAACGGGGGAAGTTTGGGCTTGAATTAAGAATGGAGCAAAGAGTAAAAATGCCCATGTTAAAGATCGTAAATTTTGCATGTATTCTCGAGGTTAATTGATACTACAAATCTCATCTGAATCGAAGGGAAACTAAGTAGATAAATTACCGCATTTTCTACCATTTTTACTGATGCCTATTTTAGATGCACTGATTTTGTTTAAATTTCGATAACAAGTTTTTTATTATGGTCAGGAACTATTCCGTTGATTCGACAAGTCAGTACAATACAGACAACAATCATCCCACGCTACACCCCTTGGTGAGTGTGATCGATTTTTCTAAAGCGGCACCTCGTTCTTGGGGCTCAGAAATACAACGCATCAAATTTCATTACGGCCTTTATTGTGTTTTCTTAAAAGACATCAAGTGTGGGGATATTGTTTATGGTAGACATACGTATGACTATCAAGCGGGAACCTTGGTTTTCTTTGCACCTGGCCAAGTATCTGAATTTGATATCCCAGCACCCTCTTATCAACCTAAGGGCTATGGTCTCGTATTTCATCCTGATATGGTACATGGAACATCCTTAGGAAAAGCGTTAGCGACTTACCATTTTTTTAGTTACCAATCGAATGAGGCACTGCACATTTCAGATGCGGAACGACAAGTCGTATTGGATTGCTTTTCAAAAATTGCGTTTGAGTTAAGCCAAAGCATGGATAAGCATAGTAAGAAATTGATCACGTCCAATATTGAGCTGTTTTTGAACTATTGTGAACGTTTTTACGATCGCCAATTTATTTCTCGTGAGCACGTGAATCAAGGAGTCGTCGCTCGTTTCGAAGACCTATTAAACCAATATTTTTTATCGGACCAAGCTCAATCGTTGGGCTTGCCGACCGTGTCCTATTTCGCAGAGCAACTGCATTTATCCCCCAATTATTTTGGCGACTTAGTTAAAAAAGAAACGGGTCAATCCGTGAAGGAGCTTATTCAAAATAAGTTAATTGATGTAGCCAAAGAGTTGGTCTTTGATGGTGAGAAAACGGTGAACGAGATTGCTTATGAGTTAGGGTTCAAATACCCGCAACACTTTACGCGCCTATTTAAGCAGCGGGTGGGTAATACGCCAATGGCCTATCGAAATTTAAATTAACATGAAAAAGCTCGGTTTAATTTTGTTTTTGATGGTCCCTATTGCATGGCTTCATGCGCAAAAGGCAAATCCCGTTTTGAAATTGTTACCTGAAGGAACGCGGGTAATTGAAAATGTTACTTATGCCCAGGATACGCTTCAAAAGCACTTGTTGGATATTTACCTTCCTAAAAAAGTCTCTGAAAAAATCCCGGTGCTCATATTAATTCATGGGGGTGGATGGGTTGTTAATGATAAATATGCTGATATAGGCTACATGGGGAATACGGTTTCTGCTATTCTTCAAGCAGGAATTGCAGTTGTTTCAATTGACTATCGCTTTGCAACGCAAGCACGCTTTCCTGCACAAATACAAGATTGCTATCAGGCAATGTCCTTCATTGTTAGGGAATCTGCTCGATATAATCTAGATCCTTCACGCTTTGCCATCATGGGGTTCTCAGCTGGAGGACATTTGGCCTCTTTGGCGGGCTTGGCTAATAATCATGGTATATCGTCATTTTATGTTGATGGGAATGTGAAGTCTTTCGCAATCAAGGCAGTTGTGGATTATTATGGTCCTACTGAATTGACAAGTTTAGGAAGTAGTGAAGATCCGAAGGCACCAGAGGCATTGTTAATTGGGGATAGTCCTGTCGCTCGTCCCGACTTAGCCAACATAGCAAGCCCCGTGAGTTATGTAGATAAAAATGACCCTCCCTTCCTTATTTTTCATGGGGAGAAAGATCAAATCGTAACGAATAGACAATCAAAGCTTTTGAGTTCTTGGTTGCGTATTGCAGGGGTAAAGCAAGAGTTAATCATCGTTCCAGATGCGCCTCATTTTGGCAAAATGTATGATGTAGATATATATAAAGACAAGGTGATTCATTTTTTGAATGTACATCTGAGTAATAACTAGTCCAATGAAAAACGTTACCTTAAATAACGGTGTTGAAATGCCCATTTTGGGCTTTGGAGTTTTCCAAATCGCAGATGCGGCGGCATGTGAACAATGTGTATTGGATGCGATCGAAGTAGGGTATCGATCCATAGACACCGCTGCTTCTTATGGAAATGAGGAGGCAGTCGGAAAAGCAATCAAGTCATCTGGCATCGCAAGAGAAGAATTGTTTATCACAACAAAATTATGGATCCAAGGGAACGGTTACGAGGGGACTCTGGCTGCTTTTGAAAAATCAATGCAAAAACTGTCCTTGGATTACCTCGATTTATACCTCATTCACCAGCCTTATGGCGATGTTTTTGGGGAGTGGCGAGCCATGGAGAAGCTATTTAAAGAGGGTCGTATTCGAGCCATTGGAATTAGTAATTTTCATCCTGATCGCGTGACAGATTTGATGAATCACACGGAGATTGTACCTGCGGTAAATCAGGTTGAAACACACCCCTTTCAACAACAGATCTCTAATCAAGCCTTTCTGCAAGAAAATAATATTCAAATAGAATCGTGGGCTCCTTTTGCTGAAGGACGTCAAGGGATATTTGAACATCCTGTATTAACTGCCATAGCGGTGGCACACGGGAAGTCGATTGCGCACGTCATTCTACGATGGCTCATCCAGCGGAATATCATTGTTATCCCCAAAACGGTAAGTCGCGCTCGTATGTTAGAGAATTTTGATGTATTTGGTTTCGAGCTTACCGATGGAGAAATGCAAATGATTCAAGACTTAGATACAACTACGAGTAGCTTTTTTGATCACCGAGATCCTGCAATGGTGAAGTGGTTAGGAACTCGCCAACTCGATTAATCAATTGTTTGTTTTTTATAATTTTTTAAAATAAGAAAAACTTAAATTTCGCAAAACTATTCAGACTATGATCAAGAAATTCACAGTTCGCATTAATAAGAAATCTCATACCGTAACGGTGGATGAGAACATGCCACTTTTGTGGGTACTACGGGATATTCTGGACATGAAAGGAACGAAATACGGATGTGGCGTTGGCTCATGTGGAGCTTGTACTGTTCATTTGGACGGCAATGCCGTTCGTTCTTGCCAATTGCCCATTTCGGCTTTGGCGAAACAAGAAATCACGACCATTGAAGGCTTAGCAGAAAAAGGGGATCACCCTGTGCAAAAAGCGTGGTTGGATGTCGATGTGGCACAATGTGGTTATTGCCAATCTGGTCAAATCATGAGCGCCGCGGCCTTGTTAAAAAGTACACCAAAGCCAACGGAAGAAGATATCGAGAATTTCATGACGGGAAATATTTGCCGTTGTGGAACGTATACACGTATTAAAAAAGCCATCCAATTAGCAGCAGCCTCGAAATAAGATGAAAAAGACCGAATCAAATTACAGCAGACGCTCGTTTTTAAAAGTTTCGTCCCTATCTGGAGGAGGCTTGATGTTGGGAATTTCCTGGTTTGCATCAGCGAAGTCGGAAGAAACTTTACAAGCACTGGGAGCAGAACCTACCTGGGAGAAATTAACGAGTTATATTAAAATCACTCCTGATAATGTGGTGAAGATTTTCTCACCTAATCCGGAATTTGGCCAAAATGTCATGACTTCCTTACCGATGTTGATCGCTGAGGAATTGGATGTCGACTTTAAGGCGGTTCAGGTTGAACAGGCCAATTATAGCCTTGCCTTATACAATCGCCAGTTTACAGGGGGTAGCCAATCGATCCGCCAAGCTTGGAAATTGTTGCGTACGGCAGGAGCCTCTGCGCGTCAAATGATCTTGACAGCCGCGAGCCAAGAATGGAATGTACCCATCGCGGAATTAACGACCGCAAATGGAATGGTGATGAATTCATTCAGTGGTAAGTCAGCGACCTACGGATCTTTTGCGACAGCAGCTTCGAAATTACCTGTTCCGAAAGACATCGTTTTAAAAGGAAATAAAAGCTTCAAGTTATTAGGCACCCCACAGAAGAATGTGGAAGGGCCAAAAATCGTGAAAGGCCAGCCTTTATTTGGAATGGATTATCAGGTTCCCGGCATGCTGATTGCGATGACCGAACGTCCGCCGGCTTTTGGGATGCGTTTGAAGTCTTTTGATGCGACGGCAGCGAAAAAGATGCCAGGCATTGTAGATATTTTCCCGATTCAGGTATATGAGCCGACACAGAAATTAGCCATGTTTGATACCCGTACTTTTAACGAGGTAATCGCCGTAGTAGGAAAGACGACATGGGATGTGATGAATGCGCGCAAGGCATTGAAGGTCGTATGGGAAAATGCGCCAGAGACGAAGGAGTTGGGCATGAATGGGCGAGATAACGTGGTTCCGGCAGGTTTGGAAAGTACGAAAAAGCATTATGCTCAAATGCTCGAAATGGATAAAAAACCCGGACGCGTGGAGCGCAAGGATGGTGATCCTGAGAAGGCATTTGCGGAGGCAAAACACGTAATCGAGCGAACCTATACGGCACCGTTTTTAGCCCATAATATCATGGAACTTACGAATACCTTCGCCCATGTGCAGGGGGACAAGGTTCGTATTTTAGGGCCGATTCAGGGACCTGATATGGTGGCAAATACGGTGGCAGCGCGTTTAGGGATACCAAAGGAAAATATTGAGATTGAATTGGCACGTATGGGGGGCGGTTTTGGCCGTCGGGCTTATGGCCACTACATGGTGGAAGCTGTCTTGATTTCGAAGCAGGCAAATGCGCCGGTGAAATTAATTTACAAGCGTGAAGACGATGTGAGTGCGGGAATTTATCGCCCAACCTACCAAATGACCTATCGTGCCGCTTTTGATGAAAACAAGCGCTTGACGGCGATGCACATCAAGGGCGGAGGCGTACCTGAATCTCCCTTACACGCGAATCGTTTCCCAGCAGGAGCCTTGGATAATTACCTAGCGGAGAGTTGGTCAATTCCTTCGAATATTACCATTGGAGCTTTCCGTGCTCCGCGTTCCAACTTCAATGCGGCAGCGGAACAGTCCTTTTTAGATGAAATTTCGGAATACATGGGTAAAGATCCGATTGCCTTCCGTTTGGAATTATTGCAACGCGCCAAAGATAACCCAGTAGGGAAAAGCAACGATTACGATGCAGCACGTTACATGGGAGTTTTGGAATTAGTGCGAGATAAGTCGGGCTGGGGGAAACCCGAAAATGCAGGCAAGAAACGGGGCGTTTCGGCATATTTTTGCCATAACTCATATGCAGCACAGGTAATTGATTTGCAGGTAAAAGACGGCCAAGTGATCGTGGAACAGGTGACCTCTGCTTTAGATTGCGGCGTGGTCGTGAATCCAGAAGGGGCTAAAAATATGGCAGAAGGTGCGGCGATAGATGGGATTGGGAATGCCTTGTTTGGCCAATTGACCTTAACGGATGGAAAGACAGATCAGAAGAATTTTGATACCTATCGCATGATTCGTCACAATGAGGCACCGAAGAAAATCGATGTGCATTTTGTGCAAAATGAGGTAGATCCGACAGGATTAGGCGAACCGCCATTCCCTCCGATTTTCGGAGCGATGGCCAATGCCTTGTATAAAGCGACAGGAAAGCGTTTTTACCAACAGCCTTTTCAGCCGCAGTTGAAGGGATAAGCTATAATTTAATGTCTTCCGGCTTCATATGTTGGATTTTACCGTTGCGGGAGACCACAAATTGTGCCCCTTTCCCGGTTTCAATTTAGCCGGAATATTATTCATTGGGGAAACGATGCAATTGTATTCGTTTTCTTTTGGCCCTATTGCGTTTTTTTAATTTATAATTTATTCAAAACCTATTTGCGCACATAAGTCTCCGTCGTTTGTTTCCCATCGCCATCGGTGAATACGAAGGTATAATTGTTATTAACCCAGCTGTATTTGACTGTATATTTTTTGGCGTTCAAGGTATAGGTAAGCAAATAGGACGTTGGCGAAATCGTTTCAAAATTTGTAATACTTGCTCCTTTTAAGGCAGTCAATGCCGGTCGGACTACGCTGGTAAATGCCTGGGGTAATATTTGATTTTCTGGTGCTGGCGTTGCGGGATCTGTTGTCACTTTGCCTCGCATAGAACCAATGACATAGGGGTAATCCGGTGTTCCATGGTAATGATAAACACCACCTGTACCTTCGTGTCCATGATTGGAATCCAAAGCTTTCATGGCACTCCCATCGGGTTCCTTACTTCCATAAACCGCAAATCCATCTAAGGCAAATGCAATGGGCTTGAGGCCTGAAGTCGAATTTAAATGCAAAGGTGCGGCGTGGTAATGGTAATCATCTGCCCGCCCGCAGTGGCCACCCCATTGATCCAATTCTCCAATCGCGAAGGAATCCTCTCCTCGATTGTTCAAGGCATTAAAAATGGGTATCCCATTGACAGCCAAAGCGACTGCCCCTTTCATGAAATTTGATTTCGTGCTCAGTGGGCTGGTTTCATATACGGGCTTCAAGGGAATTGACCAATGGTTTGTGCCCGAATAGGGTTGTGGAATGGGCACTTGTTGTTGCCAACTTGTTATCCCCACCATCATGTTGTGTTCCGGCATGCCATTCGAATTCACGTAGTAATACGTGTCATCAAAATTGGTTGAAACCGTCTTTTTGTATGGACTAAATGCTGAATCCAAGAAACTAGTATTTGTTTTTGTCGGGCTTATGATGCCTGGATTTGACGGCGTTATAGCTGTATCGGTTTTACAGGCCCAAATAATCAGGCAAATATAAGTCACTCCAGCAGGGATTAAAATAAATCGATTCGTTGCATTTCGAATGATATAGACCATTAACAATCCCATCAACATGAGGGTAATCCATTGTGGCAAAGCGTACGGATTTTTTGATTGGATTTCTGGGCTAAAGGGGGTCTCATTTTCATGAATTTGTTGATATCGTGCGATCTTAATTTTTGCAATTTTTCGATCGTTTTGCTGTAACATATTAAGCGGAATTGCCACTTTATGCCCTTGGATTTTTTCCAAGATAATCTGATTCCCATCCCCAAAAGAAAAATTCCCTTGTATGGTTTGGCCGTTCGTTAAGTGCCAAACCTTGATTAAATCACCTGCTGCGTGATGTCCACCTGCGTGTCCTCGAAGAAAAATGGGGGTAAATAACAAGATGATAAAAGCCAACTTTTTCATACGATTAGGGTCTAGTGTAGGAAACAGATAGAACAGATTTAGCCAAGGTCTTTGAAGAAATAGCATCTAACAATACATCCATGGTAATCTTATTCGCGGCCGCTGTGATTGTAGGTTGCTCCGAAAGTGCATATACGGTAATGACATAAATTTTAGCGCCAGGCCCTTGCGAGCAAGGAGGCGTGTAGGTATTTTTCCCATTCACGGTATTAATTCCCCAATTGCCAATATTCGTGGTATTCTCTGGAAAATTAATGACATCTGGGCCGATGTTGTATACGCACATATATACGTGTTTATCCCCTGTCGGCGGAATGTGATGCATCGTTATCGCGTAACCCTTGGTCCCAACAGGCGGGTTTTTCCATGCCAAAGCGGGTGATATACTAGCTCCATCACAGGTATATTTTTGTGGAAATTCTCCTCCATTCGAAAATGTCGAACTATATGCTTCAAAGGTTGAAGGGCTCGTAGGCATGACCGCTTCCTCCTTCTTACAGGCGGCTAGCGACCATACACAAAGTATGACTAATTTCCATTTCATAATTATTCAGTTAGTATAATTTTTCCCGTTTTGGGAGGTGTGTTCAGTCCCGTGAATTCGTAAAAGTAGACTCCAGGAGGCAGATGCGCGTTTTGTTCGTTGGTGCCATCCCAGGCCAACTGAAATGAACCGTCTTGAATAGGATTGTTACTTAATAATTGTTTTACGCGTTGGCCGCTAATATTGTAAATAGCAAGGCTAATTAAATCTGGTTTCTTTAGTGTAAACGAAATCGTGGTTCGTTGTTGAACGGGATTTGGATAGACCATTTCATCCACATAATTCGAGTTCCACAGCACCAAATTATTCGGCTTATCATCGTAACAATTTTTGCTCCCAATGAAATAGGTTGTGGATACATCTCGGTTTTTCCGAGTTGCTGTTTCGTTCTTAGGTAAATACGCGCGAACATAGTCTACCTTGACTCCGTCGCCATTCACATTGACCCGTAAGTGACCAGCGTTTGGATAAATTTCCCCTTTTACATAACCATATTCCGCAGCTTGATTGGCCGTGGCGAAAATGGGATGACTGGGTTGTGGTGTTTCCTGATAAACCAAACAATCTTTATCCTGTTTTGCGTAAAAATGATCGTGTCCATGGAAAAAGATACTAACTCGATTTTCTGTAAATAAGTCTTTGATGGGTTTATACCATCCTGGTCTATTGGCAGCAAAACCGTCAGATCCATCCTTGTTCTTGCCACCCCATTCATAATAGTCGGCAAACTCGATTCCCCCGCGTCCATTGGGATCTCCACCGATCAACTGATGTGCGAATACGAATTTGAATTTGGCTTTACTTTTTTCTAAACTCGACCGTAGCCAGTCATATTGAGCCTTGCCTAACGTCCATCTCCAACCCGTATTTGCATCAGGTTTTGTGTTGGTGTACCAATAGGGGTCGAGAATAATGAATTGTGCATCCCCCCAAGTAAATTCATAGTAGTTTTCGCGTAAACCTACGTAGGCATGTTTGGTTTGATCACCCGTATAAAAATCATTTGGCGACGGGTTCATGAAATATTTTTTGCGATCTAAAGTTCCCCAAACAGCGATGTTATTTTCGTTATTTGTTAAGTTCCATCCCGCTTCTCCTTCGTGATTACCCATCGATATATAGATGGGGACTGAGTGACTAATCGTTTCGTAATAATCCCGAAAGAGTTGGCTTCGGTAGGTAATGGTGTCACGAGGAATCACTCCTTTGGCATTTTTTAGTTTGTCCGTCATCAGGATATCGCCGAGGTCAATCATGAAATCGGGTTTATCAGCCAATTGGTTTTTCAGACAAAGTCGAAACAAAGCAGAATCACTTTGTTCATCCAAATGAGGGTCGGATTGAACGATAAATGAAAAATTGGAACCTATAGATTTTTGAGTTTGAAAGTTAAATTCAGGTCGGTAGGAGATGCTTGAACTAGCCGATAAACGGTATTGTATGCGATAAACATAGGCGGTATTCGGGCTTAAATTGTCGATTAATATTTCACCTGGTTCATTGGCTTTGACTCCTTGCCAATTCGTTTGTGCGCTATATTTTCCTGGTGTGGTTCCATATTGTGCACTGATTTCGACGTCGGTAGAAAAGAATACTTTGACGCTTACCGACTTCTGTGTGGGTTTGCCTAAAAACTCCTTGAATAGCATTTTTTGACCATGTGCCAAGTTCTGCAAGCCCAATAAAATGAAAAGGAGGTAGCGCTTCATATTAATGCTTAATGAGAATTTTTTGATGGGTGATTTCTTGGTCGATTTCTGCTGAAATTACATAGGATCCCTCAGGCAGATTTTTTACCTGCAGCTCGGGAGTATCACTTTTTAACACACAGGCGCCCAATTGATTATACACACTAAAAGTCGCCTTTTGATAGTTTCGATTTATTTGAATGCGTATGAGGTCATTGGACGGATTGGGGATGATGGTCAGCCATTCTTTTGGTTCTAGTTGGTTTGCTAGCACGACATTACTTGGAGCGGCTTTGCCCAGCGTATAGGTAAACCCAATTTCTTGGTTTTGACGAACCCCAATTTTGACATCAGCAGGAAGATAGGCGCGTACAAAATCTACTTTAACAGATTCTGGATTCACAGCAACACGGATGTGTCCGGTACCTCGCAATTGATTGGCGGTGTAGGCGTCAGCATTGGCCAACATCCCGATTTCATAGGTCGAATCACTTGGCATTGGGACCTCTTGGTAGGCAATTCCGTCTAAGTCTTCTTTGGCAAATAGGTGATCATGGCCTTGGAAAAATATACTTACGCCGGAGTCTTTAAATACTTGGTGGATTGGCTTACCCCAGCCTGGTCTGTTTTTGTCAAAGGAATAGGTTTTTCCATCGCCTTCATAGCCGCCCCATTCGTATAATTTGGCATTGGTGATAGCGCCACGGTCTTGGCCGCGGATGTGGTGTGCAAATACGAACTTGTATTTCGCCTTGCTACCTTCAAGTGTAGCGCGCATCCAATCATATTGCTTTTTCCCAAGAGTCCAATCCCATGATTTTGGTTTCTCTGATGATCCATCGACTGATTGATAACGGTAGGCGTCTAATACGACAAATAAGGCATCTCCCCATGTCCAAGCGTAGTAATTTTCGGGATTCCCAACTCCGTAATCTTCAACTTCCTGGTTGCCAGAATAGAACGCATTTGGACTTGGATTGGGATAATAATATTTACGCCAAAGTGTGGCTTGTACCGTTAAGTTATTCGGAGGGCTTTGTTTGATGTAATAGTTGTTTTCGCCTTCGTGATTTCCCATGCAAAAGTAAAAAGGAACCGAGTGACAAATGTTTGCTAGGAACGGACGGTAATTGGCATGCAAAGTCTTCAGCTCTGTCGAAGTAATCGTTGTGGCATTATGATCATCTCCAAACGTATCGCCAAGCGAAAGCATAAAATCGGGTTTATCTTTCAATTGATTTTCTAGGCAAATTCGATACATATTGTCTACCCCCTTTTTGTCATATAAATGTTCATCAGCCTCCACGGTAAAAACAAAACTAGCACCTGGGTCACGAGCAGTCATAAAATTATACTCGGGTGATGCAGTAAATGAAGTTCCCCCCTTAAGTCGGTACTGGAGACGGTAAAAATATCGTGTATTTTTGCTAAGTCCCTCTAGGTCAAACTCTTTGGGGATGTTGGCACTTTCCGACAAGAGTGATGTTTTATTTGGGTAGCTTCCAGATTGCGTACCGTATTCAATTTGATACTCGATATTTTGATCAAACAAAACGCTTAATGTCATGGATTTATCAGTCGGCCGTCCAAGAATAACAGAGAATTTCTGGGCATTAACAAGAAAAGAGATGCCCCATAAGAGCAAAATTTTCCGGGCGTATTTCATATGAGGGATATAATTGAATTCCGATAATAAGAAATATCGTTTTTCGAATCTATCTTGAATCGATGAACGGATAAATTGGGTAGATGAAATTTGTTAGTAAACCCATTTCATTTAAATGCTAATTTCATCAGGACATCTCGCTGAGCGTCGTCACCCAACTGAAAAATATGTTCGCCGAATTCCACGAAGCCCTGCTTTTCATAGAAACGGATCGCTCGAGGATTATTCTCCCAAACGCCTAACCAGATATAGGGGGCATTTTGCTCGTGAGCGATGGATAAAGCTTTCAGGTATAGCTTTTGGCCCACCTCTTTTCCATGATATTCCTTCAGCACATAAATGCGCTCAATTTCGAGAGCTGAAGGATCTTGATTCTCAGTCTGCGCTTCCCCTGTGTTGACTTTCAAATAGCCGAGCACTTGACCATTCGTTTCCGCGAAATAAAAATGCGAGTATACATTTGCAAGTTCAGCGCTCAGCTTTTCTGCTGAAAACCCTTCCGCTAAATATTTCGCCAAATTCTCCTCTGAATTCCCCGCTTCGAAAGTTTCCGCAAAGGTTTTTCTGCCTATCGTTTGCAAGGCAGGTAAGTCAAGGATTGAAATTTGTCGAATGTGGATCATGGCTTTCAAAGATAGGCGGTGCCGTTTATATAATAAACAGGTTAGAGAAAAGAATAAATGCCGTACTTGCTGCCATGACAGCATCACACAAAACCTCCCTGATTGCCGGTATTCTTTACCTGCTCACATTCATTTCGATTCCGACATTATCCTTATACCACGAAATTCACCAGCCCAATTTTATCCTCAGTTCGGCGCCTTCGAACGATGTGGTGTTGGGTGGAATCTTGGAATTGCTAATGGCTCTGTTCTGTATTGGAACGGCAAATGTTTTATATCCAGTTCTGAAAAAGCAAAATAAAACCTTGGCTTTAGGTTTTGTGGCGGCTCGTGTATTAGAGGCTGCTCTGATTTTTGCGGGAGTTGCGGCTTTGTTGACCGTTTTGCAAATGCGCACCTTAGGGGCGGAGGCTTCGGTCATGAGCCGCGGGCTGGTCATGCTTTACGACCGTCTTTTTTTAATTAGCCAAAGTTTCATCCCAGCCGTGAATGGCCTACTATTAGGAACGCTTTTATACCAAAGCCGCTTAGTTCCCCGCCTTCTACCCATCATCGGAATCGTGGGTGCGTTTACGTTGGTGGCTGGTGATGTTGCGGTTCTTTTCGGTGTAATGGATCAGCATGCACCTCTTGCAGGTATATCTGCGATCCCTATTGCGCTTTGGGAGTTTTCGCTGGGAGTTTATTTAACCGTTAAGGGCTTTAAAGAAAATGCTATTATTTTAGCGGAATGAAAATCCCTATTTACCAAGTTGACGCCTTTAGCAATCAATTATTCAAAGGCAACCCTGCCGCTGTCTGCCCTTTAACCGAATGGTTATCGGATGATCTGATGAAAAACATCGCTCAGGAGAATAATTTAGCAGAAACTGCTTTCATCGTTCCTGCTAATGACGGTTACGAAATTCGCTGGTTTACTCCCGCTGTAGAAGTTGATTTGTGTGGTCACGCTACCTTAGCGAGTGCGCATGTGGTGTTTCACGAACTCGGTTACTCGGGAGATTTCGTCAATTTTCATTCACCTAGAAGTGGCCTGTTAACGGTGACTAAAAGGGGAACAGAATTAGTACTGGATTTTCCTTGTGATACCATCTCGCAAATCGATGTTGAACCCATGCATAGCGCTGGACTTTCCAAAGCCCCTCGCGCCGTTTACAAAGGCAAAACGGATTACCTGTTTGTCTATGATGCGGAGGCAGATATTCGCGCACTCCAACCGGATTTTGAGGCCTTGAAAATACATCCCGTACGCGGGATCATTGTGACGGCACCGGGGGAAAAAGTGGATTTTGTTTCTCGGTTTTTTGGCCCAGCTCGTGGGGTGAATGAGGATCCGGTGACGGGTTCTGCCCATACGACTTTGACGCCCTATTGGTCTTCGGTTTTAGGAAAAACCACGTTGTCCGCGCTTCAATTATCACAAAGAACGGGGTCCTTGACCTGTACCTTGAAAGGTGATCGCGTGGAAATTGCCGGGGAAAGTGTGTTATATTTGCGGGGTGTGATTAGTATTTTTTAAGCCACAATAGACTTTGCAAAGTGTGAATTTCCCCAGTTAGCCACCTCTTGCAAAACGGGCATCAGGCTTAGTCCTGCAGGTGTTAATTTGTATTCGACACGCGGGGCTACTTCTGTAAATTCCATTCGTTCAATCAAACCTAAGCTTTCTAATTCTTTTAATTCAGCAGATAAAACTTTGTTGGAAATGGCTGGCATGAATTGGTTTAATTTGCCAAATCGAATTGTTTTGTCTCCAATACAATTTAAAATAATAGGTTTCCATTTCCCACCTATAATGGACATGGTTCGGGTGACAGGGCACTGTAGGGGATTATCAATGAATCGCATAAACTGGTTACTTGAAGGTTACTAGAAACTTAAATATGGTTACAAATGTATACTATAATTCTGTAGCTTTGGAAAAAAAATACAATATGAAAAAACTATTCACCTTAATCGCCATCCTTGCTATGGCAACGGGCTTACATGCTCAAACCTCGAATCCTAACCTAGTAAAAGACTGGGAGCGCGCACGTGCTTACACGAAAGAATATTTAGACGCCATGCCGGAAAGCGGCTATGCGTTAAAGCCAACAAAAGAAATGCGTTCTTTCGCAGGCCAAATGTTACACTTAAGTGATGCGATTTACGGGATCGTCGGTACTGCGACGGAAGTTGCGCCTACAGCAAAAGAGTTAGAAAAATCGAATGATGTAGCTAAAGCAAGCGTAACCGAAAAAGTATTAGCAGCCTATGATTTTGCGATCAATGCCATCAAGAATGCACCGGATGCCAAGTTGGGTGAGTCTATTAAACTATTTGGCCGCTTCGATGTAACACGTGGTCAAGCAATTGATAAAGCATTTGAACACCAAACACACCACCGCGGACAAGCGACTGTTTACCTTCGCTTGGCGGGTGCGACTCCTCCAGCAGAGAAATTATTTTAATGATGAGAAATCAGCTTTTAATAGGGCTAGCGATGGTATGGCTAGCCTCTTTTTCTTCTCTTGCGCAGCGCAAAGAAGTAATTTATGTGAATGCAAATGTGGGTAAGGATGATGCGAATGGTTCGAAAGAGGCACCTTTAAAATCGCTGCCGGAAGCTGCTCGTCGTGTCAATAAGCTTCAGGGCAAGGGCTCTATTTTTGTGTTGATTGCAGAAGGTACATATGGATTAGGTGAAACAGCGGAATTTAACCCAAAGCAATGGCAATTTTCTCCAGAGGAACGCTTGGAAATTCGAGCAGAAGTATTGCCTGATAGTGCTATTTGGCATCCAAGCAGTATGCCTATCCTTGTTTCTACGATGCCCTTCAAAGTAGAGAAAAGCAAGGAAGGTGATGTCACTGGGGGCTCTAACTACGGTATTTTAATAGCCACTAGCCATGTGACCTTGCAAGGGCTGCGCATTCTTGGCGAACCTGTGCACGAAAAGCCAAAGGCAGGTGTACTGATTCGGAACTACCCCATTGTCTGGGAAGGAAAGGGTTTAAGCGACTTGCGGGTTTCGCAATGCTTATTCTTGGGGAACCAATTTGCGATCCCAAATCACTTGGGAATTTTAGCTAATGGCGCCCAACTAGAAGTAGATCACTGTGTATTTTATGGCGTTAAGGATGCCGTGGTCATGTGGAATGCCCCCTCCGCAAAATCAAGCCTTCATCACAACCTGATTTTGAATAGTTATGGCGCAGCTGTTTGGACCTGGTCCACAACTTCAGATTTCAAAGTTTACGATAATGTGATCAGTGGGATTAACGTTTTGTGGGTTTTAGATAAGGAAGCAAAAAATGCCTATCAAATTCAGAATTCAATGCTTATTGGCTACAATGACCTGGTCAATCAAGGCGGAGGCCCACAGGATTTTGGAAC
>JACCDO010424628.1_pt1 | contig 15378 bp, 14 predicted proteins | sample 7446101 | NCBI WGS metagenome assembly JACCDO01 (sample SAMN15323440, study PRJNA562643) | freshwater metagenome | isolation source: river surface water | place: USA:Blue River Watershed | collected 2017-08-16
ATATTTTATTTAATGCATCATATAATGGTTGTGCTGCTTTAGGTAATGGATTAATATATGTGCCATCATTTAATATACCAGATAATAATTCTTTAGGAGTTAATTTTCTACCATAAAATTTATGATTAATATCATTTCTAGTTGATATAATAGATCCATCTAATGATGCACCAGCTAAAAATCCTCTACTTTGACTATATGAAAATAAGGTACATGAACCTTTATCACTTATATTAATATCAATCATACCAGATCTACCAATATTACCAATAGCAATATCAATACCTGCACCAAAAGATAATTGTTTATCACTTGTAAATGAATTTAATGCATCATCATCATTTAAAAATATTAAATAATCAGTTATTTCAGCACCTATAATAGCACCATATGATATTCCAATTGTACCAATTGCTGATGGTGGTGACCAATAATTATTTTTAAATTTTGATATAACTAAACCAGTACCAATTTTAGGTGCAAATATAAAACCACCTTTTATAACAGTTAAAAATACTAATCCTTTACATTTTTTTATTAAATTTATTATTGATTGATTATCTTTTATTAAACCTTGTTCTAATATATTATATATTGTATATGTTGCTTTTCTTATATCATTATCTAAATTAAATGTTATTGGTAAATTTAAATATCTAGTTGGTATACATGTATCACTATATGATAAATCAACATAATTATCTTTTTGATGATTACCTATTGATAATGATAATTCATTTTGACTATTATCTAATAAATCATAACATTTTTTACATACTCTTTTAGGATCAGAACCATGTCCAAATTTTTCTGGTAATAAACATGATAATGATGAACATATATTGCAAAATATATTACCACAATGTCGACAATGATGTTTACGATTAATAAAATTAAATTCATCATGACAATTATAACAATTATTTATTTCTTCATCAGGTACCCATCTAGGTCTAATAAATTCATTATCAAATGCTAATGCTCTGGTACCATTAATTTTGTAATCAATTGTTGCTAATCTTGCTATATTTGGTGTTGTATTTAATTCTTTATTATTACTTTTATCTATAAATGATAATATACTTTCTCGTCTTATTTTACGATGTTTTGTAGGTGTTGTTTTATTAGGCGTATTTAAATAATTTTGATCATTTTCACTATTATTTTTATTACGATTTATTCTATCTTCTGCTGCTTTACGAAATATTATCTCATCTGTTGTCATCATTATCATATATATATTTTTTTTGATCAAAAAAAGAGGGATTTTGTTTTTCTAACGGCTATATTTTTTTAATTATAATTTGTAAGAGTTTTATAATTTGATTATAGGTTATAAAGTACTGTATTTACACTATTTATCGATTTTACCATGATTCGTACATAACATAGTATATTATATATGGATTTCAGATTATTATTATTTTTTAGTATATATTTTTTCCAAAATAAAATTTATTTAATAAATGAAGAAAAAAATACAAAAAAACAACAACAATGAGTATTTTAATTCAAATAAAAGAAGTAATACAAAATATACTTGGTTTAATTTTTAATAATGATAAATGCCCAAGTATATTAATAGTGAATCCATTTAATTTTGAATGTTTATTATTATTAGCACAGAAATTGGTAGGATATATTGGTATATTAGGATCATGTTTATATAAAGTACCTGTCATACTAAAAATATTGGATAAACGTAGTTGTACAGGATTATCACCTATATCATATTATTTAGAAACAGCAGCATATTCTGCTGAAATATATTATTCATATCTAATGAATTATCCAATTCATCGATATGGTAATACAATTCCATCAATAACACAAAATCTAATTGTTATATTCTTTTTTTGGTCATGGGGTTCAGATAATAAGAAATTATCAATATTAAATAAAATAAAAGTATTAATTATGTCATATATATATATGTATATTTTATATATTACACCAAATAGTAAATGTATGGGTATTGACTTTATTATATTATATTATATTATAATATTAATAACATCACGTGTGCCTCAAATAATAAAAAATTATCAAAGTAAAAATATTGGTGTACAATCATCAATTACATTAGGTAATGCTGTTATAGGTTCGTTAGGTAAAATGTTTACATCATTTAATGGTAAAATTGAAGGAATATTTATTGGTTATAGTATAGCATTTATATTAAATATTATTTTAATAATACAAATTAATATGTATAAAAGTAATAAATATAAATAATATTTTACTTCTTTTTTTTCTTATAACTTTTATATATTAAATATTTTTTATCAATATTATTATTATGTTGTTCTAAATATATGTTCATTATTTTAATATATATTTTAATATAATTTATATTATTATTTGAACATTTTATACTTAATAATAATATATCTAAATAATTTTCAATAATATTTTTATTATATGTTGTATATTTATTATATAATTTAATAATATTATCAATATATAATAAACCATTCATATTATTATTCATATCATTACAATAAATAGATGCTACCAAATAATTTAATTCTATACCTTCTTTATATTTATGATAATAACCATTACCATTACCATAATAATTATATTCATTTATCATATTATTCCATATTAAGATTGCTTTATTTAATGATATAATTGAATTATTATAATTATTCTGATTTATATAATTTATACCAAGAAATTCATAATATTTATATTCATAATAATATACTATTTTTGATTTATATTGTATTAGTTTATCTAAAATTAATTTTATTTCTAATAACATATCATTTATTATATTACTATTTTTTTCATGAGTTATTATATTATATCCTATATCTATTGTTTCTTGATATAATAATATATTATTATCATCATCATATAATGAAATTTTATATAATTCATTATATATTAATTTTAATTTTATTAATATATTCTTATTATTATTATTATTACTATTATTATTACTATTATTATTACTATTATTATTACTAGTACCTAAATAACCAATTTGTAATAAATCTAATAACTCATATTTTAAATCAATATAATAATTCATATCTTGATTAATTTTTACATTATTATTATAATTATTATCATCATCATAATAATTATTATAATAATTATTATAATAATATAACAATGTATTTTGATTTAAACCAATTTGATTTTGTAATGTAACATTAGATATAATATAATTGCATATATTATTATATCCTAATTTAAACATATTTGTTTTATATATTTTATTTGTACCAGCTAAATGTAATATATTATTATATGATTTTTGATTTAACCATGCTGGAAAATTACTATTAATATAATCTGATTCTAATATTACTATATGATTATTAATATTATTATAACTATTATATACTAAATCAAATATGTGTTGATCCATACCATAATATTTATTATAATTATACCACCATTTATAAAAAAATAATTTAGAAAATTTATTATTTTTAATAATAAACATTCCAGTATTTACTAGACCATTATTTATATTTGGATCTTTTGAAAATATCATATCATAATTATTATATTTTGATATTATATTATTTATTGTTATATATGGATTTAATATTATTAAATCACTATCTAACCATATTATATATTTAGAATTTTCTATTAATAATAATTCATATATTATTTTTATTTTATAATGTCGATTATCTAAAAAATTATCATATGTTATATTATAATTATTATATGGTGTTATATATTTATATTTATATCCATTTATTAAACTATAATAACTATTTATACTATATGAATATACTGCATATGATTTTAATATATTTAATGATGAATATGATACTAATAATATATTTGATTTATTATTATTATTTATATTTTTTATATCATTCATACCATCTATACATGAATATAATAATAATTCATTATTTATTATTTCATTATTACAACATGGGAATAATATATTTAATGATGATGATATATGAATATATATAATAATAATAATAATTATATGTAATATCATATTTATATAATGAATATTCTTTTAGTTTACTATTATCATCACTAAATATTGGTACTTCTCCTTTATTTAGATTGTTTATACGTGATCTATTTTTAATTTTTTTTCTTATTCTACTCTACTAGAGTAGCATTTTGGTAGACTTTACGAAAAGTTGATTTGCTCCAATTTCATATAGATTATACTTTAATAGCATTTGAATCTAAGAGCGAAGTTAAAGAGGGAGAAGAATGCAATAGGTGACAAACTAATATGAATCGTTTTATACTTTCAATTATGCACTCGGAACCGGAACTTTCGCTGATTCTCCAACAAAAAAAAAAGGTAAAGCAACAAGTTTCCATAAGTTCAATTATACCTATTAACTTTGATCGTTAAGCCAAAGATAATTAAAGAAATTGCTTTATACTTCTATTGTTATTTGTAAAATTTGATCGTATATTTGCAATTAAATTATATTAAAAATAAGTTTTTGAAGTTGAAATAAGATGCATTTTTGTCCTTGCTGTGGTAATTTATTGCTGATAGAAGAGGCAGGTTCGATGAGGTTTTGTTGTCCAACATGTCCATATCATCATAATATTTCAAAAACATATTCAAGTAAAGTAAAAATTAAGAAGAAGGATGTTGATGATGTTTTAGGTGGTCAAAGTGCATGGGATAATGTAGATCGTACAATGGCAAAATGTCCAGCATGTTCACATGGTCATGCTTATTTTATGCAAATACAAATAAGATCTGCAGATGAACCAATGACTACATTTTATCGTTGTTGTTCTTGTTCAAAACAATGGAGTGATTAATAAAAAAAATTATCAAAAAAGTTATAGTATTGTCTATATAATGTAATTAAATTTTTAATCTATGAATTTTACAAAATTTTATGTACACAATTATTATACACATTTATTATGAATAAATATATTACGATTAAATAAATCACTCTCCTCAACTGATAAATTATTATCTAATAATAAATATATATTTTTCTCATTAGTTGTTTCGTTGCTGTATATATCAATACAATTAGCCGGAATAAATATTTTATCACATGATCTAGATGCAATATCAACAATATCTTGAATAAGCATTTTTTTATACACTTTAGTTCTCAAAAAATATTTGCCTAGTTGAAAATTAATTTAAGTAATTTAATAATATATATAATATAAAATAGTAACATGACATACATGGTGGTGGCATCTTTACTTGTAAATGAAATGGATCAAGAATTTTAGCTAGTATTTGTTCATCATTTAACGGTAGTCTTATCTCTAATCCTGGTTGTAATGGTTCGTTCCTATTTCATATAATTAATTTTAAGTTATAATAAATTTAATCAATAATATTAGTATAATAAAATACCATGGATATACATTTTGCCAAGTATAAGTTGGAATAAATTTATGATATGTATTCACTTCAATATCAATAATTATTAAACTTTGTTTAAATATTTTGTAAGGTGAATACTTTGCTGTAAAATATAAATGTATTGAATGATTTCCAGCTGTTAAATTTGATAAAAATATTGTTGTTATTTGATTGTCATTATTTGTATTATTTTCAATATAATTTTGTAATGATTTACTAGTTGATAAATTTGTTGAAATTGAAAATTTATCATCAGAAAATAATTTTACATTAATATTTACTTGTTCAATTGCAGATTTATGTCCTGTTATCATGAATGATGTTTCTATATCCGCTTGTGGATTACCTTTAGCTTTAATAATATTTGAATTTGCTAATAATTTAATCTTAGGTAAATTATTTTCAACGGATTTTATTGATGTATAAGTATATGCTAATGAATTAGAAAATGTAAAATTAATATTTGCATCAAATAATATTCCCTCAATATAATATTCACCTATTATTAAACCAGATAATATTAAAGAAGAACGAGTACTTTCAAAACATGTATGCTTTAATATAGGTTTACTTTCTAATGTATCAACTTTAATACATATTTGAAGATCAGGAATTAACGTAGGTGTGAGTGCAAATAAAATTGTTAAATCAAATTTACCACTTAATTCATCAATGGTATTTGATTCTTCAACTATAATAGCTAATTTTGGTAATATATCTATGTAATTGATAACTTCAATATTATATAAATCAGTTGATAATTCTGTAATTTGGTTATTATTAGAATATTGTAATGACGCAATTAATTGAAATAAATCATTGTACAATCCTTCAATATAAATTTCATTATGATTATTATCATAACAATAATTTTGAAATAAAATTTTATTATTAATTCTTTTAGAGTATAAACTAAAACAAACTTCTACTAAATTTTGATATTCATTAGTGTAAAGAATATCATATTTAATCCTCAAATTGGTTTTATTTTCATTTGCTCGCAAAATTACAGTATTATATTCAGAATTAGATAATTCGTAAACTATTAGTTTAGGTATATTTAATTCTGAATTAGTTATTACCAATAACAATAGTATAATCGCGAATGTAATCATATTCATGTACCAAAATATTAATATATACAATCTATCATTATTATTGGTTTTGTAATAATACCAGTAGCTTTAGTTTTAATTTGTCCCTCTCTTGTCTCTCCTTACATTGATTGAAAAGAAATTTCATCATTTTAAAAATCACTTTCGGACCTAAATTAAATTAATTAATATCATAATTGTCAATTTAAAGAAAAGGTGAAGATAATTATTTGAAGAATGTTATATATTTTCGGTTAATTTCAATCTATATATTAAATTTCGTATTACAATTCTTCAAAAAGTACGTCTTTGAAGTCAGGTCAAATAATATAGGCAACGTCTTAAAATCAAAAATTAAAACATCGAAGTTTCCTAAAAAATAATCATGGATACAACAGATGCTCCACAGATAATTGAGCATATACATAAGAATGTAAATTTTACACCAAATGATACAAAATGGATACCTTCATCTGCTCGTTTTGTTGGTATGGGTATTCATCCAAATGCTAAAGGTGCATTAAATGTATATCAATTAAACAATGGTGATTTAGAGAATATTGTTGAAGGAATAACAGCAAATGGTATCAAATGTGGTACATTCAGTGCATCATCACTTGAAGAACGAAATATAGGTATGAAATTTTCATATATTTTCATTATATGTTTTATTGAATCTAAAACTAATTTTTTTTTAAATATAATTAGCCACTGGTGATTATGGTGGTAAATTAACAATATATGATTTAGAGAATATTAGCAAACCAGTTTATTCTCAACAAGCACATACATCAATAATTAATGCTATTGATGGTTGTGGTGGTTTAGAAATTGGTTATGGTGCACCTGAAATTGTGACAGGTGGTAGAGATGGTTGTGTGCGTTTATGGGATCCTAGAGTTAACGAACCAGTATTAGCATTAGAACCAGGAGAAGGACAACCTATAAGAGATTGTTGGACTGTTGCATTTGGGAATTCATTTAGTGATGAAGATAGATGCATAGTTGCTGGATATGATAATGGTGATGTAAAATTATTTGATTTAAGAACAAATACAATGAGATATGAAACTAATGTTAGTAATGGCGTAACATGCATTGAGTTTGATAGAAAAGATATTGAAATGAATAAAATGGCTGTAACAACATTAGAAAGTAAATTTAGAGTATTTGATATGAGAACACAACATCCAACTAATGGTTTTTCATTTTTATCTGAAAAAGCTCATAAAGCTACAGTATGGTGTGTAAGGCATTTACCACAAAATAGAGATTTATTTATGACTGGTGGTGGTAATGGTGGATTTAATATTTATAAATATTCATATCCACCAAAACGTACAATTAATCACAAAGATAATATACCAATGGGTGTTGTTGGTACAGTAGAATTATTAAATTCAAAAGTTATTTCAACACAACCTATTGTTGCATTAGATTGGTCACCAGATAAAGAAGGTTTATGTACTTTATGTTGTTTAGATCAAACTCTCAGATGTTATGTAGTTACTAAATTAAATAAATATTAGATTATTTATTATTTGTAGGGTGTAAATTCTGTTAAAAATTATAATATTTTATTTCGTTAGTTAAATTTTAAAATTATACAACAGGTGCTTCTGCTGATTCATCAGCTGTTACAACTTTAGGTACTTTTTTAGCAGCTTGTTGTAATTCTTGTTCTACTTCTTTTAATAAAGATTCTAATTCAAGTTGTTCTTTAGATTTTCCAGCACGTAAATCTGACATATTCTCATTTGATACATTTTCTAAATCTTTGAAAAATTCTAACTCTTCTTTCCAACCAGCAGGTAATGATGAATATGAAACAAATGATCCAAATCTTTTAGGATTAAATGTAGATGAGATACCAAATGTACCACCATTATCCATTTCTTCATCTAAACCATTCAATTCACCAATTTCTTCTTCCATTTCTTTAATTTCAGCTTCTAATGCTTTAGATGAAAAATCGGCTTCATCTTCTCTCATATCCATTTCAAACATTCTTCTCCATGAACCTTCAACAACAGATGTTGATTCAGTTAATACTGTAAATTCTTCATCAACTGATGCTATTTCTTCAATTGTTTCAGATTTTTTATATGGTTGACCTTTCCACCATAATAAAGTATCTTGGGCATTATATTGTACAGTTTCATCATCATCATTACTATTTTTTTCATCTTCTTCTTCTTCTTCTTCTTCAGTATCACGTCCTTCAACTATATAGTCATCATCATCATCATCCTTAGCACGAAATGGTAACATAGATAATTCTAAACGTCTAGTTTCTACATTTGTACTATGAACTCTACATTTAATAATATCACCAGCACTAAATAATTGTTCAACATCATTACCTTTACCTTCAACAGGTGGAGATATTTTTTTTAATGCTGCTAATAAATCACGTGGAATTCTAGAAATATGAACTAAACCTTGATTATCAGAGCCAGCAGGGCGAACAAATAAACCAAAATCTTTTACTGAAGTTACTTGTGCTTGCATCCATTTATTTGATCCACCTTCAGTATTAGTAAATGAACTAACATCAGCTCTTTCCCCAAAATTCATTGATAATACTAATTTTTTACCTTCAACATTTAATTCATCAATTTTAACTGTTACTTGTGTACCTGGTAAATAATTTTTTTGTATAGTCCCTTCAGTTTGTTTAGGTATTTTTGATGCTGGTATTAAACCTTCAATACCATATTCATCAATTTCAGCAAATAAACCAAAATCATGTGCACCAACAATTGTAGCTGTAAATGTTTTACTACTAAATGTTTTAGGATCTAATGATGATAATTCCATTTTTTGTTTAAAATTTGGATTAATATATTTTGCTGATAGTGTACCTTGTTCAGCACTAACACCTATTAATTCAATATTAACACTTTCTTTACTTTTAGTATCACATATTCTTTTTAATTTCTCAAATTCACCACGACTTAATACTGAACGAGGAATTAATACATTAACACCTTCACTTATAGTGACAAATATACCAAAATTTTTTGCTGATAATATTGTACCACTATGTGATTGACCAATAGAATATTTAGATAAATCAATATTAACTTTATTTGATTTATTATTCTTTTTAGTATCTTCGCTTTGTGTACTCATAAATAATTTATTACCATTATTAAAATTATGATGATTAGTAATGGTCCACTTATTATGAAATTTAATACTATTTGTAGTAGTTTTGAATGCATAAGTTACTTGAACTAATGCAAGCAGCAAGGAGATCAATAATATTCTCATTTTTTTTCCACTGCCTTTGTATAAAGTCTGTTGATTCACGGACTTGAGAATACTGGTAGTCACGTACGTAATATGCAATCAGCATATAGCAAAAGTTAGGGGAAACTTTAAAGAAAAGAAGAAAGAGAGATGTGATGATAATGATGATGATGATGATGATAATGATATGATGATGATAATGATATGATGATGATGATGATGATAAAGAAGAAGATAAAAGATAGAAGTTGTTTTTGTGATAAAAAGAATCAAAACAAGTAGAAATTATGATTTCTTTACGATTAAATGACCTAATCTGTATATATCATTAATCTGTACTGATTATTCTTTAATATTTCCTTTAAAAACCCTATCTGATCCGGGCATAACCTGGATTGAAGTATCGACAAATATCCAAGGTTCGCAGAGAAAATTTAGGTAGAAAACTATATTTTGTAGAAATGTCTAAAAAATGTCGTGTGTGCAATAAATCAGTATATCCTAATGATCCACAAATTAATTTGGATGGTACAATATTACACAAACCATGTGCAAAATGTGAAGATTGTCAATGTCAAATAACATTAGCAAATTTTTGTAAAAATGAGACTGAAGGTACATTTGTTTTGTTGTGTAAAACACATTATTTTAAAAGATTTCATGAAGGTGGAAGTTATCTTGGTGGAGAAAAATTTCAAGTAAAAAATCCACGTGATGCATTAGGACATGAAGTTATTGGATCATCATCAGCAGTTGTATCTTCTAACTCCAATACTTTACCATCAAATGATAATGATAATAGTAAATTGCCAATTTATAAATTAAAAACATCAGGAAGTAGTCCATCTGTATCATCTAATACTCCAATAAAATCTATTAATTTAGGTGATTTTTCAATTGATCAATTAGTGAATGAATTAGAAATTAGAGGATATATAGTTGATTTAAAAAAGAAAGATGAAGCACCACCAATTCCATCATTTAATCCTGAAGAAAATGGTATTGTTGATAATAGTATTGATAATAATAGTAATAATAATGATATTACTACTGGTGAAAATATTTCTAATAGTAATGATGAATCAAATGAAGAAGCTGCAGTATAAAAAAAATATATTGTATTATGTAATATTTTTTAAAATTATAATTTTTTAATCTAATTACGTTTACTTTTCCAAGATACTTTGTCATTTTTAACTTTATCAAATTCATTAGTACCATTTATTTTAGCAATATTTTTTTCAAGTTTTTGTGCAAAATACCATGCATCTTCAGCAATAGCTTCCATATCATTTGAATCATCTTGTTTACTAATCTCTTCGTTAGAATCAGCTTTAATTTTTTCTTTTTTTAAAATATTATCCATATTATTTAATAAATTTAATCCTTCATCTAAATCACCATTTAATGCAAATAATTTAAAAGAATTGGCATAATTAATAAGTTTTTTAGAATTTTCTTCACGTTCATCTAATAAATCTGATACACATTCTTTTAAATTACGTGAAAATTCACCTAATTTTTTATAATTAACTGTTGAATCATTTGTATTATTATTATTATCATTTGATTTATTACTTTGATTATTTTTGCTATTACTTTTACTTGGAGGTAAATCATTATTTATTATATTTAATGATTGAGATGCTGTAGAAATTGCTTCTGATGTTGATTGCACTAATCCCTCATTTACTAATCGAATAAAATCTTCTAATCCTTTCTCTAAATAAAATATTTAGTAAAATATATATATATAAGTATAATATTCAATATATATGTATATATATAATAGTATTACCTTTTGAGCATTTATGTAATCTTACATTTAAATCAGCTGCTAACATGACAAATCCTTGTTGTCCTTCAGTTGCTTGAAAATCTTCAACTAATATTTGATTAGCTGTTCTAATATAAAATCTAGCAACACTTTTAATCCACTTACCAACTGCTTGATTTTGATCTGGTGCCTCATTATTTCCTCTTGGATTTTGTGTTGAACTATCAATATCTTCTTCAAACCATTCTAATTCCCATTTTACTTTAATAATACTATCTCTAACACATTTATTAAATAATGCATCAGATTTTCCATCAACACATTCAATTAAATGAACTGTACGATAATCTAATTGTACTTCACCATCAAATGATGGATTTACTTTATCTGGTACCATTACATGTAACATATTTGTTGTATCATCAAAATGATATGCAGTACCATAAAACCAACCATTTGATTCATCTGCTATATCAATAACCCATTCTATTGGTATTCTAGTACGAGGTTCTTTATTTACTAGAGCAATAAATGTTGAACGCATTTCTGATGTTGTACGATATTGTGCTACAATACATTTTTCTTTCTCAGCATCAGGATTTATTGATAAATCTACTAATGACATATTATTATAATTATTAACTTATAAAGATAATATTTAATCGTATTAATAATTAGAGATTTGCTATAATTAATAGTAATTCTTAAGAGAGATGAAAAGAGTCAAATATCCCTGTCCAGCCTAACGATTATTATAGTTTTTTTTTTTTTGTAAAAATTGAAAAAATTAATTAATCCTATCATACATATTACCATCATCATAGCATGTCAAATAAATCATCAATAAGTGTTGGAGAAGAATTTCCATTAGTATGTGAAACATGTTTAGGTGATAATCCATATGTAAGAATGGTTAAATTACCATATGGTGTTAAATTATGTAAAATATCAAATATGCCATTTCAAGGTTATAAATGGAAAGCTGGTACAGGTGGTAGATATAAAGAAACAGTAATATCATATGTAATTGCTAAAGAACGTAATATATGTCAAGTATGTATGTTTGATATGCAATATGGTCTTCCAGTTGGTGTACGAGATCAAATATTAAATCAACAAGATAATAATTTATTAACATTACCTTCATCATTACCAAATATGGTATATCATTATAATCAATTAAATGAAAAAAATTCAGAATTACAAATAACACCATCATCATCATCATTAATTTCTAATAATGCAGCATCTAGACAATTAACTACATTTGCACAAATACATAATAATAATGATAAATCAACATCAAAAATTGCATTTCGTAATTTACCAAAATTATGTTCATTCTGGGTAAAAGGTAATTGTGAAAGATGTGAACGAAATTCATGTACATTTAGACCATGTTGTGGTTCAGATTATTATATATTTCCAGAATTAGCTAGTAATCATTATGATTTAAATATAAAAATTATAAATGATTTAAAATTAAATGGTCCATTAAAAGTTATGAAAACAATGTCAAATATACAAAGAGAGGAATTAATAAATGCTTTAAAAACAGGTAATAAAGAAGAAGCTATTAAAAAAAGATTAACTGGTGAAGATAATTTAACAAAAAAATATTTAGCAAAAATAAAATCTATGGAATTAGAATTACCAGTACCAAATGATATAACAATAACTACATTATTTTTAGGTAATATTGAACCAAATGAAGTATCAGAAAATGATATACGTGATATTATGTATGCATATGGTCATATTACTGGTTGTCATATTATTAAAAATTCAAAATGTGCATTTGTTGAATATGCTACAAGAGAAATGGCTGAATATGCCGCAAAAGAATTATATAATAATTTAATTATTCATGGAAAAAATATTACTGTTAATTGGGCTAAACCAAAACCTATAATATCTAATAATAATAATAATAATAATAATAATAATAATGTTATGTTACCTCCACCACCTGGATTAGATCATTATCCTATATCAAATAATAAAAGAGGATTTGATGAAGGTAATAATGATAATAAAAGAATTAAAATTGATAGTAATAATAATAATAATAATAACAGTGCATCATCGAATAAATTGTATCCCTCAACAACAAACACAAGATTAGGTTCAAATGTTTAATTATTAATTGTATCTTTAAATGTATAATACAGTCTTCTTATTTTAGTATTGTTTTTTAGTATTTATTTATTTTAAGTATGGAGCCGGATATTGGAACAAATTGTTGATTTCTCTTGTTCGGAATTTTTATAAAACCAAAAACAAATAAAAAATTTACTACTATTGATTATTCCGACCCACAGCATTATTATCAATTAATTTTATTGATATTATTATTTTTGTAACTATTATTGCACCATTGAAAGAAATGAGTAATAGAACTACAAGAAATGATTGTTCCCCAGATGAATCAGATGATATTGGAAGTAATATTATTTTAAATGAATCACCAAGATCAATAAGACAATTACAAATAATGAAACCAATTGATCGTAAAGCATACTATAGTATTGTTACACTTCTTATGGTAATTTTTATTTTACACATATAATTACATTTATATTATAAGGTATTTTATTTTAATTTACTATATAAATAAAAGGATAAAGAGAGATTTTTAAATGAAAATAAAGGTGAAAAAGTAACTGAAGATATATATGAACAATATATTCCACCAAATAAATTACCATTATTACTTAAACTTAAAATGTATCTTCTTTCAAAAATTAATTGTTTCTACCACATATATTTATTTATTATAATACTTTTTATATATAGGATATTACAATATGATTGTTAAATTATGTATATATTGAAAAAATAAAATGTATTCTTTATTTATAAAAACAATAGTACAAAAATATTTTTAATTAATTTTTTCTATTAATGTAAAATCAACATCACCTTTAATTTTATCACCATCAATTCTTTTTAAACTAACTTCTTTTATTGTATCATCGTCTAATTTAATAATAAATAATGTTGATCTAAGATAACGTTTTTTTAATCCAATTATTTCACCACAATATGATGGTTCATCATTAACTTTTATATACCATCCAATTAATATATTTTTATTTGTTAATGCTAATTTTTTCATTTTGATATTTGTTTCTTCTAATAATGTTAATGTTTCAGAATCAATACTTATATTATCATCATTATTATTATTATTATCATTATCATCATCATTATTACTATTACTTTTAATTATTATATTATATGGTGAATTATTACTTTTATTACTACAAATATCATTTATATTATCTTCTACAATATTTTCTAGTGACATATTATTATTATTATTATTGTTGTTGTTGTCGTTGCGAATATGTAAGAAAACTATTATTATTAGAATAACTAATAAACTTGTCATGAATAAAATATTATTATAATTATTATTATTGTAATTATTATTGATAATATTACTATTGTTTATAATTAATAATTGATAAAAATCATATATTATACACGATAATAATTTTATTATCAATAATGGGCATACTAAGATATATAATATCATATCATAAATATTTTTTATAAATATATTATTGATCATCATGGTATCTTATATATATATTGATGATTTGATTTGTTGCTTATTTATGATTATTTCTTTTTTAAACAATATTAATTATATATTTTCTGTATTAGATCTGACTGACTGATGTTGATGGCGTTGATATTTTGTAATATCTGATATTGAATCAGATATTATTTTTAATTAATCTTTTCAAGATAATTGGAAAAGTTCCAGGTCCTCAAAATTTATGAATCAATAAAAATTTATACAAATCAGAACTAAGTTTTATTAAATGTAAACATGTAAATAATATTTCGTAATATGATTAAGAATATGATTAGTAAAAAATAAGAATAAT
>JACCDO010803384.1_pt1 | contig 15376 bp, 11 predicted proteins | sample 7446101 | NCBI WGS metagenome assembly JACCDO01 (sample SAMN15323440, study PRJNA562643) | freshwater metagenome | isolation source: river surface water | place: USA:Blue River Watershed | collected 2017-08-16
TATTTGAAGGGAAAAGCTTACCACGATGGACAAGATTTTCTTTACCTACAAGTTCATATACAGCTTGAGTGAGAGGATAATAATATATCTGTCTTTTACCATTCATAGATGTTAAAATTTCAGTCTCCTCACCATCATCTTCAGCATCTTCACCATATTCAATGAGTTCTTTCTCTTCAACATCAGAACCGAAATCAACTTCATCTTCTTCATCAGAAGAATCAACTGTATTCGTCTCTCGTTTCGATTTAGACTTTGATTTAGACCTCTTGGTTATCTTCTTCTTTTTGATGTTCATGAATTCATCATCTTCATCATCTTCATCTACTTCATCTTCAACTTCTTCTTCATCACTTCCTTCATCAAAATGAGCTTCACGGAACTCATCATTTGACTCATCTTCGGATTGAGCTTCTTCCTCTTCTACTTTCTTTAATTTCTTTTTAAGTCTTTCAGACTCATACTTACGATATAAAGTACTTACAGAATGAAAGAATTCAGTTCGAAGTCTCGCATTTTTATGTTCCAAAAAATACTTCAAAATAGGATAAAATGAATCTTTCTTTTTAATAACTAAATCACCCGTATTCTTCTTCGGAGGTGAACCACGGGTTCCCATCTTTTCAAAGAATTCTTCATCTTCGAGTGTAGCAATTCGTCTCTCTTCATCATCTTCTCCTCGAGGAAGAATATCTCGTTCAAAATTTTTAATACTATTCTTATCATCATTAAACTTTCTCTGATGTAAATGACAATAGTCCTTTCCATCTGATACAGTTTTAGTACAACGAATATAAGCTTTTTCTTTCTTCTGACTATTTTCATAGTCAGTAATAATATAAAAAATCTCATCTTTCTTCTCTTGAAGTGAATTCCATATCTCTGCTAGTACCTTTTTATGGACTGCCGCACAACATACATTCTTCTCTTCCTTCTTCTTCGTCTTTTTATTCTTTTTCAAATCAGATTCCTGAATAATCTTTGTTGTAGTCTCTTCTCCACTCGTTTCGAGTGTTTTTAATATTTTAGGATCCACGTTATCTTTAATAGTAGCCATATTTAATATAATAATCTGTTGTTCTTTTATCTATTTTCAAATTGAAGTTCATTTTTATATTCATTTTTTTTTTATTTACGTTTTATAATATTTACGATGGTTTATTTATCATTAACTTCTTTTTATTTGTAATATAAAGAATCAGATCTTTCTTTATATTTTTTTTGTACTTTATCAAAATAATACACACAAAAATCATATGCTTCTTCTTTATCTAAGTCATCTCTTTCATTTCTTACAATAATATACATCTTTTTTAACTTCTCTTTTTTTGTTAAACTTTTATTCTTGATTATGAAAGATAGCTCATTTAACAAACTCATAAAAATAAAAATACAATATTTTTTTTATTATAATTCTTTAGTTCATTTATAATTGAAAAAACAATTCATTTTTTTTATTTTATTTACGTATATAATAAAATAATTCATTTTTATAAAAAAAAATTTAAAATTAAGAAGTAAGGGTACGTATAGCATCAGATATACTCTTTACGTTCATATTTGTCATATTTTTATGTGATTGAAGATTTGCATTTTTTAGAATATTCTCCACTTTTTTATTGGGATTTTGTCTTTCATATATCTTTTTAAGAGCCTCTTTCATCATCTTCTCTTGTTTACAGAATTTACATTCTAAAGTGATTAATTCTGATAATGGATGTTTATCTCCTGCATCTCTCATTTTATATGTTTTACCTTTCAATTTGTAGGAGAAGACTTCTGTTGATTTATTAAATGAGAGCCCTCGTTGATTCAATTCCGTCGGGAATTTTTTAGTATAATTTACAAATTCCACAGCTGTTTTACCCATATTTGGTTTTATGAATATCTCAAATTCCCATAATGAACCTCTCTCTATTTTATCCTCACTCTTTCTATACTTCTTTTTTGTCATATTCATCATATCTCTTGCCGTCTCATAATTACAAACTAAAATCATTGGTTTTAACACTGTTGCTTCTGTATTATTAGGTAAAGAAACCGTTTTTGTTGTAATAGATGATGATAATGATTCACCCAGATAAGGAAATAAAAAATCATGTAAAAATTTTTGAAAATTATATGAAGATAAATTTGAAAAAGAGAATTTTTTTTCAATATTTTTACCTCCTAAAATATTTGATTGTTTAAATTTTATCTTTTCATTCACATATTTCCAAAGAATCGATGGCACTTTTGTTTTCAATACTTCAACATTTTTACCAACATTTCCTGAAAATTCTCTTTTTCCCCAATATCTTTTTGAGTTTTCATCACCAAATAATTCTTTCATCTTATCAAGAGAACGTTGGTCACGAACAGTTGAATTTTTACTAATAAAAGGAACAGGAGTTATCTCTATTTCATCGCTCTTATCAAAATATAAAATCATTGCTGATTCAATACCAGGTACATCAAGTGATGTTAATACTCTCTTTTGAATATCTCCTAAATATTTTTTATTATTATCTCCTTCTCGAACTAAAAACATCTCTTTTACTCCTAATTCATCTAATTTAGGATTTGAATCTATTTTAATATCATCTGACCCATTCTCTTCATGAATAACTCGAATAATATCATTACAGTTTGTTCCTTGAACAACTAAATAAATCATCTGTTGATATATATTTGAATTCATATTTTTATCCTCTCTATTATTTGTTAAAGAAATTTTTTCGTTCATTCTATAAAATAAAATATATATCATTATTATGGATTGAAGAATTTATCAACTAAGAAAATATAGTTTTGATTCTTCTTCCCAAATTATAAAATTATCTATGTGTGTTTTTTTTATCAATAACAAAAAATATTTTATTACCCAAAAAATAAAAAAAAAAATATTATCCATAAAAAAAATAAAAACCATTTTTATTTTTTTTAAACACTCGTCTTCTTTTTATACAAAAAGATAGATATTATCAATACTTTGATTTAATTATCAATGAATTGAATTATAAAATTATCGTTTATTTTTTAAAAATACCGTTTATTTGATGTTTTGATATTCCTTTTATTTTAGGTGGTTGATGTTTTTATAAGAATAAAAATAATATCATTTTTATAATTATAAATAAAGGAATATAAGATAACATATATTTTTATAAAGTTTTAAAATCATTCCTAATAAAAATATATATAATCCTCAATATCAAATATTTACTAAAAAGTTGTAAAGACTCTTATTTTTTTCAAAATAATTCATTTTGAAAAAATATATAAAAATATATAAATTTACAAAAAAATATATTTTTAACCAATAAAAAAAAAATGATTGGTATATTTTTTTTCTTTAAAAATTAAAATATCAATCATTTCTTGTATATTTTAATTAAAAATAATGATATCAAAAATGAAATAAAAACATAGGGGGGTATACAGAGATTCGATGAAAAATTGTAAAAGAATTGAATATAAAGAAAAAAGAATATAAAAATATGAAATATTAGAGATAATAAAAGGATAATTATTTTATATAAATAATGAGATCTATTTATTAATCTTCTCTATTCCAATCTTTTATTATGTGGTAAAAATATAATAAAACGAAAAATCATAAAATCAAAAAGATTTTATGATTAAAAATGAATATAAAGAAAAACAGATAAAGAAGAATGAATTTATGAAGAGAGTAAAAGGATACAATCTTTTAACTTTCATCTCTTTTATCTGAATTTAGGTGGTTATAACGTAAATAAAGTATAATGATAAGATTGATTGAATCTTATGATTAAAACGTAAAAATAAAAAAAATGAATAATATTTTAAATTCGAAGTAAGATAAAAGGTATTATATAAAAGAATACAACGTAAATCCCCTTTTTATTATAGTCGTTCGTTTTATCAACTTGCACTATTATTATGTTATCAAACGTGCGAAATCTATTTGAAAAATTAACAGAACCTGAATCAGATAATGATTTACAGGAAGTAAATAAAAAAGTATTAGAAGAGCATCAAGAACATGATAAAAAGAAAGAAGTTATTTTAGATGATGTAAATGGATGGGAATTGGTTAATACGAAAGGTATAAAAAAAGAGAAGAATTCTCTTCAAAATGAATCGACAACTATGAATATGGATGTTGAAAAGAAGAGAGAAGGGACTTTTTTACTATCAAAGTTAATTGAAGACTATGTTTGTATACATTGTATGCAAGGAAAGTGTCGAGAGGGCTCAAAAAACCATTCAAATGTTTATTATCCAGATGGATATACTTCATATATTAAAAACCCTTTATTGATTCAAGATCTTCATGATATTATTAAAAAAAATCCAATTATGGATGAAAAATTTAAAGGTTATGCTATTCAATATTCGATATGTATGAGAAATCATTGTACAAAAAGATGTAAATTAAATCATAGTTTCATATTATTTAAAGATGATAATGGAGATGAAGGAAAAATACATTTTTGTTATCCAGATTTACATCTTCTTCATCGTAAGAAGATAGTACTTGGATTGCATATAGATGTGAAATATATTGAGACGAATGGTAAACAACCTGATATTTTATGGATGCCACTTCATAATGAAGAAGAAGCAATTAAGGAAGAACCTTTACCGATACCGATAAAAGAAGAAGAGAGTGTTGTTAAGAAGACATTAACAACATGGGCTAAGTTAGTCGGTACAAAAACGGAAGAAGAAGATGATGATTTATCCAACAAGGGTAAAACTGGATTAAAAATAGATACAACTTCACCTCATCCAATTAAAAAACAGCAGGTTGATAGTATGGAAACCAGTTCTATTTTATCATTTAATTCACGTAGAATTAATTCTACACCTTTTCGAGGTAACCCGGCTATTAATGAATTATTGGAGATTGTCAAAAAACAAGAAGAGAGACAAAAAGAAGATTCAAAAAAGATTGATTTATTAATGGAGATGAATCAAAAATTGATTCGTATGACGGAGTATTATCAAGACCAATTTAGTATTTTACGTTCAGATATGAAAATCATGAAAGATACACAAGGTAAGATGAATGATATACATAAGATGGTATCTAAATCAATTGATTCACGTGAAAAGTATAAATTATTCTCTGAATTTTTGAAAGACAGTAATAATTCTATCACTGAACAAATAGTTATGACGAATCATGACCGTTATATAGTATTTAATTAAATAACGAGTTTTACGTATAGAATTTATAAAAAAAAATGAAGAAAAATATGTATAAAAATGATAAATTCATATAAAAATAAAACAAGAGAAGAAAACTTTTAACCAAGAAGATGCCCTTTGCATACATTGAGAACGTTGACGACTATCGTATGATGATGTCGAAGGATGAGTTTGATACATTTTTTAAGAGAGCGTGTGATAACACGATTTCCAAGACAGAATGTGATTTATCTTTTGATATAGTTTCGAAAGTATTTTTTCGAAACAAGCAGACGAAAGATATTCAATCAGATGAGTTTACTAAAATAGTTGACCTAAATATTGAATGTCTCCAGAAGACATTTAACAATAAAGTTTATATTTGTAATCAATTGACCAATGAAGAGATTCTTCAATGTATTGAAGATATGACAATGTTGTATAATATAATAGATTATTGTATTCAAAACGTTGACACATGGTCAATGATGACAAATGAAGACAGATATACATTTTTTGAAATGAATAAATGGATGAATAAGATAGGTTCTATCTTTTTGAAATTGAATAAGTTTGCATATGAACTATATCGTCGTTTAGTGATTGTATTTAATAAATATACTGACATAACGACTTTCACTGGTGTATCCAATGAAGAGAGTTATTCAGACAAGTTTTATTTTATGTACCATCTTTATTATATGATTGAACTTTTTAAGGTATCTAAGAATAACATCGAATCTCAACCTTCGGTTAGTCGAGATGTATTTGTAAATACAGGTAAGTATGTACATATTTCTCTTGATATCTGTTTTGAAATGTTTGATTATCTTCGTAAAAATCAAGATGAGATAGATTTTAATCTTCTTCTTGATAACTATATTATTCACTCGTTTGATGTACTTTCAACATTTTTTACGAGTGAGCATAAGATGACTGATTATATTCAAAAGGAACCTTATTATAGGGGAATTTTTAATTATATGAAGTTTATTGAAAGAAATATTCATCAAATTTATCATGAAGGTATGACTCATGAACTTTATCTAAAGATGTATGAGTCAATTAAGAATGCAAGAATTATCTCACAATCAAATAATACTGTTTTTATTGATCATCGTATCATTCAAAATATTGAAACGATGATGAATCATATTATTGAGAAGAAGAAAATGAATTATATTGATCACTATTTTATCCGCATTCGGTGTAGTTATATCATTCATCGTATTCAACAAGTACGATATACTGATCTTAGTGATTTTACTCAAAAGAAGTTTAATATGATGACTTCTTTTTAACCTATGTTTTTATTTATAATTTAAGATTATTATTTTATGATTTAATAATTTTATTTTCTTATAATTATTTTGAGGTATTAATCTCTTCAATCACATGTCGAAACATATCTTTCTTATACTTTTCATCTGAAAGTTTTAATATAAACTGTTGATTTTGATACCATGTATCTCCGACCAGTTTTTTATTACTAATATCATTAAATCGAAGAAAGAGATTTTGAATATTATTACATAATGTCTTCGTTATATAATGTCCAAATGGATCACTAATCCATGAACTATTATAATAATATTCATATGTTCTTTTACTAACAATTCGTATCGGATAAAATACTTTACCAGCACAATATACTTGATAATATAACTTAAAAATATATATAAAAGAACGATAATCTTGATAAGTTAATGCCTTCATAACTTCTTCATCATCCACATAAATTCTTTCATTTTTAATTTCACGAATTCTTAAAATATCTCCTTCAAACTCAGTGACACAAATACGAGAATTTGATTCAAATCGACTCATCTTATCTTCAATAACTTCAATTCTTTTAGATACATGGTCAACTTTTTTAAATAGTTGGTCTAACATTGTTTGATTCCATAACATAAAACGACGAATTGAATCAAATTCTTCTCTCAAATTAATATCCTGTTTACTTTGTATAATTACTTGGTCTACTTCAGATTCTTCACTCTCTCCATCTTCTTCTTCTTCATCCTCTTCTTCTTCTTCATTTTCATCCTCTTCATCTTTTTTCGATTCTATAACTTCTTTTTCTTCTTCTGTTGAATGAATAATTATATTTTCTTTTTTCGGAAAATTATAAATTGAATTTAAAGACTCAGTAGCTTTTTTTAATTTTTCTTGATAAACCAATTTTTCTTGAATTGCATCTTCATTCTCTTCATCTTCTTTAACATTTTCATATTCTTTTTCTTCATCTTCATGTAAAGAAAACTTTTGTTCATTTAATTTTTGTTTCCAACGAGTTATATTATGGTATACTCTTTTACTCTCTTCTTCGTCATCTTCTTCCTCTTCTTCCTCCTCTTCCTCTTCCTCTTCCTCTTCTTCCTCCTCTTCGTCTGAATTTACTACTGAATTATCTTCTTTTAAAGAATTTGATTTTTTTGTAAAATCATTTTCAATTATATTTTTCATGGAATTTTTTGATAAACTTGTCATATTATAAATCTTAAATCTCTAATATTAGGTTAAAATATTTTTTTTTTCGAAAAATTTTGAATTCATTTTTTTTTTCATTATTCTATGATTATTTAAATAATGAGAATGAAAAAAAAAATAAGAAGAATGAATAGAGATAAAAGATGTCGGGTAAAAAAATGAAAAAAGTAAGAGAAAAGAAAGAACTTAAAAAAATGGGAGAATTAAAAAAAAAGAAAGAGACTAAAATAAAGAAGTCACCTTATATTTTTACTATTCATAAAATGAAAGAATCAGATTCTTTAATAAACAGTCCCACTTTATTAGAATATAAAAGAGAATTTTCACCTTTATCTGGTTCAGAATTGAAGTATGATGAAAAAAAATGGAATGATAATGAGGGAATTCGTACAACTCATAACTGTTATTCATATGCCCTTGGTAAAATTCGTTCAGGATTAGATTCAAAAGCTCAACCTGGTTATGCATCTGGTTATAATCATGTAGAAGATGAAAATTATGATTGTGAATCTTTTTATCAACGTCTTAAAAAAGATGTACCCGGCTCTTATCTCGAAAAATTCGATAACGCCTGCCATCCCGGATTTTATAAAATTTTTCTCATGTTAGATGTTGGTAATGATTATCATTGGACAAGAGAAGATAGTAATCTTTATTGGTCTCATAAACCTGGTTCAACAAATGTCACCAATAAAGATGCTAATGGAAATACCATTAAAAATCCATTAACAGCTAGTTGGAAATATGAATCACTCAATTATAAAAAACCTTGTTTCTTCGCTTGTGTCTATTCAGACCTATCACGTTCTATTTCGAAAGTTTATAATAATTCAAAACCATTTTTTGGTTAATATACACAACCCCATTTTTTATGATATTTCTTTAAGTTTAAAATTTTAAAGAATGAATTTAATATAAAAAAATAAGTAAAGATTTTTATTTTTATTTTTATATAGGATGAGGTTTTGATTGATAAAGTCAATCAACGAAGGAGTTGATATTTTTGAAGTTGTAGATCACGAATATATTTTTCAATCACCACTATTTTTTCATTCGAATTATTTTGATTTTTATTCTCTTCTAGTTCTTGTCTTTTTTCTTTCAATAATTGTATCTTTTGAAGAAGTATTTTGTATTTTTGTTGATTCGATGGACTTAAATGTGATATATTTATTACACGATTCTTATTATTTTCGGAGACTCTTCTATTGTTATTATTTGTATTTGTATTTGTATTTGTATTTGTATTTGTATTTGTATTTGTATTACTATTTCCATTTTCATTGATATTTGAATCTTCTTTTTTATTTTTAACTAGTTCGTTGAGTTGTAATCCCATTTTTTGAAGATATCTATCAAAAACTTGTAAATATCTCATATATATGAATTTTTTTTTATAAAAGAGAGAAAAATAATACATCATCATTGATTCACGAATATTTTTAAGAAGAGGTTCAAATAAACTAATATTCTCTTCTTTATAATTTAAAAGTGTTTGAAAAATAGTAATATTTTCTCTCATTGCATTTAAAAATGATTCTTTATTTACACTCCTTTCTTGATTATGCATAAATGAATATTTTTCATTTTTTCTAAATTTTTGATAAGTAATCTCCATTGAAGGATAGAAAATTAAAGGAAAAGGTTTATTAATGGATATTTCATGATTGTTATTTTGTATTTTTGATAAATAATAATTATTAACTATTTTTTTACGATTATCACCATTTAAATAATCATTAAAATTATATATTTTTTTATCTTTGAAAAAGAAAGTCTTCTTTAAAAATTCTCGAATCTGATTTAATTCTTTAGATGAATCTTCTTTTTTGTGTTTTTCACCTTTTTTTTCTCTATCTCGTAAAAATTGTTTTACCATCTCATTATTTTTTTTTTGTTCACTACCACCACCAAATCTCTTTTTTTTTTTCATTCCCATCTTCTTATCTTTTTTCTTTTTTTTTTTAGATGAATGAGAATCACCTTCTTTTTTCCATTCTGATACTTTTTTAGCCATCTCAAATAATTTTTTTGTCTTTAAAAAATCATCTAAATTAGATTCTTTTCCAAAGAATTTATTAATCAATAAAATATAAATTAACCAATATTTTAAAAGAGGATTCCATGTAGAGAATGATTTTAAATCAAATTGATTTGAACTAAACTCATCAAATATATCTTCTTTATAAAAATTTATAGGTAAAGACCATAATTTTTGATTTTCAAAAAAATAATGATAAAAGATATATCTTGCAAACATTTCACCAAATTTTGAATCGATACCAAAAATATTTTTAGTATCCATTTTAAATTCTTTTTTTTGATAATTAGTTAATGGAATTTTTTTTTCAAGTTCTTCCTGAATATATAATTCTTCTAATTGTTTTATTAATTTACTACACTCTTCTTCTTTTTTTTTTATCTCTATATATTTTCCACGAAGAACTTGTAAAATTTTTGTTTTAATAAGTGATTTTTCATTATTATTGTTATTTTCAAAGATACGGTCAAACCATTCTTCATAATATCCTTCAGGGTCATTAATAATTTGAAGAACTCTCTCTTTATTTTTTATAGATACTGTTTTTACCATCTCATTTTTTTGAATTTTAATATTACCACTATTTGTTTTTTCTTCAATCTCTAATTCTCGCTTTTTTTCAATATCAAATAATTCATTTTTTGGAATAGTATCAAAAAAAAGAAGATAAACATAGGATTCTAAATCATTCGGATTCTCATTCTTGTCATTAAATAATATCAACTCTTCCATATCATTTATTTTTTTTCGAATTTTTCTCTTTAATTCATCTGAGTTTAAATTGATAACTTCATTCATATTACCTCTATATTAAAAGTATCTTTTATTTTTATTTTTAAATAAAAATAAATATAGATTTTTTCAAAAAAAAAATTAAGATTTGAAGATTTTAATAATCTTTTGAACCTGCTTTTCAGATATAAAAGTCGATTTACAATCCATAACAGAACAATAAGTATCAATAATATTATCATTAAAATTAAATGAAGTAGTATTTTCAAAATAATAATTAGTATTCATAAGTATTTTTTTCATCTCTTTCATTTTTTCGGTTATCTCCATTTTATTAAATTTTTCAATAAATGATTCATTTAGTACTCTTAATTCTTTCTTTTCAAATATTTCTTTTGTTGTCTCACCTGCTAATATAAAAAAATCATTAAAGATGAGGTTTCTGTCTAATTCAAATTCATTCATCTGTTGAAGAAGAGATAATAAGAATACTTTACCACCTCTTAAAAATGGTACATATATATCTTTTCTTTGAATAGTATTTCGTATATTATTATAGAATTGGAGAATATCTTTGTCATTTAAAATATTTTTATTTTCAGAAGATTTATTTTTATTTTCAGAAGATTTATTTTTATTTTCAGAAGATTTATTTTTATTTTGTGAATTTAATGGTTTTTCTTCTGGTTTTAATGAACGACTTGCTTTAATCTCTTGTTGTATCTCCTTTGTTTTATCTATTACAATCTTCTCATATTTTGAACTTATTTCTCTCATTTTTTTATTTATAAATTCAACAAATCCTTTGTTGGGTATCTCATTATCAACAATATATTTTAGGATTATAGTATAATTATAAAATAAAATAGAATTATTTTTTTTCTCTTCTATCTCTATTAATAAATTTGATTTTTTCTTTTTTAATAATTCATATTCTTTTTTGTATTCTCCTAATTGTATAAGGGAGTCAGTACATAATTTCATATAATCCGTATAAGTGACTAAAAATTCATTCTTTAACATTTCTTCAAATTCAGAGACATATTTTGATTCTTTTAATTTATTTTGATTTGCTTCTAAAAATTGTAATGGTTTATTAAATAACTCTATTGGTAAATATTGTTGAAAACCTTTCATTAAATATTCATAAAATATATCATTTAATATACATTGTTTATTTAAAGTCTCTACATAAATATTAAAAAAGTCATAAACACGATTTGTATATGTAATATTATTATAAAATCCACCAAAATATAAATTTTGTTTTGGGTCTAATATATCTTGATGTGATTTCCAAGATAAGACAAAATTAATAAATCTTTTTTTATTTTCATGATGTTCAGTTTGTATATAAAATATATTTTTTTTATTGATTGATGTTTGAACTGTCCTTATTGTAATGAAAAAAGGGAATAATTCAATTAAACTATCTAGTGGAGTAGCGAGTGATGTATTTATTTCAAAATATCCCTTTTCTTTATTTACAGATATACCATATCTTGGTAAAATATTTGATGGTGTAAATAAATTATAAAATGAATTTTCTAATATTTTTTTAAACATAAGTAAGGATTGAGAAATCTTATCTAAATAATCAAATACTGGTTTAATATTTAATTTTTTGTATCTATCATCTTCTATCATCTTTTCAAGAATTTCTGATATTTTATTTAAATAATATTTGTATACATCATAAAAGAGTGTAATTGATATATAAACATATATTCCAAGACATTTTTTAATATCTTCTTCTAAATCAGGATTATTTGTAAATAATGTTCTCAATTTATTTATATCTTGTAGGATTTTACCAATAATTTCCTTATTATTTTGAAGTACATCTTTGGCTTGAGTACGATTTATAGATGATAAATCTTTCATTTTTTTAAGTATATTTCCTTCAAAACGATAAGGTAAAATATATTCTGGTTTTATTTTACTAAATTCTTTTTTGTTCTCTTTCATAACATCATTTAAAGTAAAACGAATACCTGTAATACTATTTTCAATAATATTACGAAGACGTTCATCTTCATCTGAAAAAGAGATAATATTTGAATAATTTAAATCTGAATATGTATTTTTATATTCTTTTTGTACCATAAGAGTACTAATAAAACGTCCAATATCAAAACCTTTAAGTGGTATACAATCTTGGAACTGATTATTACCATTTAATATATTCATGATAAAATCATAAATATGATATGAGTTATAATAAAAGGATGATAATTTAGTTGTCGAAGTTGGGTAATCCGAAAAAATATTATAAAGAGGACCAATACAAGGAAGAGTGACATCGATATAATTTGAAAAATTCATATTATTAATACCTTGAATCGCTACTCTTTTATGAGTTTCATTATGTATTTTTTCTAATTCCTCAATAATTTTTTTATGAAAAATAAGAGGATAGTCCATTGAAAAATTATTAATTTGAATTGGATTTAAAAAATGAATAGGAATATTATTTTTTAAAAGATTACGTTCACCAATGGATTCAACAACTTTTTTATAAATCACGGTATTTTCAATAAATTGTGAATTAAAATGATGAAAGATAGAGAGAAAAATAGAAAATTTTTTGATATTAGAAGGTGAAGGATTTTGTATTAAATAATTATGAAAAGCTTCAGATAAAAAAGTAATCTTTTTATTATTATCTCGTTTTTTCTTTTCAACAAAATCAGATATAATAATTTTATCATAAACTCCAGGAAATTTTTGATTAATCGCACCAACTAATTCATTTTTAAAGATCATTAAAAATGATTTTTTATCTTTCTCTTTCATCTTTTGAAGAAAGTTCTCCGTTGTTTTGAATGTATTGATACAGAATTTGGTTTCGAATAAATCTTGATATTGTTCAAGTATCTTCTCTGTACTCATTGCCCTACTATATAAATATATTTTTTATAGTCACTACTTAAAAAAACAAAAAACTTTTCTTTATATTCAATTCATTAATAACTTTGAATCTTAGAAAGAGGCACACCTGCTACAAGATTATCTAAATCAATACCATCGAGACCTGTATGAGGAGGAACTGGATTTGTAGTAAAAGGTAAAGAATCATTACGATTATCATGATTCATATTATTAATGATAAGATAAATAAAAATAGTTAGTAGAATGAGAGAACAGACAGAAGTTGTTGTTGATACACCCAAGGGATAAATAATTAAAAAGGAGATTAATAAAGATATTAATATTTTAAAGAAGGAACGAGGAAGTTCTAACTTTGGAATTGTGAGTGTAAAATTTTCTTTCATTTTTTCTTATCTATATAATTATATAATATTTTTTACTTCAATATAAATTCAAAAATATTTTTAAGAAAATCATAATCTAATTGAGGTGATGAATGTTTACCTTTACAAATAAATAAATGGTCTGCATATTTTGATAAACGTTTTCCATGATGAAAAGGTATTAATTCATCTTCCTGACTATGTATAATCAGTGTTTTAATATTTTTATTCATTCTACTAATTTTTTTTCTTTTTTTAAGAAGATAAATAGTATTAAATCCTATCATTTGAAGAATGAAAGAAGGTATTTTAACAACATTTTGAATAATCTCTTTAATATCAGTAAAAGAAGATTGTATAATAAGATAATTATTTTTATAAAGGTCACTACAAGAAGTAGCAATCGATCCACCTATAGATTCTCCATAGAAGATCATTTGATTGAATGAATAATTCTTTTTCTCTTTAAGAAAACGAATGAAGAGAGTGCCACATTGGATACAATTTTCTTCATTTGGGTGTCCATCTGACTTTCCAAAACCAGGATAATCAAATATGAGAATAGAGAGTCCTAATGTATATAATTTTTTTAAAAAAGGAAGTCGATGTGATACATTACCAGCATTACCATGAAAAAGAATCAATACATAATTTTTAAGAATATTCTGTTCTTCATCTGATTGAATCGCAGGTATAAACCATCCATGATATTTTTCAAATAGTGTAGAAGTCGATTCTTTATTTAAAAAAATATCTTCATATGGTAATTGATAATCACTTGGATTATGGATAACATTTTTATCAGGGAAGAATACGAAGTTTTCTAGTAAATTTTTAATCATCTTATAAAAAGAAAATATAAAAAAAATAGGAATTTTCTTTAAATAGTTTTCATTTTGATAAAAAAATAGAAGAGAGTATAGAATGGAGAATTCATTTTTGAGTCAGAGGATGATAAAGGATACGATGGAATATTTATTAAAAAACATGAGTTGTACATATTGTCAGGAATATCAATATGTTTATACAAGAGAGGAGAATGAAGAAGATGGTAGAGAGGAGAATGAGAAGAGTGATAAGGAGAATGAAAATCAAATATTATTTTTGAAAGAGTGGGATTTATTTATTAAGGAGTTTGAAAATTATCATGCATTTATTTTATATCATTCAATTTATAAAAAAGATATTATTGAATTTATACCAAAAAAGACAGAAATTATATATTTAAAAGATGAAGATGGAGATGTAATTTTAGAATTAGAATATGTGACGAAGAATGAAGATCATTTAACATCAATATGGGTACCCACCGAAAAATACTATGATTATTTTGAAAAATTAAATAAAACACAACGAAAATATAATCAAGAAATAGGTGGACAATTTTTAGGAACCTTTCAGATTTCATTTAGGTAGTGATTTATTTTTTTAGGAGAATGACGCTTCATTAAGAAAGCGTTGACAGTTCATTCTGCATGTCGACAAAAAAAATGAATTAATAATTTTCATGGAAATTTGGACTTAAAAAAAAAGTAAATATAGTATAGAGACCGAATCCCAAAATGGAACAACTTATTCGAGATTTAAAGAACACCGACAACTTGGAGAGTATTAAACAGATTCAGTTCAGTTTATTCAGTCAAGATGAGATTAAAAAGGGGAGTGTCTGTGATGTTTTAACTGCGGAGACCTATGATGGAAA
>JACCDO012324874.1_pt1 | contig 15375 bp, 23 predicted proteins | sample 7446101 | NCBI WGS metagenome assembly JACCDO01 (sample SAMN15323440, study PRJNA562643) | freshwater metagenome | isolation source: river surface water | place: USA:Blue River Watershed | collected 2017-08-16
ACCTTTTGAAAGTGTACAAGTGAAGATTCCCTATGAAACAGGTATGAATCCGTATAGCGGAATGGTAGACCTGTCAGAAGAAAAAGGTCTTCTAAAGAAAGAGGGTAACAGTCTTGTATACGTCACTAAGGATGGTGAAATCATCAAGCAGTTCCGCAAGGCATGGGAAAGAAATGAAAACAATGGTTTAGATCGAATCATGGAAGACATTTCAAAACACGGTGAAAATTCCGTTTCTGAGATAACTACTACAGTTGCACCTGAAACGGAGAGCGTGGAATGAAAGAAGATTTAATTGCAGACCTATGGACAGTAATAGTAGAACACCTTCCAGAAAAAAGTAGGAAAGATGTTGCTGCTGACTTTGTAAACACTTTATTAGACTACGGTATTAAAGATAGTGTTTTAGAAAGTTTACAAGGTGTTGACCCATACCTCGACGAAGCTATCGAATATTCTATAGATGGCGAAGAGATTGAAGAAGATTACGACTACGACGAAGACGAAGATTAATGACTAATTGGTACGACAAGGTTACAAAAGATATTAGCAACATACCAGATGCTGTGGCATATTATGAGGCCGAATTACTGGCAGCAAAGAATGATACTCGCATAGCGGGAAATATAGAAAGAGCCGCTGCCAATATGCCCGGCATTGTTGAAAATAGATTTAATCAACTTCAAGAAATTGAAGGTATCCTTGAGTACCTAAACATTGAACTTCGTAGACTACGTAGTCAGCATTTTCGTAAATATCTCGAAAATTATCAACGTGCTTTGTCCTCTAGAGACTGTGAAAAGTTTGTAGAGGGCGAAGCAGACGTTGTAGACTTCGAAAAAATTATCAATGATTTTGCCTTGCTACGAAATAAGTGGCTTGGCATTATCAAAGCATTAGATATCAAACAATGGCAAGTGTCTAATATTGTTAAACTGCGTACAGCAGGTTTAGAAGACGCTACTCTTTAACCCAATGCCATGTAGCCCAACTCCATTGCGGTAATGGAGTTTTATTAGAAAACGCAGCCATCATTCTTTCGTGGCATTGTGTTTCTAATCTACCATATTTTCTTTTTAGCTCAACTGCAAGATTACTCTTGATTAACAGTTGGCCGCCTGGCGTTAGGTTATCCATGCACACTTGGACTAATTCTTGCCAATCTTCTGTAGCCCATTCTTCATTTAATTCAAATGTTGTACGTATCATAACAATGCAATCCCACGGTCCTGCAGGAATTACTTTATCTTGAAAAGGAAATACAGCACAGTCTGTTCCTTTTAGCCCTGCATCTTCAAAGAACGGAATAACACTTTTGCTGGCTCTTCCAAAGTATGTGCCTAGATATTCATGCCCATAATGCTTACACAATGAGCCAAAGTGTCCAATTCCTGCGCCTATGTCTAACACTCGTGCAGACGGCAATTGATCTAATTTGAGTATTTTAAATACTTCAACTTTCTCGTCAACAAACTGGTCTTCTTCTAGGTATTTTTCCCAACCTGTGAGATTTAATTGCTTGGCTAATTGTTTTTGTTCTTCTATTCTACAAATAACTTTGGCTTGTTCTACGTTTAACATTGAAGATCTCCAGTATGATATTTATTGATAAAACACCCTGATAAATATCTCATGAAAAGAATTGTACTAATCACTGGCGGATTTGATCCGTTGCATTCAGGGCACATTGCCTATTTCAAAGCAGCTAAGGCACTGGGCGATATTCTTGTAGTTGGAGTAAACTCCGATGCATGGCTAACTCGTAAAAAAGGCGCACCTTTCATGCCTTATATGGAACGTGCAACTATTGTACGAAATATTGTAGGAGTTGATTTCGTTATTGACTTCAATGACAGCGACGGATCTGCTAAACATGCTATTCAAATGGTGCGTCAAAGCTATCCTCAAGATAAGATTATTTTTGCCAATGGCGGAGATCGCACCTCAACAAATATCCCGGAAATGGACATCATAGATGATAACTTAGAGTTTGCCTTTGGTGTAGGTGGCGAAAATAAAATGAATTCAAGTTCTTGGATATTACAAGAATGGAAGGCTCCAAAGACAGAAAGACCTTGGGGATATTATAGAGTATTGCATGAAGTCCCTGGTATGAAAGTCAAAGAGCTTACAGTTGAAGCTGGCAAGACATTAAGTATGCAACGTCACTTCAAACGTTCGGAATATTGGATTGTCGGCGAAGGACAAGCAGAAGTTAATAGAGCTATGAGCAGTGGTTATATGTTGCCCCCAGTTAAATTACAGCAGCACGATGAGTATGACGTTCCGTTAGGCGAGTGGCATCAATTAACAAATCCCTACGATGTGCCTGTTAAGATTGTTGAAATACAATATGGCGAGCATTGCATTGAAGAGGATATAGAAAGAAAATGATCAATATTTTTATTGGGTACGACCATCGAGAGGCAATAGCATATCATGTTTGTGCCAACAGCATTATTAGACATTCTAGCAAACCGGTGTCTCTTACTCCCCTTGCATTAAAAAATATGCAAGACTACGAAGAAAAACACACCGACGGCAGCAATCAATTCATTTACAGTAGATTCTTAGTCCCACATTTAATGGAATACAAAGGCTGGGCAATCTTCATGGACGGTGACATGTTACTACGCGATGACATTAACAAGCTATGGGAGTTGCGTGATGAAAGCAAAGCAGTTATGGTTGTTAAACACGATTACAAAACTAAGATGTCTGAAAAATATCTTGGCGCAAAGAATGAAAACTATCCAAGAAAGAATTGGTCAAGTGTCATCTTATGGAATTGCGGGCATCCCGCTAATGCAGCAGTTACCCCAGAGTTTGTACAGTCAGCAACAGGAGCACAAGTACACAGATTTACATGGCTCACTGATGACTTAATCGGCGAATTGCCTATTGAGTGGAATTGGTTACCGGATGAATTTGGTGCAAACAGTGATGCAAAACTATTGCATTACACATTAGGAACTCCTAGTTTCCACGAGTTTGCTACAACTCCAATGGGCGATGAATGGCATAGAGAGCGAATTTACGTAGACTACTGTCTCCAAAGAAACTTATGATTTTTCTAAGTAAAGGCGGTGAAGATGAATACATTAACATGTTTGCTGCTGGATGCAGATCTAATGTAATCGACACTGATGATTTTGTTTATAAAGACAGCACTGATCCTATAATACTTAGGGGCATTCTAAAAAAGAAAATCATCTACCAATGTTGGAAAGACAATAGAGATTTCTATTACATGGATACTGGGTACTTTGGTAACGAACGTACTGCATCCAATCCTAACGGATGGAAGTACTGGCATAGAATTGTAAAAAACAATCTGCAACACGGTGAAATAATTAAACGTCCGGATGATAGATTCAAACATTTTGGCAAGAAGTTTGAGCCTTGGAAAAAGACTGGCACAAAGATTTTAATAGCAGCACCAGACGAAAAGCCCTGCAAGTTTTATGGAACTACGCAAGAAGAATGGGTCAAAACTACTGTAGAAACAATTAAGCAATACACAGATAGACCAATAGTAGTTAGAGAAAGAGCAAAGAATAGAATCGATCGAGTAGTGCATAATACACTTCAAGAAGCTCTAGATGATGATGTATTTGCATTAGTTACATTTAATAGCGTGGCAGCAATAGAAAGTATTTTTCACGGTATCCCTGCATTTACACTTGCACCTGCAAATGCAGCAAGTCCTGTAAGTTTGCAAGACTTGAGTAAAATAGAAAATCCCTACTACGCAGACGCAGATAAATTATATGCGTGGGGTTGTCATTTATCTTACGGGCAATATCATATCAGCGAATTAAAAAACGGCAAAGCATTGGAACTATTAACAGCATGAAAGAATTATCTTTAGAAGAATCCTTGGTAAAAGGTTCAGGTGGCATATGTACTACCAATATGGATGATACCAAACCTATGGTAGTAAGGGGTGTTACAAGTAAAAGCGAGATTGTTAATTGTCAAAATGCCAATAGAGATTTTTATTATATAGATACCGGATATCTCGGAAACTTTCCAAGCCCGGGAAATAACAGTGGCAAAAAGTTATGGCACAGAATTGTAAAAAATGAATTACAACATAATGCACCGTTAGCAGTTCCAGATGATAGATGGAAAAATTTAATTAAACAAGATCCTCGTCTACAATGGGCCGGTTGGAAGAACTACAATCAAAAGATATTACTAGTTTTGCCAAACCCAAAAGCATGTAGATACTATGATATAGACTGTGACAAATGGATTGCAGAAACTACAGAACAAATCAAAACGTATTCTAATTTGCCTATTGAAGTACGGGTCAAAGGATCTAGAAGTGAAAGGAATCACGGATACTCAATTTATTCTGCATTTGAATCTGGTGTATATGCTACTGTATCTTTCAACAGTATTGCATCATTAGAATCTGTATTGTTTGGAATTCCCGCATATGTGTCAGTTCCTTGTGCAGCTAGTCCGTTGGCTTCTACAGATTTATCAACGCTTAAAGACCCGTTTAAACCTGAACTAGACACTATATTAAAACAATGCCACACTCTTGCATATGGCCAATATACGCACGAAGAAATATTAAATGGCACAGCATGGAAAATAATCAATGAAATTACTGCTTAACGATAAAGAGATTGCTAACTTTCTAGCAAGTTTAATCGACGTCAAAGATATACTTTCTAAAATTCCCTACGAAAGAACAAACGTGGAAGGTGTAATTGCTTGGGCAATTGAACGTAAAGCCAAGAAAGGAAGTGTTGATTCTAAAAAATTAAAAGACAAATTAGATACCGCTGTTCACAGAGATACAAAGAATTACATGTCTGCGTTAAAGGCTAAACGTCAATACTGTAGAGAATTTTATATAGGAAATATTAGAAAACACTTCAATTATTTCATAAACAAACTAGGCGAAGAAAGAGTTTTAAATCTGTATAAGAATAGTAAGAAAGATGGCTTTGTTAAAAGCGTAGGATTTCGATTAGATAGAAATGCAGTTCTAGTAAGAAGAAAATATTTTAATTCTCCAGAAGAAGACTGCGTGTTAAGAAACACAGTAGGTAACGAAAATTTATTAGTTTCAAAGATTGATAATAAGTTACCTTTTTGGTTTATAGACAGCGGATACACAAACTTTATAGAATCAAATAAGATATGGCATAGACTAGTTCATAACCATCTGCACTACGGCCGAACATTTGAAGCACCAGTTGATCGCCTAGGGATTTTTAAAACTTTTCCACAGAAATGGAGAAAAGGTGGAGATAAGATTCTGGTAATCGAGCCGGGCGAATTTGCCGCAGCTATATTCCATATTGATATCGATACCTGGAAACAAAATGTAGAGCAAGAACTAAGGCAGTATACTGATAGACCAATTGTCTTTAGAGAAAAAGCACCTAAAAAGAAAAGAGCTCCGTTATATAAACATCTGCTAGACGAAGATTATTATTGTGTGATTAGCATTAATTCAAATGCTGCTACAGAAGCTATCTGGGCCGGAGTCCCGGTTATTACACTAGATGAGCATGTAACAAATCCAGTATCGAGAAGAAATATATCCGATATAAACAATCTTTATAGAGGACCTTTAGCAGAATGGCTGGCAATGTTAAGTTACAGTCAATTTACCTACGAAGAACTCGTTGACGGCACAGCAGCAAAAATTATTAAAAAATATCATGTCTAATTTCACAGCCGTTGCATACTACGGAGGCATTCCTCCAAAGAATAATAATCCAGAAAAACCTGCTATCCTTGATAACTTTTTATTAGGAGTAAAAGCATCCGGCGACAATGCTGTTGCACATCACGGCATGAATGCAATTGCCTGTGATGTTGCATTAATTCAAGGATTTGTACACGAACACGGAAAAGAAGCTGCACACTTACAATTAAGAAAAAATGCTGTTGAATTACAAAGACTTAACAACAAGAGAAGTTTAATTGTAGACAGCAACCTATTCTTGTATGCAGATCCAGGAAATACCAAGCATTATTTGAGATATAGTTTTGACGGAGTGTTTCCTACTACTGGATTTTATTTTGACAAAGAAGTAGATCCTATGCGTTGGCAAAAGATTAGTAATAATTTAGGAATTACACTACGCCCTTGGAGAACTACAGGTAATCATATCCTAATTTGTTTACAACGACACGGCGGATGGTCTATGAGAGGTCTAAGCACAGTGGACTGGGTCAATCAAATTATCACACGCATTAGACAACACTCTAGTAGACCTATTGTTGTTAGAACACACCCTGGCGACAAGAAAATAAAATCCATTCTTAAGATCAATCACAAAAAAATTATTGTAAGTGACAAGCCGTCTTTGTTAGATGACTTACATGATGCTTGGGCAACTGTTGTTTATAACAGCAGTCCTAGTGTTGCTAGTTTAATTGAAGGTATACCAACTTTTGTCACCGATCCTTATCCCGAAAACAGTCAAACATTTGGAATTGCTAACACGGACCTGAGTAAAATAGAAAATCCAGAGCTACTTGATAGACAACCCTGGATCGAACGACTAGCAATGTGTCATTGGAACTTCGACGAATTGAAATCAGGCGAAGCTTGGAAGTTTTTTAGGCAATACATTTAACGAAACTGTTGCCAGTATGGCTCAGTTCGTTGAATTTTTAAATCTTCTCGCTTGCTTTTGCCAAGACCCTTTCTTCCACCTTTCAAATGATCGAGCCATGCTCCCCATTCGCTGTTGATCAATGGATGGCCTTCGCCTGTAATTAAATGACTGCTCCAGTCGAGCTCTACTAACTGCATAGTCTTTCTTACTGCGTCAAATACAAAACTATCGTGCCATTCGTCTAACTTGAATATACCATTCTCGGCATCGTCGTAGAACTGTTGAAAGCGTTGTAAGAATAACTGCACTCTTGGACTGCGTAAATTCATAGAATACAATCCGCATTCGCTGAATTTTCCTTTGCGACCAAGGAAACAGATGTCTTTGTCTGCAGGAATCAGTCTTTGAATGTCTTCCATGGCGATAGGGCTGTGACAGATAGTATCAGCATCCATCCAGATTAAAATATCTGCATCTGTTTCCTTGGCACAATGAAAAATTGCATAGACTTTGTGACTAAATCTGATAGCATCCCACTTAAATCCCTTGCCAGCGTCTCTACGTTTGCTTCTTACCGGATCTGCGGTAACATCGCCGTTGGCCTTTGGAACATTTTTCCATTTTTCTTTGAATGCCATTAACTCTGGAACTTCTTCTAGTCGTTTTAATGTCACGTGATTGTGGTCATTGATTGCAGGATTGCATAATTCTGGATAAATGTGTAGTGTAACCTCTTTAGGCCAGTTCTCACAGAAAGTATTGATCATATTTTGACCGTACTGAGCACGACCTTTGTCATTAAACGTTGTTACTACTGCATATTTCATTTTATTTTTTCCCAAACGTGGAAGAATCCTTGAGTAGACGTGCAACCCCATTGAGTATTATACAACGGACCTGATTTGTCACGATCAATTGGTTCATCCCCTTCGATTATTATCACAGATTTATTGGCTTGCCACAACATTGTTATCTCACTTAGTCGATTAACTGTATCAAGGTCAACAAAAATTGTATTAATATCTGTTAGTTGATTAAGATTGTTAAATTCTTGTCGGTATACCAAATTTCTCGCTCTCAATGAAGGAGGTACAGGGCTTACAACAAAAACTGTATTGTAAATTTTTAAAATTTCTTCAAGATTTCCAAAGGCCGTACCAACTACTAACGCATTGCCGGTAGTCTGTGAACATTTTTGAACTCTTTTTATAAACTTACTCATAATCTTATTAAATACTCTGATATTTATTACACCTATGAACTTCAAACTTTATCGTGAATACGGTGCGCTTAACAGCGTACCAGTTTTTAATGCTTTCGAACAAGGACTAAAGTCTCTTGGTCATGAAATTGTCTCTGAAAATGAAGACGTGGCTGTTATTTGGTCAGTTTTGTGGTCAGGAAGGATGAAAAATAATCAAAAGATTTATCAACAATGCAAAGCTCTTAACAAGCCTGTTGTAATTATCGAGGTAGGAAATCTTAAAAGGGGAGAGACATGGCGAATATCTCTCAACCACATTAATGGATTGGGGAATTTTGGCAACGACATTGACCTTGATACCAATAGGCCTGGAAAATTAGGTGTAAATCTCAAGCCTATACAAGAAAAACGCAGAGGCGAAATACTAGTTGCCTGTCAACACCACGAAAGTCTTCAGTGGGAAGGCATGCCTCAGTTATCAAAGTGGGTAGAAAATACAATAGAGCAAATTAAACAGCAGACTAATAGAAGAATTATAGTAAGACCACACCCAAGGTCGCCTTTTACCTTTAGAATGCCTAATATTATTGTAGAAAAACCTCAGCGTGTGCCAAACACATATGACGATTTTGATATTTTTTACAACTACCATTGTGTGATTAATCACAATGCTGGACCAGCAGTTCAAGCAGCTATCCAGGGAATTCCAGTTTTGTGTGATTCTTCAAGTTTAGCAGCACCTATGTCAATAAAATGGGGAAATTTGGAAAATCCTCAACTGCCGGATAGAGAGGAATGGTTCCTAAAGTTGTGCCACACTGAATGGACTGTAGAAGAAATTGCACAAGGCATACCAATAGCAAGATTATTTTGTTGACTTTCGTATCTGAGTATAGTATACTAGTTAAATGGTATCATCTATATTCATCGAAGACATTTTTTTGAGATTTTATTCACTGATTCCTTCGGCTCAGTTAAATGTCCAGCACCAAGATTTTTCCCCTATACTCAGCTTCCACAGCAAGATTGAGGATGGAAGTCAGCTGACTAAAAATCAAGCAGACTATGTGGTAAAAATCCTGGAAAAATACAAAAATATTGCGGCAATGATTGGATGCGACTATCGAAACGATCTACAAAATGCCACATGGAAGTTACCTTTCCGAGTACTAGATCTTTCTAAACGAATCTATGTTGAAAAAAATCAAAAGGGTAGATTAGATGTTTGCCTAAAATTTCCTTTTCAGCTAAAAAAGGAGTTTGACGAGGAGATAAATGTCAATTTAAACGGCTCCAACAGGGTTAGTCATTGGGACTCCGAAGACAAGGTTCGTAGGTTAGACTTGTATGAATTTAACCTTGTGTCATTATATGAATTTGCATGTAAACACGGCTTTGACATTGACGATAGCTTCATGAGTGTGTTGGCAGATGTTGAAGAAATTTGGCAAAATTCGGAAGATGTTATACCTTACTGTGAGGTAAGTAATACTGTAGTAAATTTGTGCAATGCCTCTGACGAAGTCCGCGAAAGGTGGCTCTACACTCATACACAAAGTTATGACAACGATTTGCTAACGGCAAAAAGTATGGGATTTTTATTGAAAAAATCTCCAAAAACTTTGATGGAAAAGATTGCTACCAGCCCAGAAAATATGTTCTGGGTTAAGACACATCACGAATTCTTTTCTCTGATCTCAAACGTACACGGCAGAGTCTGTATTATCTTAGATAGGTCATCTCCGTCGTTGCCTTGGCTTCAAAATTTTGTTGCAACTGCCGACGAATGTGGCATACCTCGCGGTGATATTAAGGTCTGTTTTAGAGAAAACAAAGACAGCAAACTTGGTATCAATGAATGGATTAAAGCTGCCGGTGTCGGCGGCAAAGTCGAAGATGGAAAAATTTTAATATTTGAATCCAAACCGGCAAAGTGGTTGTTTAAAGACGACCAAGATGTTAAAATATTAGTAACAAACAATATATATCCGCCAACAAATCCATTGGCGAGAGATTGGTTTTCTAGTCATCCCTGTGTAATATATTTAGGAGACACAAAGCCGACAGAACAAAGAGGGCAAAAAATTGTCGAGTTGTAAACTTACTATTAGAGATGAAGTAAACATAAAAATAGATGGCCTTAGCGTAGAAACAAGACGCAAAATTGTCAACAAATTAAAGTTTGATCTTCCGTATGCACGACACATGCCAGCATACAAACTAGGAAGATGGGACGGAACCAAGACTTATTTTAGTATTGGTGGCAACGGGTACCTTGCTCACTTAGATGTCATTCTTCCTATTATTGAAGAAGCAGGTTATGACATCGATGTAGAAGATCTGCGTGTAGCACATAATTTTAAATTTACTCCAGTAACGGAAAACTATTGGGCAGATCAAGGCAAGACATGGCCTAAAGGACATCCTCAAGCAGGACAGCCTATTGTACTTCGCGACTACCAATATGACGTAGTTAATAAATTTTTAGAAAATCCACAGGCACTACAAGAAGTTGCAACAGGTGCAGGTAAGACAATTACTACAGCAACATTGTCAGCATTGTGTGAACCTTACGGTCGCACTATGGTTATTGTTCCTAACAAATCTTTGGTTGTTCAAACTGAAGAAGATTATCGTAACCTAGGTCTCGATGTTGGGGTATACTTTGGCGATCGTAAAGAACTAGGCAAGACACATACAATATGCACATGGCAAAGTCTTAACGTTCTTGACAAGAAAGATGCCGATGTCGAAGCATTAACATTGGCAGAATTCTGTGAAGGTGTTGTGGCAATTATCGTTGACGAAGTGCATCAAGCCAAAGCAGATGTGTTGACAAAACTGTTAACACAGAACTTTAGAAACTGTGCTATTCGTTGGGGGTTGACAGGAACTGTACCTAAAGAAGCATGGGAATTCCAAGGCATACTTTCTAGTATTGGTCCAGTTATTAATCAAGTTTCTGCCAACGATTTACAAAATAAAGGTGTTCTTGCACAACTACATATTAATATTTTGCAGACAAATAATGTAGAAGTGTTTAGAAGCTATGCAGAAGAATATTCGTGGTTAGTAACTGACGATAGCAGATTGACTTGGATAGCAAACAAAATTAAAGAATTAGCATTAACTGGTAACACTCTTGTGTTGATTAACAGAATTGATACAGGAAACAAACTAATTGAACGTATTCCAGAAGCATCGTTTGTTAGCGGCGGAATGAAACTTGACGATCGAAAGGACGAGTATGACGAAATTAAAACTGCTGACAATAAGATTATTGTGGCGACTTACGGTGTGGCCGCTGTGGGTATTAATATTCCTCGCATTTTTAATCTGGTTCTTATTGAGCCCGGAAAGAGCTTTGTCCGCGTTATACAAAGCATTGGGCGAGGCATTAGAAAAGCCGAAGACAAAGACCATGTTGAGATCTGGGATATCACGTCCACATGCAAATACGCAAAGCGGCATCTTACGGAAAGGAAGAAATACTACAAGGATGCAAAGTATCCTTTCTCGATTACAAAGGTAAACACATGAGAATATTAACATTAAACAACACAGCATTTGACTTAAATGAGCTACCGGATGAAGTAGACGAGGATACAAGATTTAGCGTATTAGACAACAGTAATCCTCAAGAACCAGACTTTTATTTTATGCCTCTAATCTTTCTAGAGTCATTTAATAGCCCTGCAATTTTATTAAACATTGGCGGTCATGAAGTGCAAATGCCTTTAGACTGGTGCATGGTAGTCGGTGACAAGGACTGCGGACTAGATCCAGAAGTTCTTCCATTGACTAGCATTAACGAACGAGGATTTGACGCACTGATCTTTAATCCTATCAAAGGATTTAAAGCAGAGTTCATGCCTATTGAGATTGTAAACATCTATCAAGATGTTCGCTGGTATTTTCCTAAAATGAAAAACGGTCAGCTATTAACTGTACCGTTGGGTGATGGGCCAAATCCTCCGTGTGCGTATTTTGTTAAAGAAGTTAGCCGTCAGAGTGAAATTCTACAGCTACACAAACTGTTCTGATAAGTACAGAACTTAGGAGAACAATATGAAGGCTGGAAAAGTGTGGGGCGTGACAGAACTGTTAGAAGCAAATGGTGTTTTAGAATTTCATAGGATTGAAGCTAAAGCAGGCGGTGTATGTTCAAAGCACAAACACAAATATAAGTGGAATGGATTCTTTGTTGAAAAAGGAAAAATGATCATTCGTGTATGGAAAAACAGCTACGACCTAGTAGACGAAACTGTATTAGAAGCAGGTCAATACACAAAGGTTGCACCTGGCGAATATCATCAATTTGAAGCAATAGAAGATACTGTAGCTTTTGAATTATATTGGGCTGAATTTGATCACGACGACATTGAAAGAGATACTGTAGGTTATACAAAATAACAGTTATGGAGAATTTTGAAGACCTAATAGAAAATAGAGACGGATGGTGGTGGCCAGCGCATGATAAAGGATGCTGGATCTACATGAACCAATATCCAAATTTGCCTACAGAAATTTGTGAATTTGTTAAAGAACGAAATGTTGTAGTACAGGCCGGAGGCAACTGTGGGTTCTATCCAAAGCAATATGCTAGGTTGTTCAATACTGTTTACACTTTTGAACCAGAGTGGTTAAACTTTTATTGTCTATCGAGAAACGTAACAGAAAAAAATGTAGTTAAAACACAGGCATGTGTTGGCGCCGAACCTGCGTTAGTTTACATGAATACAAAGAGCAAGAATGTAGGCAAGACTCATGTAGACGGACCAGGAAGTGTTCCAGTTTATCTAATAGACAACATCGGCTTAACAGAGTGCAATCTAATTCATCTAGACATCGAAGGATACGAGTACTTTGCATTGTTAGGTGCTGTTAAAACTATCGAAAAGTTTAGACCTGTTATCGTAGTTGAAATGTGGGATTCGCTTGATAACAGATTTGGCGAGTCTATTAACCAAAAGACCGAGGATCTTCTTAAGTCCTTTGGATACAATCTTGTTGCAACACTACACGGATCAGATAAAGTTTATGTCCCAGATTAAGTCTGCAATAATTAGACTAAAAGGAAATGATATTTCCGAAACACATGCTAACGAATGTGTTCAGCAGGCTAAACTGTTTGGTGTTAATGTTGAATATTTCGATGCAATTAATGGTTTAGAATATCCCACACACCTGGCGTTATTAAATCTTCATCCTAGATATAAGTTTAAGAAAGGCCGTGCTGGTGTTTACGGCTGCTTCTTAAGTCATTATTATTTGTGGCAAAAGTGTGTTACAGAAAATGTGCCTTATCTAATCTTAGAACACGACGGTTACTTTATTAGACCATTGCCGAGCAACGTGTTAGATACATTTGAAGATGTATTAAAGTTAGACGAAGAAGATCCTTACAGCAAGGCATACGACACTATTGTTAAAGAAAACAAAGAGTTTTCTATCAAAAAATATCACAATCCACACGCAAAGTTTCTAGAAAAGAATCAAACAGGAAACTATCTACGTGGTGCATACAGTTATATTATTAAGCCACATGCTGCAAAGAAATTAGTTGACTGGATTTCACAAAATGGGTTTGTACCTGCAGATCAACAAATAGGTGATGCAATTGTTGACATTAGATCTGTTTCACCTACAATAGTAAGACTACACCCCGCCTACCACAATAGAATAGGAGAATTGTCGTTAACGGGTAACCCGGAGTTATTATAATGGGATCACTAAAACCAGGCGCCAAATACATCTATGAACATGCCGACGGCGTAACATACGCTAGAGAATTTGGATCTAAAGAAAGATTTGAAATTGGCAGAACATTAGAAAAGCAAAAGAAAGACAACGCTCTAAGAGAAAATAAATTTTGGAGTGAAGTTATAGATGAAGCGCAGACAAATCCTGTCTTGCAAAAAGCAGTAGAACGTGTTAAAATTATATACGAACTGAGTAAAAAAGATGGGAAAGAATAAGCACGTAGACCTTTTTAAAGATATGATCCCTGCTGTAGACATGGGATTAAAAGAACTGTGGGATGCAGCCACAGACGAAGGCAAGAAAGAAATTAAGGGCGATTTGTGGAACCTTAATCGTTATATTAGTAATGTAAAAAGCTCAAACAGAGAACTTCAAGAGCATTATCTAATGACAGTTAATGAGTTCTATAACAAGGATTGGGCTAACATCAGCAAGCATCCAAAGTTGCAATGGCTGACATTAACAATGTGTAGCCATGAGAGTAAGAAGCCTCAATTTCACGAGTGGCTAGGACTGAAACGAGAGAAAAACAAAAAAGAAGAATTCCTAGCAGAACTATTTCCTAACATGAAAAGAGCAGACATTGAAACACTTGCAACAATCACAACAGACAAAGAAATCAAACAATACTGTGAATCTCTTGGCTGGGATAAAAAAGAAATCAATGGAATTAAATTTTAAGTGTGAATACTGTGGAAAGTTATTTGCCAAAGAAAAAACTTTGGTAGTCCACATATGCGAACAAAAGCGCAGACACTTATCTAAGAACGAAAAACATGTGCAGATGGGTTTGATAACCTATCAAAAATTCTACGAGATTGCACAAAAAGGAAAAACGCAAAAGTCGTTTGAAGACTTTGCCACAAGTTCATATTATACTGCCTTTGTTAAGTTTGGCAGCTTCATGGTCAATACCGCACCGATATATCCAGAAAAATTTATTGAGTTTGTGATTAAGAGTGGTGTAAAACTAGACCACTGGTGCAGAGACGAATTGTATGAAACCTATGTAAAAGAACTTATTAAAATAGAACCAGCTGACGGTGCAATACAAAGGTCCATTGCAACTATGATGGATTGGGGCGAAGCAAACAAAGCACCATGGGAACACTATTTTCAATACGTAAATTTAAATCGTGCAACACATAATATTAAAGAAGGTTTGATTAGTCCGTGGTTGATTTTGCATACCAAAGCAGGCAAGGATATGCTTAAACGGATGAATGACGAACAACTAGATATTGTCGGACCTGTTGTTGATCCACAATACTGGATTCGTAGATTTAAGTCATTGCCTGCGGATGTTGAGCTAGTTAAAGACATTATTAGAGAGGCAAAAATATTATGACCGAAGAAGCTGCAAACGATGATTACATCTCTAGAGATGATATTGAAATTGAAGTAATGAGTACTACAGACGACGAGCCTTGTGTTTATGTAAAATTTTCTAATTTTGCAGACATAGAAGACGCAGAGGAATATGCAGACTTTCTAGCAGAAACATTGCCATTGTTACTATTTGAAACAACAAGGATGCACTAATGAGCAGAAAATTAATCGACGGCTCCGAAGTACCAGAACTAGACGAAGCACAACTACTATCTATTAGGACTAAGTGTCCAGAGAAATGGTTGTTAGTGGATAGAGAGACTGGAGAAATTTATACACCGTATACGACTCCAGGACCTAACCAATGGAAAAAGATAGACTACGCAACATGGGCTCCTCCTAATGCCTGATATCGATATTGACTTTCTCGATAGAGAAGAAGCCCTAAAGTTATTCAAACATGTTAGGGCTAGTCGTCTTGAAAAC
>JACCDO011605491.1_pt1 | contig 15374 bp, 14 predicted proteins | sample 7446101 | NCBI WGS metagenome assembly JACCDO01 (sample SAMN15323440, study PRJNA562643) | freshwater metagenome | isolation source: river surface water | place: USA:Blue River Watershed | collected 2017-08-16
AGTCCCCAGCGATTCTATCTCCCTCGTCACTGGGCTCGTGATGTATTTGGCAAGGAAGAGGCAGATGCGATGCCGGAGGGCGTTTCTTTGCCGTCTTCGTTCAAGTTTACTGGAAAACCATTTGACTACCAAGAAGCTATTCTGAAAACATTTACAGATGCGGATGCCAATGGGCTTATTTGTGTTCCGTGTGGCAAAGGAAAGACCTTTATGGCTCTATGTCTTGCGGCGCGTCTTGGCAAACGTTTTCTTGTAATTGTAGACAAGGAGTTTTTGCTCAATCAATGGAAGGGGGAAATGGAGGCATTTTTTCCAGGACTTCGTGTTGGAATTGTCCAAGGCTCAAAGGCAGAGGTGGACCCTGAAAAGTATGACTGTACGATTTGTATGATTCAGAGTCTTGTCCAAAAGACGTATCCAGACGGAACCTTCAAGACCTATGGATTTTCCATCTTTGATGAGTGCCATCACCTTGGAGCGTCCAATTTCAGCCAAGCGCTCCTCAAAGTTCAAACAAAGTGTATGCTTGGACTTTCAGCGACTCCAACGCGGGACGACGGTTTGACGAAGGTATTTGAATGGTACCTTGGCAAACCGGTCTATTGGGAAAAACGGCGTGAGGCAGATCCAACAGTAATTGTCAAGGCAATGCAGTTTCACCAGGAGAATCCAGCCTATTCAGAAATTCCAGTGGACTTTAAAGGGGAACCTGTGCTCGCAAGACTGCTTGGACAGGTTGTGGACTGCAAGGAGCGGAATGATTGGATTGTCCAACAAATTTTAGAGCTTGTCAAAGACCCTGCTCGGCGTGTCCTTGTATTGGGCGAGCGCATCAAACAGCTGGAAGTGTTTGAACAGGGATTGGCGGCGGCTGATCCAACGTTAGTCACAGGATACTACATTGGAGGAATGAAGGAGGCAAAGCGGGAAGATGCAGGTAAAAATGCACGAGTTCTGCTCGCATCGTATGCGATGGCATCAGAGGCGATGAACATTAAATCTCTCAATACAGTTGTACTGGCCAGTCCGCGCAAGAAGGTTGAGCAGTCGGTTGGACGTATTTTACGAGAGCGTCCAAGCGAGCGGCGAGCTGCACCACTGATTTTGGATATAGTGGACAGTCATGGAGTGTATCAAGGCCAGTGGAGGAAGCGACGTGTCTTTTATAAGGCATGTGGCTACAAAATTCAGATTCAGCAGTACAAATCGGATGAGACTTCAGAGGATTCTGGGGATGATGATCCTGTTGAAAGATCAGCACCAATTCAGCCTGGCGTATGTGGGTTTGTTGATGATTCTTGAACTTTATAGCACTGTAATATTTATTAAACAAATAATATAAAATAATTGTTTAATAAATTAATATAATAATATATTTAGTTAGTATTTACTTGCGAGAACCCTTGCGTCCCTTGCGAGAAGCCTTATGTCCCTTGCGGGTGCGGCGCTTGCCACCCGTCTTCAAGCAGTTCGGGCTTTCTGTGGGTTGTGCACTGAAAGGTACATTAATCAAAAAAGGTGTTTTACCGTCGGCCAACGTTCCCGCATCACCACCAGCGGCATTACTGGGCCACGTTGTATATCCACTACGGGGAGCGCCATAGAACATAGAGTCTACGCCACCAACACCGCCATATTGTCTACCACGTCTAGTACGACGACCCCCCATTAGTTTGCCAGGGATGGGGTTAGGAACTTGACCAGGTGGCGCGGTGATGAGACTATCAGGAAATCCACCTTTAATGGGGGGATTAAGTGGGTTTTGCTGAGCATATGCACCAGCACCGCAGCCAGTGTAACGGGCATCCATCATTCCAACACCGCCCGCAAGGTCAGGTACAAATGTGTAGGCACCGCCTAACTGTTGAGCGAGTTGCGCAGCACCAGTCGTAAGATCACCACGACCGCCGCGCATTTTACGGGAGCCCTTGCGACTGCGACTCTTGCGAGAACCCTTACGCTTGCGAGCACCACCAGCAAATCCGGGAAGACCGCCCTTGATAGGTGCTCCCGCTAAATATCCAGGGCGTACAGCCTCATTACAAGAAGCATAAGGCTGTACGATACCATCATAGTTATTAACAATATGTTCTCCAGCAACAGGACCGCCAAATCTATACCCTTCGCCAGCGCCACCGCGCATGCGATTGTTACGACGGCAGCCTCTGCGCCTTGACGCACGGCGATATTCAGCCGAGTTATTCATCTCTACTCTCTAAGTACATAAACTAAATAAAACCTATAGTATAGGAGTGTTCTAATGTCAGATTACCCAGTAACGTGTGTCATTTGCCATGAATATTTAGAACCGGAGCACACAATTGTACAAGGAACAAACTGCGACCATACATTCCATGCGATTTGTATTCATATATGGCTAGGAAGACAACGAGGATGTCCATTATGTCGCCGTGAAATCAGTCTTAAAACACAACGCCAATGGAGAGCTCTATTTATGACGGCACTTGTAATCACTCGTGAAATGGCTCTTGAGCGTGCTGCGTATACATATTCGTTCTTAAGTATACTCTTAAAACGCTATTATAATGCGAGGCGATGGCATGCCAGCCGCGATGCACTTATCGCTGCTATGGAACAATTTGAGATTGGTTCTGTGCGCCTACCATTCATTGACCTATCATCACGTACAACTGCGAAACGTGAAAAACGGCACTGGGCCGCTATGTATGAAAATATTGCAGATGAGTCGCCTCGCAACTCAGAGCGTGTCCTATCGGCCCGTCGTCGTATAATTGATTGGGCAAATTTATGTGCAATGGGTGTATATGTTCCTTAATTTATTGATGGACGCGTCGTACTTCAAACTTGCGGAAGGGTTCGTACCATTGAATATCCACAATACAGCTCTCTTTTGTTTTTAGAGATTCACGAAGGATTTTACTGATTTCAAGACTACGAATTGCTGGAAGACCGAATGATTTTCCAGTCGTAAGGTCCTCAAGTTGGTACGCATCTGGGAGTTTGCTGTATTCATCCTTTTTAATCCTCGCAACAGTGGGGTCCGTAGGATGGGGTACAGTTGTGTAGTTCTTTTCTATGGGTTTGGGATTTACAGTTGCCGTACTTATAGAAGAATCAACTGTAATAGGCACGGATTTCTTTTGCTGTTGATGTTGCTGTTGCTGTTGCTGTTGCTGTTGCCGCTGTTTTTCCTTATTCGGATTATGAATTTTTGGCCCACCTTCAGCAACCATTTTACGTTCGGCATGTGTTTGGGCTTTGAATTTTGCCCCCTCATCGCGTACGAGAAATACATGGCGTCTCTGTCCAGCTTTTTCGGGCTGGAATTCAATAGATTTTGCAGGGTCCAAATCTCCAAGCGCAGCAACTTCAGAAAGTGATTTCCAATCAGGCACACGAACTTCCGCATCTGACATTGGATGACCGCAATCAAGAATCGTACCAACAACCTCTTTAACAATATCCCATCGTTGGCTGTAGGCTAGCGTAGACCAGATGACCTGTTTTTCCCATACAACCACATCCCAAATCCAAAGAATATGCTCTTGTGCATCCCATGCGGCTTCACAAACAATTGGACCGACACTCTGTGCACGTTTTTTATCAAAGGGAATGCGAAGACTCCAGAGGCGTTCAGGATTTCGTGGGTCCACTAAAATAAGGGGGAGGTCAGCAGAAAGGACAAGCCACTGCGGACGAATATGTGCAGGACGAATCCATGCATAATGCTTAAATTGTTGAATACCTGTTTGACTTCCTTCTTTCATAATTTGAAAGGTTGGAAACGGAAGGGGTGTAGGTTCCAGAAGAGTGGAAAGTCGCTTTTGGAACCCTGATTTTTCATTGACATGACGAAGAGCAGGATTGCTACGAATCTGCGGCTCAGAATTGGTAACAGATTTGTAGTTAAACATTGTGCGACCCGTGAATCTATACTATAGACGCCGTCCATGTTTAGACCACCAATTTTATCTTTAGAATGCCGTGTAATTGGGATTTTCATCCTCAAATGCACTTACAGTTCCAAAGAAGCTGCCGCCATTTTGTATAAACTCGGGATTAAATGTCTGAAAGGCCTGTGAACTTGCAACAGGCTCTTTGGAAGCAATACCGCCAGCAATTGCGATGGCCCCAGTTTCTGGTACAATTCCAGGACTGAAGCTACGTTCAGGATGGCGGAGACGTTCAGGGGCATCAGCATCCTCAGCTGTTTCGTCATAGGGGTCGCTGGCTGTGGGAGCATGGCCGACTGTTGCGGGCATAGTAGTTGGCGCAGCGACATTAGGTGGGTTTGGTCCACCAGGGCTCACATTCATATCGCCGCGAGGTGCAGGTTCACGAATAGGTGGTGCATATGCTGGTGTTTCCACAATAGAATCCCAGTTAGTAAATTTCTCAGAAGAGAAGAACCGAATGACAAAATAAGCAGCCACCGCAAGAAGTATTCCTAGTAAAAGACGAGTCCACATCTGAATCTAGGCGTTAAATTATTATGAAACTATTTTCCCTACGATGTATAGAAACCCTCGCATTATGAGTCTGACGGATTTATCAGGCATACCGATTGCATCCGATCTTCTTGAGTCTTTGACAAAGTCCGCGTATGAAGTTTTGGCGGATGGGTCTGTGACTTTCGGGGAAGTGGTAACTCTGGGAGGAGTGTTGGCTGGCAAAGTAAGCCAGTTTGTACAACTCTCGGGGAAACAGAAACAGGCTGTTGTGATGAATGTTGTTGAACGCGGCCTACATTTAGTGTTAAAAGAGAAGCTTGAACTACTGCCCGAGGACCAGCGCGACTCATTTCGTCAGAAGATTGAGGCCGCCTCCGAGTTTGTAAAACAGACGTTACCCTCTGTATTGACTCTTGCTGTTCAGGCCTCTCGGGGTGAACTAAATCTCGGAAAGGTTGTTGAAGTGGTACAAACTGCAGGGGGGCCTCTTTCTTGTTTACATATAGTTCTTCCTGCACTTTCTTGTATGCGGCAGATCCAATCAGAGACTCCACCCAAGGTGACAGGCTCTCCAACTGTTCAATTGGAAATGAAATCAATTGCTGATGGTCAACCTTCCAAAGAGAACCCAGACCCTGTTTCTGAAGAAGAGTCCAAGTCTCAAGAGACTCGTGAGGCCAGCACGGCGTCTCAATAAATGATTCATTAAGTTCTTTTAGAATTTCTAGAAGACATTCATTAGGCAATATTGAGCGACTAATAAGTTTATAAACATGCCTAGTACTATTCGTTGATTCTTCAGAGAACCATGAACCACCTTCTATTCTTTTTATATGCATACTATTATTTATAAAACTATTCTCAGATTCGTATTTATACTTGTTGAAATAAATACGAATCATAGAATCTTAGTAGGACAAGCACCTTATTCTATAAAATTGAACGTCATTTAAGCGTTTGCTGTTTCCTATAGCTAGAATGTCAACGGGTATTTCAGGAATTCTTCTTCTTACAAAGGGTGAGGTAAAGAAGGTTAAAGTACGTGATGCGAAGGACCGTACGCCTCTTACACTAGATTCTCTTCAATCAATTGTTAAAAAGAAAACACCCATTAAACTTCTTACTACATTTGAATTTTCGGGAAATGTTCTGACATTCTTTGGATATACGACTGGTAAAACTGGTACTGAAAACAAACATGAGCTCCCTCCTCCACTTGATGATACACAGTATTTTGGTGACATTCTTGTAATTGCTTCAAAAGGCGGTGATACATGGGAAATCCCTATTCCATTTACTCCTGAACAATATGAAACCTTCTATCAGCGTGCGTTTGGGGACTTTCATGACGAAACGGATGACAAATCTGACTCATCATCAGAATCAGATGAGTCTTCTGATGAAGAAAAAGAAGAAGAAGATATTCCTATTATGACTTCTAAAAAAAAGGCTGCAGAAGAAGATGGTGTTCCTGAAGATGAGGAGGGTGGTGATGAAGATACAGCCGAATCTGAAGAGGATAATGAGGAAGAAGACGAGGGTGAAGATGATGCAGAAGAAGAGGGTGTTCACAATGGGGGTGATGGAGGGGATGATGAGTATGAAGTTGCAAAACCTGTAAAGGCTCGTGGGAATGGAAAAAAGAAGGCAGTCAAACAAAATCTCAGTGTTGCACAAAATACAGGTCGTGCTCGCCAGCAAGCACTCTTAACGCAACCAGGATTTCAAGAGATTAGTACGGTTGGTCCTATTCCTAAAGACGAGTCTATTGAAAATCGGGTTCGTCAACGCATTCTTTCATACATTCAAACTCATTTTAAGGATACATTTAGTGCGAAAGAGCATGAGAAGATTGAACATATGATTCTTACAAGTGCGATTACAGATGCACGAGCCAAATTCGTTGTAAAGCATTTTGAAAATAGCCTCTTTCAGGTATGCTATATGAATGCGGCTCGGCGACTCCTTAGTAATCTTACTCCGAATTCATATGTAAAAAATACGGTATTTCTGGAACGCATTAAACAAGGGCAAATTGCGATTGAGGATTTCGCGACTATGAACAGTATGGATTATCTACCTGAGCTTTATAGCGACCTCCGTAATCGTATGGAACTTCGTGAGCAACATCTTCTTGAAGGGAATAAGGCGATGGCTACAGATATGTTCAAGTGCGGCCGTTGCCATAAACGTGAGACGACATACTATGAACTTCAGACGCGCTCTGCAGATGAGCCTATGACGAAATTCATTAACTGTCTCAACTGCGGAAATCGCTGGCGCCAGTAAACTGACAGCATATATTTGCCTCTCACCTAAAGATATTGCGTTTATCATGATGAAGAAGAAATACTATGTCTAGCGCAGCAGGGATGATGAAAGTAAATCCTGCAGATATTATTATCACAGTTCGTGACCGTCCTATTCCAAAGGACCCTCTTCATTTTTTTAACTTTAAATCAAGTTCACGGATTTTTGTAAACATTACGGACAGTACGTCTGTTTGGCAAACGGATTTGATACTCGCGGAGCGTTTATTTGCTGATATGATTATCTGTCCATTCCAAATTGAAGATGCAAAACAGACGGCTGCACTTCAGATTACAAAGGATATTCTTAAACAGCGAATGAAGTACCCTGGTGTTAAAGAGAATCCTGAACATGAACTAATAGCGAAGACGTGGGTTCTTCCTAGCAAAGTTCATTCAGGTCCTAGTGCTTCAACCTTCTTTGAACCTGGTGATAAGACAATCCATACTATTCTTGAGCCAGTATTTGAAACCCTAAAAAATACGGATAATGTTATTCATCTCCTTAAGATTGAAGTAACACATGGTGTTGAGCGCCAATTTATTTACAGATTCTTGGATTCTGGATTTCGCCCCAGTATTATTCTTGTAAAATGGTCCAATGATTTGGATGAAGATTATGCAACGGCCCATTGTGGAGGTCATATTGTCAATTCAGGATATAGTTTGCTTGCCCTTGAAAACGGGTATGCATTGTATATTTTTTCGGAACAAACGCTGTATGATATTTGCAGTATGAAAACGATTGGTATGCAGAATCCTATCATGGCATCAATTGTCCAAAGTATTACACTCCAGACCCAGACACAGACACAGCCCCAGAATATTGATGATAAAATGCCTATAACCACAGAGTCTGTAAATGAATAATATCTAAACTAACCACACATTCCCGACATTTTCTATATCCTGAATAAAGGGGGTTCTACCCACTATGTCAATTTCTTCAGGTTCTGTTAAATCAATTGAATCTATGTATTCAGATGGTTGTCCAGTAAGTCCGAGTCTATTATATGAACAACGGGCGGTCTTATATGATACTCGTCAAAAACAAAGACATCGCAAGGCAGTAACTGCATATTGTTCGTATAAAACACGGCCAACATTAGGAGAGGAGCGGTCACGATGCCTACTAGACGGCGACGTGATACGTACGCACGTGGAAAAACACGTCGCCAAAATCGCGCGGTCACGCACAGAATACCCTCGCAGCCGTACATACCGACTCCGAGACAAAGTATCAAGCCTGGCAATGATTTCTATAGATATATAAATGCAAATTGGATTCGTCATGTTAAAATGCCTCCGTACATGACAAGCTATGGTGTAAGTGAGGAAATTGAAGAACAGTTAAATAAAGAACTTATGACAATTTTGGATACATCGCGCGAAATAGTGAGAAAAACTGCAGATAAGAAAATACCCCATACTACATATCTTCTCGGAACTCTAACCGAATCCGCTCTTAATAATCAATCACAGGATTTGAATGTTAAATTGCTGAAAAATCTCGTGTCTGGGTTTCGCTGCATTCGTGACTCCACAGATATTGCATCAACAATTGGTGAATTTGTAAAATATAAACTAAATACAGTATTTACAGTCGCAGTGGTTCCAACTGAAACAGACAGTCGTATTTTACGATTTGGAATTGGTCAGGGAAATGTGGGTCTTCCAGATGTAAGCTATTATAATCCAAATGAGACTTCTATTACAAAACGGCGCACACTTATTGCGTACGGAAAATTGCTGAAAAAACTGGGGGAAGATTTTGATGTACCTGGATTGGAGCGGATTGTTGGATTTGAAACAACTGTTGCAGAGGCTATTGTAACAACTAGAAAAGATACAGAAGTATTAATGAAGGGTAGCGAATTACAGCGTAAATTTCCAGCAATTCCGTGGGAGACCTTTTTCAAGTCAGTCACAGATTGGTCGCCGTCTAAATTCCAGTCCCACACATTTTTGATTTTCAGCAAACGCTGGATTTCTCAAGTGAATAAATGGTTCCGCACTCTTCCGCTTGATATGTGGAAATTGTGGTTTTCAGCGAGTATGATTCTTCACACACTCCACCTTCTTCCACCTCCCTATGATGAAATGGAATTTGAGCTATTTGGGCATAGAATGCGAGGACAAGCACAAAAAACGCCCCAAAGACGGTTGGCACTTCGTACTGCACAAACATGGTTGGCTGGTTCATTAAGTTATGCATTTGTAGAAAAATTCGTATCACCAGATATTAAACAACGAGCATCTGCAATCGCTCATGAAATTCGTGCGGTTGCTGCTGAGAGGGCTGGAGCGACAGAATGGCTAGACCCTGCTACACGGAAAATTGCTGAAAAGAAGGTGAAGAATATTCATCTTGGTATTGCATATCCATCTGTAATTGATAAAGATAAACATACAACCTTACATCCTGAAAATCTTGTCCAGAATGTTTTACAGCTGGCAGAGCTGGATTTTAAGGATGAGCTGGAAAAGGTGGATACACGCCTAAATCCTGAAAAATGGGAGGACGCTGTATTTGCTGTAAATGCATATTATTATAGTGGAGGAAACCGTTTAATTTTGCCCGCTGGAATTCTTCGTTGGCCATTTTTCCACACGGCAGCAAGCGATGGCTGGAATTTTGGTGGAATCGGTTCTGTAATTGGACATGAAATAATGCATGCATTTGACAATGATGGAAAGGACTTTGACGAGCAAGGAAATATGAATCCTTGGTGGTCACGCGCTGAATCTGCGAGATATCACAAAAAGGCACAAGCTCTCATTGAATTGTATAACAATACAACATATTTTGGCCAGCACTTGAATGGTGTTTTAACACTTAGTGAGAATATCGCAGACCTAGGCGGCGTAGCAATTGCTTTGGCAGCTCTTAAAAAGCGGCTCGCTGCCAAAAAGGTTGCCGCAGCTGAATATAAAAAAGAGATTTGTAATTTCTTCACAAGTTTTGCTATTAGCTGGCGTACAAAAGAAAAGAAGGAAAAGGCTCTTCAGGCACTTTTTATGGACCCTCACTCGCCACCTTCAGCGCGTGTGAATAATATCGTATCCCAGTTTGACGACTGGTATGAGTGTTTTGACATTAAACCTGGAAGCGTTCTATACAAGGACCCTTCAAGGCGTATTAAGATATTCTAGCTTCTGACTTAGAGAATCATAAGATCGGTGAGTCGCCAATATTCAAACGTACCATCTGGCATTGTACGTTTGAGGATAAATGGCAGGCGCTTTTGTTCAAGTTCAATGCGAGCAATTTCAACTACATCTGTTACATGCGGAGGAACATTAATGAAAGGCCGACCGCCTTCTGCAAGCTGATTTGCACGGAAGCCAATAAGTTTTGTCTTTTCAAAGATTGTAAGAAATGGGTAACTACGATGACGTGTATCAGCCTTATTGTCAGGCGGATATGCATCAAGAGGAAGCTTAGTAAGTGATTCTTCAATATAGTCTAGACGACATTCTGGATGTGCGACAGTAAGAACTTGGAGAGCACGGCTCTCTTTTCCAACTTCACGCTCACCAGTCTGCAGCGTGTCTTCAATCTCGTCAATATCTGCGCCCATATCGGTCTGGACACTTTCATCGTCATCTGTAGGATAACCGTTGTCAGCCATTCTATTCTCTACCCAATAGAACCCTTTTTTACCGTGTCAATTTTATCGCTTGCCCGCAACCGCTGGTCTAAACGGCTCATTATATAACTATACAAGGAAATGTCAGCTGAGACAACCATTAAATCATCTGACGTGAAGGTATATGACTCCTTTGATACCATGGAGATTCCTGAGAACTTACTCCGCGGCGTGTATAGTTTCGGGTTTGAAAAGCCTTCTGAAATCCAGAAGCGCGGTATTATGCCGATTATTGAAGGTCGGGACGTTCTTGCACAAGCACAGTCTGGTACTGGAAAAACCGGTACATTTGTTATTGGGTCTCTTTCTCGTGTAGATACGAAACTTCAAGAAGTTCAAGTACTTGTTCTTGCGCCCACTCATGAACTTGCAAAACAGATTTATGACGTTGCGAGCGGGATTGGAAAACATATGAATCTTAAATCACATTTTGCCGTAGGTGGTTCACCTGTTAAGGCTGATATTACGGCAATCCAAAATGGATGCCAATTTCTTGTTGGTACACCTGGGCGTATTTATGATCTCTGTCATCGTGGTGCCTTGAAGCGTGAAAATGTTCGTGTTCTTATTATGGATGAAGCGGACCAAATGCTTGAGGACCGTTTCCAGGAACAGGTCACGGCGATTCTTAAACTCGGATTTCCTGAGCAGACGCGCGTTTGTCTCTTTTCTGCGACAATGGCTCCTGAAATTATAAAACTTGCAGACAGTATTCTTCAGGACCCTATCCGTATTCTTACGGCGGCAAAGGAGGTTCCTCTTGAAGGTATTGCCCAGTACTTTGTTCAGCTTGAACAGGAAGAGTGGAAGTTTGATGTTCTCTGTGACATTTATAGTCAGCTTCATATCAATCAAGCGATGATTTATTGTAATAAACAACAACGTGCAGATTGGCTCGCAATGAAGATGAAGGATGCTAAATTTACGCTTGAGTGCTTCCATGGTGGAATGTCGCATGAGGAACGCACAAAAAAGATGGACGACTTCCGTAAGGGTTCGTGTCGTGTTCTTATTAGTACGGATGTCACTGCGCGCGGGATTGATGTTCAGCAAGTTAGTACCGTAATCAATTTTGATATTCCAAATGACAAGGCAAATTATATTCATCGTATTGGTCGTTGTGGTCGTTATGGTCGCAAGGGTGTTACGATTAATCTTGTTGGGCCTTCTGAGGTTCGTCAGAAACAGGAGATTGAACAGTACTGGGCTACAAATTGGGTCCAACTCCCCAGCGACCTTAGTAAGATTAACATGTAAAATGCAAAATAATTAAATAAATACTATATATATTATATTACTATAATACTTTATAAAGTATACTAATAATATATTCATTACTTATTCAGATTCACGAATATCAAAACGGCAGACGGGGCAGTGTACATTGCGGTCAAACCAAGGATTAATACATACGCGATGGAAGCTGTGACGACAATGGTTGATTTGACGAATCGCTTGACCATCTGTGAAGGAGTCTTGGCAAATACTGCAATTCGCTTGTTCATCATCCGTTGTTGCCATGCGTTGTGTAGTTGCTCGGTCTATTTGCTCTTGTGTAGGTCGTACAATAACAGGATCCATCGCGCCAGCAGTTGCCGCCGTAGCCGCAGTACGGCGAAGAAGACCTCTTTGAAGAAGATTCATGATAATATCAAGGCCGGCAGTTGTATCATCTGGTTCCGTATCATCTACCGTCGGTATAGGAAGGGTAAACGTCCTATCCCCTGTCGGTGGATTTAATAGTGCATTAATACCCTGTGCTGTAAGAGGTGTATTAAGTTGTGTAGTAAATAAAGGCATAATATCAATTGTCTCTTGGGTTGTTATTTGAATAGGTCGTGTGACAGTAGCGGGTTGACCCATGGGAAACCCTTGACGACGTGTGCGTTGATATTGCTGACGTCCACGATTGTATAAATTAAACTGATTTAGGGTCTGTGTATGAACATACCCAAGAAGATCCGAAACCGTTTGAAATCGGCGGTGGTCATAAAGAATCGCGGGCAAGAAATTATGGAGATCATCAAATAGACCTACATTATAGACAACTTCATAATCATTATTCATTTATGCCTTTGATAGATAGGACAAAGAAAAACATTTAAATTTTACGCAGACGGGGTTTCATGTGTTACTGACGCACGAGGACATTTTGTTGATGCTGAGTAAACTCTTGTACGACTGAATCATTGTCATTATCCTCTTCCACCTCATCAACTTCATCATCTTCGCGGTTTGAAGAGGAAGACCCTACCGTATCCCCATCACTGCGTTTGACACGCCGAGGCGCACGACCAGCCTCGTACTTTTTCATTTCACGTTTGAGACCAACCTCACCGAGCTGCATCACTTGGCACTTGTAGCGCTTACTAATGTCCATCATTCCTTCATTGAAGATTTTGCGAAGAGTGAGAAGTTGCTCCTTGGCCTCTGTACAAACACGTGTCAGTTCTGCTTTTTTATCTTTTAGAAGCGTTGCTACATTGAGTTGGGCGCGCGTCTGAATATTGTCGCGATTGAGTACACCCTCTTGTGCGGCAACCATAATCCGCCCATAAATATCAGCACACGCTCCAACAAATGCCTCATAGCGGAGACGAACCTCATCGCGCTTGATGCGTCGCTTTTCACGCTGTGCCAGAAGCTGCTTCCACCGCACTTCTGTAATCTCTTTGGAAATATAGCGGATATTGTATTGCATATTGTCGGTGTCTTCTGCGCGATTCGTAACGGCAGGAATTTCTACATGCTGGATGTGCGTAATAACATTGAGAGCACGGTAGAGCCAGTCTGTAACAGTCACTGCGAGGTGAGGGTAGCGCCGCTGGACTTCGCGGTCAAATGCCCACGCATTAGGAAGATTTCCAGCACAAGGGATGTCTCCAGGATTGCGCGGCATAACGCCACCATTTGTCGCACGAAGATATTCAAAGTAATGGGGATTGTGAATCGCTCCGTGTGTTACTTTACGACCCGTTGTCCAACTAAATGCTGTATTACAATTTGTGCAGAACATTTGGTCACAACCCTCAATCTTAAAGATATTTGTCCCACAATCAGGGCAACCTCTGCACTCTTTCTTAATCGCACGCACCGTCGCAACAGTGCTAGCATCACACGTGTGGGGTGTATCGCGGTCTAGACCTTTGATTTCATGGCAGTCAGGGCAACAATAGATATCACAAATACCACACTTGTAGGCAGTAGAGAGAAATCCACGACAAGACGTCGCAGGACACGGCATAACAAACACGCGCTTATCTTTCTCTTCCTTTTCAACAAAACCTGCATCGTCTGGCTCAATACCCCTGTAGTACGTCTCAATACGGCGATTGAGGCGGTAATAGTCAATACGAAGTGCTTGAATACGCGCTTCTAGTTGATGAAGTTCAACCGTAATGCGCTCACGTTCAGGAAGAAGCGCTTGACCTTTCTTTACATTTTCAAGAAAGATTTGCGCAGCAGGAAGACGGCTGCGCTCGCGGTCAAGAAGAACATTTTGGCGATGAAGTTTATACGCCCCATTAATCCATGTTGTAAGAAGAATTCCATCCATTACTTCGCGGGTCCATCCACGGCGGCATCCCATACAATGCGCATCTTCATGCGTACTCAGAAGATATTTTTGCGTACAGGATACACATGCCTTGACGTCACAATAGGGGCAACATGCTTGCTTTCTATTGGGCTGCTTTGTGAATTTCTCAATACACATGGAGCAAGACGAATCCTCTTGTGCCATAGCGTCTATATAGAGTGTGTGATTGAACAAAAAATTGACAAATGCGCCCGTCAATTTTTTAGTCACCTTTCGTGTTCAAATGGCCGACGAAACCACAGCTAGAGCTAACCCTGAGCAGCGCGGTATCATCGGTCTCGCAAATCTTGGCAATACGTGCTTTATGAATGCGGCGATTCAAGCCTTTCGCCACTGCCCTGAGTGGACGCTCTTTTGCAAAAAGAATGGACGAGTGCAGGAATTTATAAAGGATACCTCTACAAATCCAGCAAAAGTACTTGCAGCCTATCAGGACCTTGTGCAGAGTATCTGGGCAGGTACAGGACCAGCCTATGTGAGACCTCTCGGATTCTATGCACAGCTTCGTGAAATTGTCACTGGAACTATTTATGAAGACTTCACGAGACGCACACCGCAAGATGCACATGAATTCCTCGTATGGCTCCTTGACCAGATGTATATGGCTACACAGAGCCAGGTTCAAATGAATATTACTGCCAATGCAAATGGGCTCCCACCTATGATTCAGCAAGCTCTGGTCGGTTGGAAGACTGCATTTGAGAAACAATATAGCCCTCTCACAGATTTCATCTTTGGAATGATGCGCATTCAGTATAGGTGTGGTGGCTGCTCGGCGGTTCATAATCGCTGGGAGACCTTTAATGTACTCAAGATTCCTATTGTGCGAGGGGCATCTATTCAAGAGTGTGTGCGTGCTGAGTTTCATGAAGAGGAGATTGAAGGATATGCATGTGATGGTTGTAAGCAGCGTACGAAGACAATGAAGAAGCCGAGCATTTGGAAACTGCCGAAAGTTCTGATTATTACACTCAAGCGATTCACACCTATGGGTACGCGCGACAATACACCTCTTGACTATAATGGTGCGCCGATTTGTCTGGATGAATTCTTCAGCCCAGAGTCTCAGGAACAGACGCGCCAGAAGAATTACAAACTCTTTGCAACAGTTGACCATCATGGGAATCATATGGGCGGGCATTATACGGCACAAGCGTATAGCCCTATTTGTAGTAAATGGCATAGATATGATGATGAGTCAGCATATCTACTTGAAAAGCCTCAGTTTGGAACAGAGACATATATTCTGATGTTTCGGTGAGCAGAGCTCACCTCAACAAAGGTGCGTAGCACCGATGTTTCGGTAGGCTATGCCAACCTCAACAGAGCCATACAATGGCGATGTTTCGGTAGGCTATGCCAACCTCAACAGAGCCATACAATG
>JACCDO011017693.1_pt1 | contig 15373 bp, 10 predicted proteins | sample 7446101 | NCBI WGS metagenome assembly JACCDO01 (sample SAMN15323440, study PRJNA562643) | freshwater metagenome | isolation source: river surface water | place: USA:Blue River Watershed | collected 2017-08-16
CTTCCAATGTCAATAAACATTTTGGTCGATAATTGGCACAAATCCTTGGCATTGCCATGTGTAGTGTTGGTGCCTGCCCATGCAAATGGCTCGGGTTCCACCAGACGCAACAGAGGATGGAGGCACCGCACCCGCGCAAGCTCGTGGAGTCATTGGTGAAGTTGTTGCTGCAGCGGGAGGATGTTAATGATTCGCATGTGAACGATTTGGTGCGTCATCTTCGGCGTGCAACAGCAAGTAGTGATGATCACTCGATTGCCATTAAATATCGCATTAAACAGGCTATTTTGAGACATAATGATGCTGCTGAAGGAATCAATAAGGTCACTTCGTTTGAGAAAGAGTATGAAAGATTGATGAAAATGAACTCGTCATTACTGCATGCATCAATTGCCATGTTGGAGCCATTAGCGTATCCCAAACCACTTGTTGGTAATACAAAGCTGCATCAAGATATATTACAAACACCAGTTATAAAACAGGAAAATATTGATGAGAAGCATGTTGTGGATGTCTTGTTGACTTCCTCTTTACCATTGCCATTATCAACAAATAATAATGCTACAAACAGTGAAATAAATTCATTAATTTGGTGCAGTAAAGAGTTAGAGAGTCTATTAATAAGAGATTTGATATACATATTCCAAGGAATTGATGGTAAATACATAAAGTTTGACAGTAGATCTGAGTTGTATGTCGTGGATCCAGCATTAGGATTGAAACAAGCAGTCAAAGACACTGTATTGTGTCTGTGTGAGTTAGGATTTTTATTTAAAATAGTCAGTAGTTATATCCACAAAGCCAATGGTGGAAATAATGTTATTAGCAAAGATGCTGTCAATAAAGGTCAGGTGGTACAAGCCTTCGCCTTCTCATTGAACGAGGAATTGCACGATTACTACAGGCTATTAGCTGTATTAGATGTTGAGTTGAATGATTTGACAAATAATGATCATGTAAATGGAGATGACGGAGGAAGTCATGGTATTACCTTAGTGAGATTGCGTGCGTGGATACAGGAGCCATTAGATAGAATGTTGTTGATGGCACGATTAGTTGATGCTGTTGGACCCTTGACTGGTGGTGCATTAACTTCAAGGCTACATGGACATACCAAACACGGTGATATTGTTATCAGCAATTTGTCTACCAGGTTATTAACTAGTGTGTGCGCGCCTATCTATGCCATGATGGTCAGGTGGATTCTTTACGGTGAGTTGTATGATCCATATGATGAATTTTTCGTCGGTGCGAAGACTGGCGTGGTGTTGTCCATGTGGCAGGATACGTATTTCCTTCGGACTCAGACATTGCCGTCCTTTTTGTCGAAATCCTTGGCGACAAAAGTGTTAATAATTGGCAAATCCATCAATTTTATACGCGCTTGTATTCCTAAATTACCAACGGTCAAGCCTGTATCCACGAAGAAGAAAGGTATGGATCGACCCTCAGTAGCGGATGCATTGGGCTTCGGCAAGTCGGCAGTTGTGAGTTACAACGAAATTGTGGCCAACGAACGGATCCAAGCCATTCCAACGAGTAAGTTTGAAGATGAGAATGGGGTGTCCATAAGTGGTGCGACAAAGGATATGATTGATGTGTTACAAGCAACGTCGTATGGTGATGAAGAAAAGCTGAGTGAAATTGTCAATACCATTGCTAGCTACACGGACACCAAATTGCTGTACATGATGAACACTTCTTTTAACTTGAATGTGCATTTATTAGCGTTGAAAAAATTCATGTTGTTAGGGCAAGGTGATTTTGTAACGTGTCTGATGGACTCCGTTGGGCCTGAGCTGAAGAAAAGGGCGAATCAGCTGTATAGGCATAACTTGACCGGTATGTTAGAGGTTGCGCTGCGCTCCTCCAATGCGCAATTTGAATCTACTTCCGTTTTAGATAGAATTGGAGTGCGGTTATTGGATGCGCAGAGTGGCGACACTGGATGGGAGGTCTTCGCACTTGATTATGCGGTCGACTCACCGTTGAATGCGGTAGTTCATACGGATGCAATCAGTAAGTATAGACTGGCGTTTTCAATGTTATGGAAATTAAAACGTGTTGAATGGACGTTGTCGGGTGCGTGGAAGCAACTGATGACGTTCACTCACAGCAAAGGAATCGATAGTAACAGGTTCCCCAAACTAAAGCCTATTATCCACAAGTGCACACTGCATCGAGGGCAAATGGTACACGTAGTTAACAATTTATGTAACTTTCTCATGTTTGAAGTCATGGAAAGTGCGTGGTCGACGCTGCAGGAGAAGCTTGGGAAAGCGTTGAGTCTAGACGACGTAATTAAAGCACATGATAACTACCTAGCGGAGATATTAGACCGAGCCCTCTTAGGTCCACAGCACGAAGGACTTTGTGTTCAATTGCATCAGTTATTGCAATCAATTCTAAGATTTTGCAGCTTAGAAGAAACCCTTGTCGCAGATGTGCTCACTGCTGTCTCGCAGGCCCAAAGTGCAACCCGGTCGGATGATTCTACTGCGTATACCGGGGTACCTGCCTATTTAGTCGCCAGACTTGATGAAAATATTAAGGATTATCATCTGCAATTCGACCTATTCATGACCATGCTACGAGACGGTCTGGCTACAGAGAAGGTTGGAACCGCTGCTAGAGACATCGTGCGATTCTTGTCTTTTAGATTAGATTTTAATGAATTCCATGCGAACAAAAATAAACATTTGCCGCAGTTGCCCGGTGTGTAACAGAGCTGGATAGTTGCGAAGTCACAATTGTATTTTTATAAATATTACTTAATGACACAATAGCTTACAATTTACACATGTTAGTAGTATTTTTCCATCTCAGTGACGTCGTCATACGACCCCATGAATGTGCTCACATGGTCGTGTAACGTCTCAAGCTCAATCTTTAACAGCGATTCTCGTCCAGTAGATGCTTTGCCGCCCGCTTGTTCAAACAAGAACGCTAACGGTCGTACTTCATTCAGCAGTCTGAGCTTACCATTCGGTCTCTTGGTATCTGCTGGATATCCAAAAATGCCGCCATATATTAGTGTCCTATGAATATCTCCTATCAATGAGGAGATGTAACGGGAGGTGTAGCTGAGTCCTAACTCGCCCTTTCCTTGCTTAATCTTATCGATGTATTCTTGTAGTCCCGGTGTCCACTTATACTGATTCGCTTCATTTATGGAGTAAACACGACCACGTTTTGGTATTTTAATATTTTGGTGAGTTAATACGAACTCACCAATATATGGGTCTAAAGTGAAGCCATGTACCCCGTCACCAATACTTATCATCATAATAGTAGATGATGAGTACATACAGTAACCTGCAGCAACAAGTCGCTTTGATGTTTTCAATGCTTTGAGCAGACATTCTTGTGATGCAGTTGATACTGCATCGCCATAATCATTCAGACATTCTTCCTCTTCTGTGTAAACACTGAAAATTGTACCAGTGACACCGCCAACATCAATCCTAGAAGAACCATCGAGAGGGTCGAATACAGCGATGTACTTGGAATTCCAAGCCTCGTCGACTACAATTGCTTGATCTTCATTTTCAGATACTAAAACACCAAGTTTACCAGTAAATTTTAATGAATTTTTCAATATTTTCTCTGCTGTATCATATAATGGTGACCTTTCGACAGCACTTCTTTCCGATCCTGATCCCGTGCCCCATACTTCAGGCTTATTTTCATTCGAATTACCTATCAAATCTTCCACTCCAGCTCGCGATAGTAAATTAGCAATAGTTTTACAAGCAATCTGTATAGACCCAAACAACGACTCAAAATCTGCATGATCTGGATTAGTGCGTGTCATTTCGACTAAGAAGCTATTCAACGTCATAATATTTCCATCGGCATAATTGGAGGCAGATGCTCGAAGGACGCCTCGTCGATTTGGCAACGGGGGAACAATGTATCCGTTGCAGACTAGCAGAGCACAAATTGCCATTGTCATCCAAGCTGTCGCACATGCCATCATCGCAGAAAAAGCTTTTTCAGGTAGGTACTACCATGAAGGATGATGACGAAAGTTTGAAGTTTGGACCGGTTGCACAGTCGCAGCACAGATCCGGATCTCTAGATTGTAACAGTAATTGGGCTAAACGAACAATTAAACTTACAATTTATAGGTTCTCTGTACTTTATGTTTTCGTTTTATTCTACAATTCCAAAGTTAGGGTTTATCAATGCTAAAAATACTATATTAAAGTATTATTTGTTTTTGTGTAACAATTCTAGATCCTCATTGTACATATTTAAACTATCTATACCTATCTATCCTATTTATCTCACTTATAATACCATAACGGTACTTTTCTCTCTAATCCCCAAATCAGAGAAAATTTTTGCTGTTACCAAGTTAGGAAGTTCCCCGATCATCACCGCGTGGTTGCAGAGCAGCGCAGAGCGGTGGTTGTAGTGCTGAGTTTGGCACAAGGACGCAGATCAACGGGTAATGGATACCAAGGTGCAAGTACGGAATGGTGCACCAAACTGGCCTAAAATGACGGAGACTACACAGGTGAAGAAGAAAGTTGGGATAAGTTCTATTCCATCTGCAGCGGTTTCGCTATGGATGCCAGGTAGTGAGCCAAAAATTACACAGAATGAAGACAAACAGCCTCCTCCCAAATGGGCGCCAAAGAAATCTATTGTACGAATATGTCAAAACTGCAAATTATTGTACACTAATTGTCACTCGTGTTAGCGATTGAATTGCTATTCACTAATGTATAAGTATATATATTGTAGTATTTGAATGATATGTGTTTAATATACAAAAATATATGCCTAATGCCCGCTCTTAGCTTTCAAGAAAAGAAACAATAGGTAACGCCACAATAACATAACGAATTGTTCACAGTCATTATCGAATACTTTGAATAATTCCTTGACTAAGTACTCAGGAGAGCAACCAGAATTGATATTATTGCAAATATAATCATTTAAATCTGGTAATGGGGCCCCTAAATAATGAACTAGTTTCTTATCAATCCAAGGTTTCAAACTAGTAACAATGTTATGTTCGATGACTACCTTATAGTCAATAGAGTATGCGAATAGCTCCTCCTTAGTGGTTGGTAATGAGTCAATGATCATTTTATCCTGTGCTTGCTGGTTCTCGCGCTCTTTCTCGTTTGCTAATTTGTTACCATGATCATCATCATACAATTTGACAAATTGTCGCACTGGTTCATTCTGTTCTTGTTGAAAGAATTCAAGTTGATTATTCAATCCTTTTTTCACATTCTTTTTAACGAATGAAACCTCAATTGACTTTTCATTTGCTTTTTGTACGATTGAATCGTCTGTAGCTAACATTTCTAGCACTTGCAACTTTCTCTTTCTTCTTTCTTCTCTTTCTACTTCATCCATTCCATCGTCATAATCCTTTTTCCTCTGCACTATCGTTTCAGGCATAACATCCCGTGCTTTACTGTCACTCTGGTTACTGATGTTTGATGATGTAACGGTGGCCGCTGTGTGGTTGTTGCGACGCAATGCAATCGTAGAAGCATCAATTTTTTCACGCATTTTCATCTTTTTCTTCTCTTCAATTTCTTTGTCTTTAATTGAAACTCTATTTCTAAATGCTTCTATCTCGTCGCTGATTGGTTTTGGTAATGGAGGGTCTGAGTCAGGGTTGTCACTATACACTAATGCTAGATCCATTAGATGTTTTGACATACTCTGTCCATCACTTCCTCGATCAACAACGCTCGTAGCTTGCCCAGGATCTAACTCTTTAATTTTCGACTGAAATAAATTTTCTATTAGGATTTTGATTGGTTCGTCTAAATTTATTTTTATTTCGTCTATATCCCCATTTGCATTCTCGTCTAATGTTGACTCCATTTTGATTTGTTCTTGTAATATTATCGATGCAATGATGTCCTTTTCATCTTTTGAGAGTGAATTTAATACACTTTCTTCTTTAGAACCAAGCTTAACTGACAAATAATGTGGTGATGTGTTGGTCAATCCAAAATTAATCTTGTGTAAATTACGGTAACATCTTAATGCACCTAATCCAGTGTCAAACGTTACAAAACAGTATGGTCTTAAGATGTCTCTGTTATTACTGGTGCGACGATATACTTTTATCTTTCCACAACATTCTAATATTCTTTTCAAGAAATCGTCGTTGATATAATTGGGAATATCCATGATGATGATAGTTACTGGAATATTAGTCGCATGGTTCTTTGATATCAGCGCAAGCACCACAGGGGTTGAGTAATCTGCTTTGTTGCTTCCTTGGTATGATTTAGTCACCAGGTTTGTTGTGCTTGGAATGAACACGGGCGGGGCTTGCATCCTCTGCTCTCTCACCTACCAAGACCTGCTGGCCACCTATAGCTGCTATAGTAAAGCTATAGCCTATAGCACCTTCTTCTATGAATCACTAAAATCCCTTCGAAAAAATGGGGGATTAGTATTTTAATGAATTAGTATATACAATTAGTGTATTACAATAGAGTGGGCATATGGTGATCGCTATTACATTGGTATCCTTAAATGCTTGATTCATCTCCAAGTAACACAATACATATTATGTGACTACAGCAGTAAAAGACCAGAGATGCTCGAAATACCTTGTCTTATTATACTTGTGTTCCCTCTATCCCCCGCTTGTTCTTCGACTTTCCTATCTAACAATTTTTAATTTCCAAAATTATTGGGTAGGGTTTAGCTGACTGGACGATTTGAAAAAAATCGACTATTGGTTGGAAGATTTGAGCGAGAATGGCGGACGTGAAGAAGAAAGCCAAGGAGGACAAGCTTCGTTACAAGCTTGTGTCTAACCACAGTAAGTGCCCTCTCTGTTGCTCCAAATCGCTACAAATTCTGTTTCATATCGGGTGTAAACCAGTCGATCGAAAGTTAGGAGTCATGTATTAGTATTTGCAACTAGTGTGTGGATTTAGTTGGATGCAACTGCGCGATATACTGGGATTCCTTGTGGTGACACCGTTGGCTCATAAGAGGTGCTACGTTGCCGCGGAAACTGGTCGCATTAGTGTTTTGTGATACGAAACAGATTTGAACTACGCGACGCACTTCGACATTATCGCCTCATCACTAAATTTTCATCAACTGTTATGTTCTTTTATTTCCTTTCGGATTCTCACTTATTCCTTTCATTTATTAGTGAATCCTTTAGCCGATGCTATCTTGACTATTGTGCTTTCATGTTTGGGTCCCGTTATTTGGGCATTCACACTTATCCATGACAAACTTATGTATAAATTCCTCAATAAATGTTACATTTACAACGTCAGTTGGGAGGATCCTCGTATGGATCACCGTGTGTTTCACTTGAATGATAAAGATCACGTAATTACTATTGCCTCAGCAGGTTGTAATGTGCTAGACTATATTATTGAAGGTGCAACAGTTACTGCCGTTGATTTCAATAGTTGTCAAATTGCATTAACTGATTTGAAGAAAGCTGCGATTCTTAATTTAGATTATGACCAATTTTGGAGAATTTTTTCATTGTCAGATATGAAGCTTTTGCAAGAAGTTTACCACGCCAAATTACGTCCTTCTTTACGCTCAGATTCTGCTGAGTTTTGGGATACTGGAATTTACAGTATCAAATCGTTTATGTACTCTGGCTCCTCTGGCTTTTTGGCATGGCTAATATTCCGAGTACTTTTTCCTCTCTTTGGTCTTGGATTTGTACGTAAATGTATCGAAGAGAAGGATGCTGCCAAGTTACGCAGTCGAATCTCTGAGCACGCTTATGGTATTAGATCGCTAGCTTGGGTTGCTGATAACATCTTTTTACGTTTAGGTTGCTGTCTAGCAGGAGTGCCTGAAAAGCAGATGGCACTTGGATTACATCGCCCTAACAACATTGCACTTGTGCTTGAAAGAATCATCTTCTCTACAGATTTGGTCAATGATAACTACTTCTTCGCTGGTTACTTCCTTGGATACTACCAAGAAAATAACTGTCCACGTTATTTAGAAAGGGGAAATTTTGATAAAATGAAAAAGAATTTAGCTAAAAATAAATTAATTTTACATCACGGTACTATATTGGAAGCCATTGATAAGAGCAACATCCCTATTACCGTTGCGTCCCTACTTGATCACATGGACTGGATGAGTGAACGCCAAATACAAGAAGAACTTGCTCATTTAACTAAAAAAATGGATCTAGTTCGTGGTAAAATATTCTGGCGCACCTATGCTGATGACGTTCACGCTGCACCATTGCAATGGTTGAATCCCGTCAAGGTTGACGATAGTGATGACCGTGTTGGTATGTACTTCACCACTTGGATTTCTGAATTAAAAAATGTTGATGTAGTATATGAAGAGCGCAGAGACACCACTCAATCAAAAGGTGCCGTAGCCAATATTGTTACCGGTGTCAAGATGGTCACTGCTCCATTGTGGAAGCACTTTGTTTCTACTCAACGTGCTGGTCATGCAAAGGATATGGAAGCATTCTACAAATATCAAAAAGATGGTTATGACTCCTTCAGAGAGGGCTTACTACATGCCCGCCCTACATTGATGGAGGCCTTCCCTCTAAACAAGAAAGGTAAAATGGTTTGGGTTGATGTTGGCGGGGGAACTGCTAGAAATCTTGAATTTTTTACTGTAGAAACAATTCGCAAATACTTCAAAGAAATCTACATAGTTGACATATCCAAGTCGTTGTTGGAAGTCGCCAGAAACAGAGTGGAGTTAATGCAGCTTACAGATATCGTGCGTGTAGTTGAGCATGATTTCACTGCAGAGAGTGTTTTCAAGGAGTTACCAACCGAAGGACAAGTCGATGTCGTCACCATGTCCTACTCCTTCTCCATGATCCCAAATCAAGAAGCAGCCGTTAAGAACTCAACAAGATTGTTAAAGACTAATGGTCACTTATGCATTGCCGACTTCTTCCTTCAGGGTGTCCACGACAAGGACTTGCCGCCATTGAACCGAAGAATTAGAGCCATCGAATCTGTATTCCACAAGATTTGGTTCTCGTTAGATGCCGTGTATTTGTTGGAGAATAAGAATTTGATGCATCTAGATGACTTAGAAATGGTTTGTGATTACAGATTTAGAGGCGCAGTGCCATTTTTGCCATTCCTACAACCATACCATGGTATATGCATAGCTAAAAAATCCAAGTAGATATATGATTCATCGACGTATCTATATAATTACAATATAAAACATTTTTTATCTCTCTACCAGTATTTTCTCCACATTGGTTGCCCTGAGTGAGTAAACAGAAGCTGCAGACCTTCGGAACCACGTCCTACTTCATCATCTTCATTCATTTTTTCATGTTTACTCAATTTCTCTTCTACCGTATCAAACGTTCGGCTCAAATGCTGCGCTGACTGGGCGAACGTGCTGATCATGTCCGAGTTGCGCCGAAATGAGTAAACAATATTCGCGAGAGATAAGGAGTACCAGTCGACGACAAGGTCCATCATCCCGGTGTTGTTCTGCGAGCCTTTTACGTACTCCAAATTCTTTGCATGAGCAATATGTCCGTAATTCTTGACCCGCATAACGGCGATATTGTCGTGGTCTTTCAAGTAGTGGGCGAAAGCCTCTTTGATTGGCTGATTATCTGCCGCCAAGTATACATATATACGATCATCGTCAACATTACCTTGGAATACTTCATTCTCCATATTTTCATCTGATATTAAATTTGGATGAGTTAAGTTACTCGTGACTACATCAAGCATGTGGCGATGTAGGAAGTTCTTTAGAGAGCGTCTTTGCTGCTCTTGCATTTTCTTAATTGTCGTATAATCTTGCATTATCTTCTGTTCAATGATTTTGAATATATTAATTCCTGCGTTGTGAGCTGTGGAATTAAGCCAGTCATCCTGTTCTTTGATTGCATTACTCCAACCCGCATCTTCTGGACCAACTAAGTACTCAAAATGCTCAAATTGCAATCTTAAATGAATTGCAGCATCTAAACGTGGTGCATATGCATGGGGTAATGTCATCATAGCATGTCGCAAATTACCTGGCACACCTATTAATCGCTTTTCTTCGGTAGATATAATCGAGTCAATTTTGAATGGTCCGTTAACTAATTTACTGAATGCAAATCTTTCGTGGCATGATATATCTGTCATGCTGCACCCTGTTATTTTGGCAATACAATTCACCGATTCATTATTTCCTTGATACCAACCACTAAATTGTTTGAATCCATCAGCTCGTAGAATTGTATGTGATTCTAGTGGTGCTTCTCTATTAAAATGCCGTTGAAAATCGTATACTTTCACTCCTTTAACACTTTCCCAATGCAATTGACCATGAAATTGTGATGGGAATGCTTTGGTTACTTCACTATATAATGGAAATCCGCACACTAATAACTTGCACATTTCCCCTATCAGTGAGTCATCAATTATAAGTATCGAGCGACCAGTCAACGCTGCGAAGTAATATGCAGCAGGGTAAAAGATCAGGAAGTTGCCTATGCCCGCGCCTTTCCCGCCTATGAGCAGGTACTTTCTGTTGGCTTTGGTGTGTGCTGCGATGTGCGTCCCGAAGTTTGGGTCACGACAAACAATCGCCGAGCTATCGCTGAGTATGCGACTGCAGAGCAGGAACAGCGCGAGAAGGAACAGTTGCGCCATATAATTTCCTGTGTGTGAGCTGCACTTATTATTTTTTTTATTTTCGATAAATAATCCGGACCGGTGGTAATCTGCGTTGTTTCTGCCAAGATTCTGCATATTTATCCATGAGTCTCGTATAAGAAGGAGTGGAAGAGATAAGAAAGAGGCGCGGGAGTAGTCCACAACTCGCTTATATAAATACCAATATATGTACACTATTCATCAGTCCCTCGATCCCTTCACTTCATGCTTTTATATCGCCGCAGATACCTTAAAATTTTCCTTTTTCTCATTATATGGAACACTTCTCACACCGTTGCTGACACTGCGGATCGTTACTTTGGATGAACGCAAGAAAAAATCCTCGATTTCCTCGAGACTTAATCCCTTGGTTTCAGGGACTTTCAAATAGATAAAATATATACCAAACGCCAATATAACTCCATACAAGTAGAAGGTAGCAGCCGTGCCGATCGTTTCCAATTCAACTGGGAAGAAAAAAGTCATTATTGTATTCCAAAAAAAATTGGTAACAACAGCTATAGATACCGCTTTTCCACGCACTTCTAATGGGAAAATTTCTGATATAAGTAACCACGAGATAGGCCCGAATCCGACTTGGTAGCCCCCGATATATATGAAGAGTGCTGTCAGGATTACTGCCTTCTGGGTGTTTATACCACTGACACCACAGCAATCGCATGATGCGTCATCATAGTAACCAGATGAACTACAGTCACTCAAACATGAATCTGCCCACACACAGGTGCTAGGACACGTATCAGAGGAGTGCTCCGTTTGGCAATCAGATGCAGATGTATACGGAAATAAGAATGCCGTGCCAAGTATCATGAGTGCGAATAACATGAGACTACAGCCGATATATAATAGTAATTTCCTACCATAGTTATCAACCGTAAATGTAGCGAACAAAGTTGCTACCAGCTTGAACACTGAAACTCCAATAGAAGCAACGGTATCCAGCCCAACGTCTTCGAAAATAGAATCGGCATAATACAAAACAGAAGGCTGACCGGTTACTTGCTGTAAAAATACTAAACCAACACCAGCCACCATTGCAGGTAAAATAGTGGGAGATGTCAATCTTTTCCAGTCTCCTGCCATCGATTTATTCTGCTCCTGTGCTTCGGCTGCTTTGTTAGCCACCTCTTGCATTGCTTCAGCTTCTGACTCAGGTAAATTAGGCAATACAAACCTCAGTGATTCTCTGGCTTCCAATACTCTCCCTTTCAATGCTAACCAACGAGCTGAATATGGTAAATAAAACATGCCACAAAACATGGCAAGCGCAAATGGACAAGACCAGAAATAGGTATATCTCCAGCCACCTACAGTATCGGCATATGCGTAACCAATAGAGTATCCTAAAACCATTCCTAGGACAATAAACGCTTCTTTTAATGACACTAATAAACCACGAATAGCTGGAGGTGACATTTCGCCTATATAAGCTGGTGCACCATGCATTGCAAATCCACATCCATAACCGTATATCAAACGCCCAGTAAGCAATAAAATTATACCATTCTTAGCGCTATATGTACTTTTACCAGAGAATGCTTCAAATAAGGATCCAAAAACAAATAAAAATGATGCTAATAACAACGATCTTCTCCTACCTAATTCGTCGGCAATTGAAAAACATGTCATCGATCCCAACATCGCTCCAAACATTCCTATTGACGTTATAACACCTTGTAATACACTACTATCAGCTACATTACTATACCAACTAACTCCTGAGTAATCCGCGGATTTCAATTGACTAACCACTGCTGAGGTACCGCCGATGTCATAACCAAATAACAATCCTCCCAATGCCGGAAAGAAAAAGATCATGAAAGCACCTATCCTTGAATAGTCATTCGGATCAATATTGCTACTGCCGCCGCCATTTGCGAGTATCGGTGAGGCCTCATTGTCGTCGTAGTTGTCCAGAGCCTTGTCGTCACGCGACTGGGGAATACTGCCGTACTTGCCCTTCATCGCAAGAGACGAACTAAATTTGGATATTTTTGGGGGATATACCCCGCGAAATATTCATCATATTACCGGTACCTCAAGATTTATGGTGCATCAATTTGGACTGAATTGTATTTGAGACAAAATTGATGCCGCAAACTTGTATATTTTTAATCGGTTTTATAGTGGTGACAACAACTTCGCTCCTACTTGTTAGTTACATTAAAATTCCTAAGTCTAGGTTTGAGGTTCATGAGGCAAGCTTAGCGTACAGCTGCGTTCTATCAACTTTAGTCTTGATTGCGTCGTGTGACAAGTTATCTCTATTAAAATCTCTACTACATTCTCTTGTACCGGTTCTGACAGAAACTGATAAAACACGACCGTGTTATTTTAAGACCGGCACACCGAGCAAACCGTATGTGCAGAAGTGGGATCAGCGGGACGCAATCGACCAATAATCAAGCCGAAATTACAGATATTTTTACCTGTAATTAAATAATATAATCCAACAAATTCTATAAATTATTCGTGGTCAATCGAATTGGGGGGCCTGGATAGGGAATCAGAAACTTTTTGAAAGAGAATTCCAGACTGAATTTCCATTCCAGTTTTCTGAAGCAACGATAAGATGAACTTCTTGGAGTCGTTATACCTTCCAAGTTCCGCCCCAAGCATTCACTCTTCGGAGCAGTATGCAACTGCGATGATTCAAGGTTGGATTGATGGCCTTCAATGCTTAGATATTGATGATGGCAACCTAAATCTTGAGAGTATGATGAAAGTGGAATATTCGAAGAAATCGATGTTTCGATGGAAACCTGCTGGAGATATTGACTTAATTATGAGGTTCGCCAGAGAAGATATAGTGTTAGAAGATATACTCCCCGAAAGTGGTTACCAAATTCGTCCGGAAGTTGCCAAATTTTGGAAATTCAAGGGTCTTATGTGCGAAGCGAAACGCACTTGTGGCATCAGAGCGATTGATGACAATATCAAACAAATAGTTAAGTTTTATACAGGAGTATTGAAAAGAAAAAAGGGGTTCCGGTTAAATGGGCACATTCCCGATACATTGCAGGAAGTAATTGATGATGTCAATTCACCTATAGTGTTTCTCTTCAATGGCGCTGATTATGCTGATGTATGGAAAAGATTTTTGTTAGAGGTTCCTACGGGGAAAATCTGTGGACGTAATCTTTGTATTATATTCTGCCTGTCCGATCGACTAACTACATGGGAAAACACCATTCTTTTTACACGCCAGAGTGAAGAAGATAGGCGTCAGAAGGGAGAAGAAAGGCGTCAGAAGGAAGAGCAGATACGTCTGAAGGAAGAAGAAAGGCGTCTGAAGGAAGAGCAGATACGTCTGAATGAAGAAGAAAGGCGTCAGAAGGAAGAAGAAAGGCGTCTGAAGGAAGAGCAGATACGTCTGAATGAAATATTAATGAAGGAAAATGAGATGCTAAAGTTGATGCTGGAAGCCAAAAAATAAACATCACAAAAGCTACTGGTTATCAACTGCAAATAATTTTTGTGTAATTAATTGTTGTAAATATTGTTCCTACAAAAATTATACGTTATTATATGGCGTAGATCTACTGTGACAATACTCGAATAGTTCCGGGGCTGAAAGGAAATGACCTGTGTAAGGTGTCTCGCCCGCACTCTTACTCAAGTACTCAGTAATTATTAGTGAATTAGCCCTTAATATCCCGTGTCCATATGCTAGCGCAATAATAAACCAAGGAGGTAATGGACCTCAATGTTTGTATATCTGTTCTAGTACTAGGTATGATCCATCGATCGAGGAATCGAAGCAATACGACAATATTTTATATTATTGCTGCAGTCATTCATTGCTGTAACATTTCCGTTGCGGACTGAAGTCAGTTACAGTAATCATGTGGTGTGGAATCGATGTCGCGTCGTACCGGTACAGAAACTTTTGGCGAAAACCAGCAATATTAAACAACTAAAAATACGATGGATTTTGCGTTAGCCCCGAGAGATACTGACGTTAGGGTGCCCGGGCGCCTTCCGATGACGCGCTATATGCAGGACGGAGACCTGGTCATCATATATTTGGGGCACGACTCGCTTAGTCATATGATCATTAAAAGTGGTGAAATTACATGTAATAAATTCGGTAAATATCGGCACGATGATATGATTGGCAAACCGTTCGGTAGTAAAATTAAAAGTTTTGACAGAGAAAATGGATTTATATATGCATTGCTTCCATCGCCTGAGCTGTGGAATTTGGCGGTTAATGTAAGAACACAAATTGTCGATGAAGTAGATTCAAGCATATGTGTTGGTTATTTGGATATGCATCCCGGCTATAGAGTTATAGAATCAGGAACAGGCTCAGGTTGTATGTCATTGGCAATATTACGAGCTATTGCCCCAACTGGACATTTATATACTTATGAGTTTAATCCTATTCGAGCTGATGCTGCTAGAGAAGAATTTAAAATGTTTGGATTAGAGAAATATGTAACCGTGCAATGTAGAGATGTGTGTGGAAAGTTTGAATCGGTAGAAAAGGGGTTTGGATTTTCTGGTGTTGAGGATCAATCAATTGATGCCGTATTTCTAGACTTACCAGAACCATGGTTGGCTATCGACTCAGCTCTTCGAGTTATCAAACCGGGCAAGAAACTCTGCAGCTATTCTCCTTGCATTGAGCAAGTAGTAAAAACTTGTGAGAAATTGCGGGAATGTAAATTTCATTCCATCTATATGGTAGAGGTTAGACGCAGGCCATTTGATGCAAA
>JACCDO011354976.1_pt1 | contig 15370 bp, 8 predicted proteins | sample 7446101 | NCBI WGS metagenome assembly JACCDO01 (sample SAMN15323440, study PRJNA562643) | freshwater metagenome | isolation source: river surface water | place: USA:Blue River Watershed | collected 2017-08-16
AGTAATACCAAAGTATCGACGCAACCTGCGGTGGCTGCATCGACTACCCCATCAACAACCGATGCGAGGAAATCGATTACAGCTGATACCAAAGCTGCCGCAGTAAGTGTACCTGCGACCACAACAGCATCGACTACTGTCGCAGCAAGTAATACCACAGTATCGACACAACCTGCGGTGGCGACACCGACATCTTCAGGCAAGAAGAAGACAATTCTCGGTGCAATTATGAACTTGACGAAGAACAGCAGCAAGGTGGACGCGTTGATGGCCTCAGTTCCAACGGATAGTGATCCTGTTCCCATGAGTACACCCGTGAAGCTTCCGGTGCCAACTGCCGCAACGAACAAGGTTGAGCCTATTCCATCCTCCGATATTGTCGCTTCTATCACTGCACCCGACGACATCAATGCTGATGTCAACGTAAGTCAAATCGTTTTGCCTTATCTGAAGCTCGCCAGGCGAATCCAACTATGGTATTTGACGAACACAGGTAACGGCGCAGTTGATCCGGAAAAATTAGTCAACAGTCTCAAGAACTGCAAAGACAAGGCGTTACAGGCGCTGTCTAACGGCAAACTAGAGCATTATGATTGGAACGAAGTGATCGAGGTGCTGAAGGCGCACGAGAGCATCCCGTCCAACGACGAGGGTAGTGTCGGTGTTGTGGATAATCTTGATTATTTCTTGGAGCTGGCGGTGCCTGACCAACCGACCTATGTAACCGTTGTGAATACCAACGACTCATGCGATGCAACCATTGCTAAGGTGATGGAGTCCGTCCGAAACTCTGGCACTGTCGTCGACGTTGACAGTGTGTTAGCTGCTACTCGCAGGCACTTAGTTTCTAGAGAAAAGTTGCTCTTGCAGATCCAACAAATGTTACTAGAAAACCTGTACGATTCACAGGAGCTCATCTTGGAAGCTGAGAATGTGCAAGGAGACATGCGCGACGACATTGAAGCACTAGAGAACAAGTACGTTGCTAAGTGCGACGAGTTAAGTCGCAGCAAAATATTAATGGATGAGATCGCAATATCCGCCTCGCAGCACGTGAAGGAGTTAGAGGAGATAATTGAGGGACTGCGAGTAGAGCTGGCAGAGAATAAGAAAATTGCCCGTGCAGTAGCCGCATCTGCGGAGGATCACGTGAATGAGCTAGAGAAGCAAATAGAGGAATTATGCAGCGAGAACCGCGAGTTGCAGCATAATATGGAGATGATAGCACTTCACGTGGAGGAGGTGGAGAGCGAAAACCACCACTTATACATGAGTATGGAAGAGATTAAGAAGCAGATACTAGAGAAGCAGCAGAATGATGCGATCGAGTTGACTAGAGCATCGCGCTTTGCCAAGCTAACCGAGTTAGAGAACCAATTAGCCCAAGCAAAGGCCAAGGAGACCGCAAATGAGCTCAAAATCGTTGAGCTATCTCAGTTGTTGCAGATCCAGCGCAATATGTACATAGATGACGGCAACGTTAGCGCCAGCTCCTCCATCGTCGAGTCGCAGTTGGCAGCGTGTGACAGGGAAATCGAGCTCTTGCGGGACGTCCTGAATCCTACACAAACGCACCTATACCAAGAGCTGAAACGAAACGAGGAGGCGCGGACAGTCATGGAAACAGAGTTGATCAACTCGGATATTGAGAACGAGAAGTTGAAGAAGGAGTTGGAGTACTACAAAACACAGTGCCAAGAGTTGGAGTTCGCGTTGAAGCACCGGATTCAAGATGACACAGTGCCTACATACCAGTTGAATCCCCCTCAAGCACCTCCCGAAGTGACCGAAAGCACCGCGGATCCTAGCTTCAGCCCAGATGAGGTGAACATGAATAGTTTCAGCGAAGGTAAAAGCAACGATCATTGGTATGGCAGCAGTATCAACGACATCGACTACGACTACACGCAGCAAAGCTTCCAGTACTCACCTGCAGTCAGCACTCCAATGGCTCGCAGCAGTAGTAGCAAGCAAGTTGAGAAGCAAAGCATCACATACATCGACCCAACAGCTGCGAAGAAGAAGTGGAACATAGAGTCGATGCCTTGGAACAAGAAAGCCAACACAATGAATGCGATATCCGCTGCTGTCACGCAGCGCCAGAAGGAAAGAGAGTTCGTGCACATCAATCCCGACGCCAAGAAGGTCAGCATCAATCCGTTGACTGGCGTTGCATGGGTGCCAAAGGTCGCCAGAACCACCGCGTGGAAATAGAAAACACGCGCGCAAAGTGAGCAAGTAAATATGTTTCGTAATTACATTTGTAAAATAGAAGAATACAGTTTATAACAGCTTATGTCTCATGTTTCACGCGCAATTTCTTCTGCGCCAACTCCTCTGTGATCTTTTCTTCCACGAAACCCCGGAAGCCGCCCGGCAATAGGCTTAGCTCCACCTTCCTAGCTTCGTACTGCACCTCGTAATCACTTGCCAGGTCGTTACTGCGGATCATCTTCAGTATATCTGGCACCTGCTCCGTTTCTATCACGCACATCTGCCCAACTTCGTTTAAGTAACAGAAATTGTACAAGCAACGCAGGCCTTGGACCACGATCGCCTGCTCGTCGATGCACGTCGACATCGCCTTGCACACGTAGCCGGAGGCGTACTCGGCTAGCAGGTCGCGCGTGTCAGGCTCATAAGCCAATTGAGCAATTAATTTGAGTAATATTTCAGCGAAATCCACTCCCTTTCTAGTGGCCTTCGTGACGTAGACGAACTCTTGCGACAGTTTGTCCTTGCGTATCTTGGTGAACTCGACGGGGATCTTGCTGAGGAAGCGGAGAAAAACGCTCAATCTCTCTTCTAGATAAATATTCTGCTCAGATTCGGGCAGATGGCTTACACGGAAGAACTCCAACCGACCGTCTCGAGTCGACAGCAAGTTGTTGAGTGCGGCGACGATGAAGAAGCTTTGGGTTGTGCCGAATGTCTGGCCATGGGATTCACGTAACTTGGGGACTAAATAATCCAACACAAAGCACTCGGTCTCGGCCAGGACATTGTTGCTACCGTGCACTTCCATTCGAGATAACGCATGCAACCCCAAGTATTTTAGTGTGTCATTGTCTGGGTTGCTTGTCATTATATCAATCACACCATCCCAGTCACTCAGTTGCATGAATTTAAACAAGTCTTGCAGGTGATCCATAGTTTTGATGAGTGGCGCTTGTGTGTCCAGCCATAACGTGGCTATAGGATAAGACACGCTTTCGAAGTCTATCGGCTTCGGTTCGGGCGGGATCTCTACTTCAACCTCTGGGATAGGTCGAATATACTTCTTTATTGTGCTGTCACCTTTTCCCATTTTTGTCTTGGTTACAGCAGGACCAGATGAGTAGCCATTCCAATCGTTAGGTACATAATCCGGATCGGGCTTTTCTCTGATATCACGAGGCCAAGCTAGGAATGGTTTGTTCCATGATGTACTTCCCGTTTTTGTGTCATAGAAGTAATAAAACCCTCTATCATTGTCAAACTCTTTGTAAAATCTAACGCGATAGATATTTCTAACTTTCATTCTACCTAAAAACCCTCTTACAAGTGCACCTATTACACCTGCAGCTTTCTCTTGAGAGTCAAACAGAGGAACTGATCTGCATTTTACGAATGTTCTGGAAGCATAAAATAAAGGCAATAAGGTAGTGTTTGATTGTCCAAAGTTTTCACCGGGTACCATATCAGGCTTCTTCCACAGCGAATTTCTTCTGTTTAAATGCACATTCAAATCCATAACAGACTCGCCAGTGTAAGGATTTATCAGGTAGTACTCATTCGTTGTGAGATCTATTCTATGCTCAAAATAGTCCAATTGATCCTTCCATTGGGTGTATGTCAGCTTTGGACCTTTACGTGGCGGTCGGACAGCCATTACGAAGATAAAACTACTGTTGACACAGAGACTTATTCAAGCAGAAAAGCCAATGCCACATCCTTCTGTCACCGCATTATTTTTTTGAACAGTTTTGGCGATTCCAGACATCGCTCTGGCGGTACTGACCGTTACTTTTTAAAAAAGAAAATAGGAGAACTTAGGCGTGCATTTACGCCGCAGGCTAAGCTAACAAGTTTAACGGCTTGTCGACCATATTTTGAACAATTCTCTTCGTTGTAACGGTTGAAAGGCTTTAGACGAGACGGGCCGTGTCGGTACCGGTATTCAGTTGCAAAAATAGAAACGAATATAAGAAGAAACCTTAGAGATGTCGCGTTTGGCAATAGACTGGATCCAACGCAGCTTTAGTGTACCGCAGATTGCATCTATTGAGCGGGATCTGGCAGATGGCTATATTCTTTTAAAGATTTTGACTCAAATGGGCTATGTAACAGATGAGGAAGTGGAGACGCTACCACCACGCTCAGCTAATCCTTCTGTAATCTTAGAGAACTTTAAGCAGTTAACAAAGTATATTAAACGAATTAATATAACCTTGACAAAGAGAATGGTCACCCAAATTATGGCTGAAGAAAGTGGAATTGCAGCTGAATTAATTATGAAAATGAAGCGTGGAATGGAGACAATGAATAATCCAAAGGCTAACTTAGAGCCAGAGTACAAGAAATCTCTCAAGTCATTGAGGCCGCGAAAGTTTGAACGATATGATTACTATAAAGACATTGTAGATACTCCAACAACTGAATTATTCTATCGCGATGCCTCAACTACTTTGTATAATGGAATATTCAATGAGATTGATATGAGATGTCAATTAGGTGAGTATGAACAATACAAGTACGACGTAGACAAGAAAGCAATTCAAGATGAGCGAAAAGAACGCGAGCTTGAAGCCGAAAGAAAGCAAAAAGTACATAAGGATATTAATGAATTTGAGCGTACTATTCGAGAAAAGAATATTACTAACAACACCGAAGTCACTGAAAAATGGAGAAAATCGTTGAAACCTGGCGAGGCGCGGCACATTCGCGACCTGCAATTTGAATTGGCAACTCTTAAAGTGCGCGAATTAAAGGAAAATAAACAGCGCAACATACACCGCACCGATGGAGTTAACGGCATCAATGAGTTTGAATTCAACTTAACCCGACTAGGCATCGGAGGAGGCGATGAGAACGCCAATCTTACGACAACCTACGAAAGCGCTGCTAATTTCTTGGATCGTATCGAAGAAATGACCACCAAGAACCTGCCGTCCAATGCGGTGATCCAGGATTTTGTAACCCAGTTAAAGGTTCGCACCAAAGAGAAGAAATTAGCTCGCTATGACAAGGCTCGCCGGAGACGGCGCATGTTAGTAGACCAGGCCAACGCGCAGGCGGAGGCCAGCAGTCACGACGAAGAAGGCGACGTCGGTGGGCATGGAAACAATGTGTTAGTGAATGAAAGAATGATTAAAATGAAGTTGAAAGAGGAAAGGGAGCTCGCTGCCGTCGCCGCCAACTCAGAGAACGCCAAGCGCATTAAGGAAGAAGCAGAAGAAAGTGTCCGTTTGTTTGCAGAGCAGTTTCGGATGATGGCTGACGAGAGCGCTGATGAAAGACTGCAGCAAGTTCGGACGATCCAAGAGAACGTCGCACAGCGCAGAGCCAGGAAGCACGAAGGAATCTATAATTTCTGTGGAGAAATTGTTGTTGAAATGGTTGCGAGTATGTTTGATGCAATGAATGCAGACCTCGCTGATCCCCGAGCTAGCTACAGCAGCATCCCATTCGGGACGGATGGCTGTGTGGAGTTGATTGATAAATTGCTCCAAAACTTAGATAACAGAGTTGCAGGTAGCGCGGATAGTGTCGACGAAGTGCGCATCACCAAGCTAGACTCGTGGCCTGCATTTGCAGCGTTGGCGTTAAATCTCAACAAGTGGAAGGCGAGCACCGTGTATACTACAGTGCCCGTTGCACCCGTCGAACCCTCAACCGAGCCATTAGTCGAGCCAGTAGTTGACGCGGAAAGCGCTGTTGCTCCTGCGGATGCAGCTGTAGATGTCGCACCAACAGAGACAATCAGCAGCATTGAACTCACCAAAACCGCATCATTCATCGAGTCTACATGTCACGTCATCGAGGACATACTGAGCAGCAGCAAAGAGAAGAGCGCGGACACAACCAAGGCATTCAATGAAAACCTGTCACTCTCAAGCGACGAGACCGTTCAGTTGCACGAGCAGGTCGCAGGGAACATGTGTAAAGTTGTGTATGTTATGAATAGCTCTGGCGGCTGGAGCAATCCGCATCAATGCTGCGCCCAACTGACGCACTGGTCGAACCAGCACCAGCCCACGATAGCGCTGTGGGACAGCATATGCGCATACGAAGCTTGCATCAAGATCAAGCCGTTGCTGGAAGGGAAAGTGCCAGCAATCAACTTCAAATCGCTAGTGAATATATTTGGCAGATCCTCGTACATCACCGACTCCGGCATCTCCTTCTCAACTGACGAGGAGCTCGCAGTGCCAGATGCCGTACTTGGCACGTCTCTCCCACCAAAGATACTCGCGCTCTTGAAAGAAATGGTCGAGACAGTGAGCCGCATCAACGCGATCAAAGACAGCTTCATCAGCAGCATCAGCAGCATAAGTCCCACGTTTAACTACCAATTCACCGAGATTACACTCGCAATTTTACTAGGGCAAAGCTTGTATATTCGGAACTATATCCGCGGAGTCTACACCGCCGCCGGGGCGGCATCTGTCGTGCCTCCTATCGTCGTGGTTAGTAATGCAATCACGAGTGAAATCCCTATTGTTGGACCTCTAGATAACGCGAGTGGTTACATCGAGGTGCTGGATTGGTTCCTTCGGGGCGGAACCAAGGACAATGCGCCCGAGCACCTCGCCACATTGATCGCAGAAGAGTCTGGCGCACCGGCTCCAGCGGCGGGTAAGAAGAAGGCCCCTGCAAAAGGCGCCGTGGAGGAGGAAGTATCCACTCGTAGCTACATTGCGGGTATTATTTTAATAAACTCAACGGCAGTCTTGGAGGACTCCCGTGTTGTGTCGTTGGAGTCGCCTTTAGCGGCGGCGTCTGCGGGATACCTCTTACTTCAGTCTTATTTACAACGGAAGCGAGGGACTATTACCAACAGCGCGGATAACGGCGCGATTCACTCGTTGGTGCAAAAAGAGAACTATATGCATGGCATCACGCGTCTCTATGTCTTGAATAACGAGGTCAATGCAACGGATCTCACCTACGTCCCGGTTGATTTAGCAGTTGCAGAGCTCATGCTTTGCTGCTTACTAGACGCTAGTCAACCTGTTGCTGACGGTGTTTCCAGCACGTTGAGTGTGAAGAACATACAAGCATTTCGACGTAATAACAAGCTGAGTCCCGTGAGTAAGCTGTTATTGCTCCATGACTTGGGCACTAATCCCTTAAACATGCTGTCGCTGTACGACATATACGCCGTCTTGTGCAGTGCGCGAGCGGAAGAGATCGAGATCAAAGGAAGCTTGTTGGTGCTGTTGACTACCCAGTTGAAAATCCTTGAAAACGGGATCTTGCAACGCGAAGAGGCTCTTGTAGCGAGCATGAAACAAGCAGAAGAAGGCTACAAACACCTTTGCACAGGCACAATCAGTGAGATAAACAAGTCTGGGCTCAAGGAGACGGATGTCAAGAACAAGCTGATGGACCTCGTGTGTAACATCGGGGACTTCATCGACAAGAAGCATCGGCGATGGCTAGACTTGACGGGTGAGTTGGTTAAAGCAGCCAATGACGAGCTGTTTGCGGCGCAAATCTTGATGTTGAAGTTAGTGGAAGTCACCGGCGAGGTTGCGTTCAAAGTGCTGGAGTCGCACAAGAATGTCGGGTTGCAGCTGGCTTCGTCACTAGAAATAGCGGGATACGACGAGTTTCCTTGGCTTGTTGATCCCGCGGGCACTAACCGCCTAGTGGTTGATGCCAAGCGTGATGACTTGCGCGCGGTTGTGAGTACAGTGTGCCAAGATATTGAGCTGTTATATACCAATGCGGACGCATCTGAGCGACGTCTCATGCATCAAGAAGCAGAATCCGCCAGTGACAAGTCGGTGGTATGGACCACCTTAGCATCACTACCCACGACAGCCGCCGAGGTCAACGCCGTGCGTTCAACCGTCATTTCCTCAGTGTACAACGACACGTTGGAGTTCGCCTTGACATGGAACAGCACCATTCATTTGCTTCTACAGGATGTTATGGCGAGTATCACCGCAAGCAACGAGAGACTGAAGAGGTATGTGACTACCCGCCACAGCTACAAGCACCGCGTGCTGTCGCAGTGGTCCAAGGAGCTGCTGTCCTTCAACTTCAACGACGTGGTTTCCATATCTGATTTCTTGAAAGTAAGCTCTTTCAGTGTTTCTTATGACCATAAAGTCGACGGCATTCGCGTCATGTCGAAGGGGAACAACTTGGTTGATTTGAGCGACATGAAGCTGCCTCTTGCAATGATAAGTGAGTTGAGCCGAGAGCTGAGCCAGCGACTTGACAGCGACATTGAAACACAGCATACCTCGTACCTATCGGCGACAATAATTGATATCATCAAGGCAAAGGTCGAGCAGAGCGAAGAGTACTACCGGATGACGCCAGTGGTGTGGAGGGATGCGGCGAAGGTGGACCAGTTCGTGTCATGCGTCCTCAACCGATCCGTGTTGAGTAGTAGCAGCAGTGACACTCGACGGAGCTTCCATAAGTCTTTCATCGTTACTCTGTTGGCGGGACTGTGTCCCGTGTTACCAAGCAAAGAGTACTTGTTGCGAATCGGGAAAGTGCTGTCACCGCCTACTTTGGACGAGCTCCCGCTCTCCTTCCAGCAGAAACCCTCCTTACCAATAGACTTGTTCCTCGCTAAGTTACTAGATGACAAGGTGGTCAACAAAGGATGGTTCTCACCTGCAAATCCAAGCGAGTTGAAGCTGTTATTCACTGCGATAGCAAGCTGTTGCCTAGTCAAGAGCACTAACGAGGTGGTAATCGAAGAGTTCCTACTGATGCTTTGCAGAGATACTACTGCAGTTGAGAGTAAACTACTCGAGAACAGCACGGGTTTGTTGCGAGCAAGTGGCAACGACGACGATCCCAATGCGATCAACATCAGCAACAAGCCAACCGACTCGGTCCTCGCCGCAATGCCGTTGTACTTAAACAATGGCTTGTGTAAACTTGCTTATCTAGCAGCGCACATGCGTTTTGACGAGTCCTTGCCATGCAAGAGTGGTGTGGTGTCGAAGGATTACCACCGGTTGAAGGAGGTGATGGGAGACCAGAAGCTCAGTCAGAAGCAGCTGGAGTGGCTATTGAGTAAGCTTGACTGCGAAGACACATCCGCTACATCGACTAGAATCATGGCGGAGAAATCGCACCGAATCTTCGGGTTAAGTAACGGCGAGGACAGCAGCGCAGCTATGACGCCACAAGAAGTTATAGCGAAGAACAGTGAGATCTACATCTCGGAGTTGTTGCAAGACAAGTACATCGGCAGCAAAAGCGTGCAGCAGAAACTAATTCTATCCCAGAGTCCCACGCATGAAGGACTCGGCGTGTAAATACATATGTTTGTTTGTAACTATAATACTATCAGCTATTCGCACGGAACTACTCGCGCTTCTTTTGAAATAATTGTGTAGGTGTGTGAAAACCTTCTATATCTTCTCCACCTCGTCGTCGTCGTCTAGGTTAACACTGAGGTAGTCTGATCCTCGTCTACCTTCTTTGGCAATGAAGTAGTGCGAGACTAATGCACCGATCAGCGCGAGGATAGCGCATAATATCATGATGACGGAGTAGGAACAAACGGCTGATAAAGCACCGAATATTGCGGCACCAATAGCCGCACCAATCTTCCCACAAGCGGAACTGATGCCGTTATATGTGGCTCTAATGTGCTTCGGATAAGTCTCCGCTGGAAGCACGAAAGTAGTTAAATTTGGTCCGAAATTGAGTGCGAATAAGAGGATGCAATAGATGGCGAACAGGGCGTTCGGCTCGTTCTTGAGGGGCACGATGAGCACGGCCAGCATGATGAAGGACAAGGCGATGATGACGAACCCGGCTATCTGCAGCCATTTTGTTCCTAGATACTTCAGACTATAGATAGATAAGACTAACGCGGGTATTCCGGTGCTGATCGCGATCATCTGCTGCATGATAATATTTCTGATCGCCGATGTGGACACCACGTCATCCGAATTGGATAATTCGGCTAAAATGCTCGATCCAAAGAGACTCATCCCGTAGTATGCGACGTCGTACACGAACCAACCGAGGCCAGTTGCTACCAAGTTTTTCCTGTTCACCGGATCTTGCAGTGACTCCCACAACTCCACTTTCTGCACGGAATTTGTATTTTTACTGGTACTTTCACTGTAATAGGTCTCATAGATGGATCCCATGACGACTATCGCCGCCGGTATAGCCCCAATACCAAGCACTAAACGCCACTTCGTGTTGTCGCTCATTTGTTCGTTGTAGGTTAATAAATATGCAATAATCCAGGGAGAAACTGCACCTGGTGATTGCCAAAAAAAAGCCCATGAACTTGCTAAAATATTTGGCCCATGCAATTCATCGCCATTGTCTTCAGCTGCTTTGACAGCAGAAAGAGGATAAACGCCACCTTAATGAGTAAGTAGATAAGTTGGTAAGTAAGTGAGTTATTATATAAGCGATAACCTAATCCGACACCCAGGAGGAATCGAAATACTATAATAATTATGTATGTACTGTCTGCTGATCCTTGCGATGCAGCAGAACTCAACATAGCTGACATTGCCGCAATAGATAAAGTTAAAGTCATGGCTTTGTTGCGACCTAATAAATCACCCAAATATCCCATGGATAACTGTCCAAAGATTGCACCAGTAAAAACAACCGCGGAGGCAGTTGATGCGACCCACGATGCTTGTTTGCCTTGTTTGCATTTGTCGTCATCCGTAGTACAAACTGCAGAAGTCATAAGTAACAGCGCAACAGCAATTGCTTGAAAATTGTATTGAACTGAGAAATTGGAAAGTCCAGTTATAAATTTCGATAGGAAATGGGACTTGTTGGTAACAGCCCTTCCATCTCCTAATAACTTTCGATCCATCAATGAATTCTTCTGAAGGCTTCCTTCACCTGCCTCAACTCACAGCTACTACCTTACGTGAGATAAATATCTGAGAGATCATGGATTCAGGCCCTTGGATTTGAGGGATTTCATTGAATATTGACTATATCATCGAGTATATATCATTAAAACAAATCAATTTGGAGGAAGAACAAAGGATAACTAGTATAGCAGCAGGATTAGTGAGTGCTTTTAAAGATGTAGTAGGCGAATTGTATGACGAAAGTGAATTAGGTTCACTGTAGCTGAAGGTGTTGGTCCCAATGATAGCTAATATCTGGTCGAGTATTGCATCGCACTCCCTCGATGCATGCTATCTCCAAACAACCCATAATAGTTTGTGAATCAATACATGCTACGGCCGCTTGTTGCTGATGACAGTGTCATTGACACATCGTCAAACAAAGGAATCCTCATAAATCATATAAAAAATACTTCGCAAGAGACAAATGAAGATCTCCAATACAGTGCTGTTATCGTTGTTCGTCGGTGCTGCTGCATTTAATGCCGGAAGTAGAGTTTATTCACATTCTTCAGGTCTTAACATGGCGTTAACTCAGGATGAACTAAAGAAAATGGTAGGATATAAAGCTGTTGATGATTATGTTAAATCAGGAATGGTTGTAGGATTAGGCACTGGTTCTACTGCATATTTTGCTGTTGAAAGAGTTGGCCAAAAATTAAAAAGTGGTGAGTTAAAAAATGTTATATGTATTCCTACATCTGAACGTACCAAAGAGCAAGCATTAAGTCTTAATATTCCACTAGTTACATTAAATGAAAAGTCTCGTCTTGATGTTGCTATTGATGGAGCTGACGATGTTGATCCTAATTTATGTTTGATTAAAGGTGGTGGTGGTGCATTATTGAGAGAAAAAATGGTAGAAGTTGTAGCTGATAAATTTATATGTATTGTTGACGAATCAAAACTATCCAAAGGTTTAGGTCCAGGATTTCCATTACCAGTAGAAATTACCCCATTTTGTCATGAACATACTCGAAAATTAATTGAAAATTTATCATCTGTAAAAGGATGTAAAGCAGTTTTACGTATGGGTAATATCAGCAATAATAAAAACGATGGTCCAAATATTGCTGTTACTGATAATGGTAATTACATTGTTGATTTATTCTTTACTGAGCCTATTAAAGATGTAGCATTAGCAGCGAAAGAACTAAAAAATACTGTTGGTGTTGTTGATCATGGAATATTTGCTGGTATGACTACTGCCGTTATTGTTGCAGGTAAAACTGGCGTTAGAGTTGCTGGACAAGGTGGCGAAAAACCATGGTGGTAAATTATATTAGGTACAATTAAAAAAAATATTGTTACTCTTTTTTTATATTTTTACTATCTAACTCATCTAATATTTCTTGTTCCTTCCACCCCTGAATGGTTTTAAGAACCTCACCATTTTTAATAAATAGCAACGTAGGAACTGCATTTATATTGTATTTATTTCTTGTAGCTATATTTTGATCAATATTCACTTTGAAAAATTTATGATTTGGATAATTCTTACTAAGTGCGGTGTACTTTGGTGCTGATTTATTGCATGGACCACAGTTATAAGAAAAAAAATCAATCACCACAAGCGTGTCACTAAATGTTTTCAACAACTCATCACACTGTTTTTGATCTGCGATATTTATTACCTTAGAATCTAATGGCTCTAAATATTTCGATTTATTCTTTAATTTCTTCATTAAAAAATATACAATTAACAGCACAATAGATGGATTGTTCTTTAATGCATTGTAAACATACTGTAGGTTGCTGAGTAGCTGCTCATACAGCGACGACAGCATCTTTCACTGATTGAGAAATATTTTTTCCTTTTCCTTTTCCTTTTTCTCTTTCTTTAGTTTATATTGACACCGAGGGCCGGGTGATTTTTCGGCACGGCAGACACTCGTAGCACAAATTACTCGCCTTTTACTAGTAATTTCCAAGAGTCCTGCCACGAAGTGCCATTGAGAAATTTTTACAGCCTGTAAGGCACACCTTTTTGGATCTTTTTTTTTTAAATACTTTATTGTTGTTAGTCGCCAAATTAGTTACACAAAATACAATTCTATAACAAGTAAAGCAATTATACATTTACACAAACATTGCGCTTATCTTTTCAGGGCTAGGTTCTGGTCCTTTTGGGAACGCACCAATAATATCATATTTTTCTTTACCATCAACGACTGACTTACTGTAAACACACCAAGCAGAATCTAAATCTTTATTGACAACCATACCACGAATAGGAAACATGTAACCCCCGCTGCTAGGATATAAAAGTCTCATTGTAAAAATATCCATAAAACTTTTTTGAAATTCAATTCTTTCTGAACGCCCTCGAACATTCATCAAGCCGTTACTAGATGGTCTGTCATTCAGTAAAGGATTGAATAGTATGATTGGGCGACCATTTAATTCTTTGATCATCTCGTCCAAAAGTGGAATCAATGAACCACCGACTAGATTCTGTGGCGCAATAACTATCACAATGTCATCATCAGGTGCCACCTGGTCCTTTCCAATTGCACCAAATCTCACTAATGCCTCATTTCTCCTATTTTTGTTATCATTCACATTTGCTTTTTGTTCAGGGCTTAGCCTGCTGCCAAAATCCATTTTCTCTAAAACGAATCTCATTGATGACAATGCTAAAGGCATACCTGCGAATACACCCTCTCCAAGTGACTGTTGCACACAAATGCGTACTCGCTTTCCCTCGTCACATGTTAAAACTAATACAATATGTCTAATCATTTCTAAAATGGTACCGATTCGATACGTATCAAACGCTGGATTTACTTCTGGAAAATTTACTTTCATTTGAAATTTATTATTACTACTACTTAATGCTTTTAATACAGCACATGTAGCTTGTTCATATACGTAATTTCGTACCCAAGTGGCATGAGGAACCTCATTCCATCTAAAATCAAGGGGTAAATTGTAATCATCACCAAATGGTAAAGTAACTAGTGATGCCGTTTCATTGGAACGATCTATCATATGTAACATTTCAATTACAACATCTTTCAATTCTTTCTCGTTTCTTACTTTCGCATGAAATGGTACAAATACTTGCTTTACTTCTTCCTTTCCGCGTATTCTACATTTAGCATCAATATTGAAACCATTTTCAATAATTCCATTGCAGATAGTATCTTCGATTAAAAAAGATCCCCCTGTCCAAAAATTAGCATTTTCTATTTCTTTTCTTAATTTCTCATTCAATAGAACCATTTTTTTAAGTATCGATTTCTTATTATTCAAGTAATCTTGCAGAATCTTCACACCACTAGATGCCTCCTCACTATTAGCTTCCAATTCTTGCTTTACCATATAGCGACTTGAAATTTTTACAACATTAGATGTACAACGATATCCCCAGCAACTCACGAGCGGAACGAACAGTAACAGTAAACACAAACCACGGATCATTTGTGTTATTCTCTCTCTACTACCTAGAATTTTCAAGCGAAAATATTTACCTCAAAACCGGAACTCCATTAGCAAAGTTGATTAACTTCACACGCATTAGACTTCCTGGCTACTAGCTCTCAACTGCGCTTTATGCAATTGAAAAAGCATCAGCAAACATATTCTCTCTCTTTCTTTTTCTCTCTTCTACAACAGGAGACAGAGGCCCCAATAACCGGAATGGGTATCCAGAAAGTTGCACATCTAAAAATTATTTTAAATGTCAAGTTTTACATCTCCTGAATCTGCAGCTGTAGCTGTAGAGGAGGATCATGCATTCATTAGGGAGTTTGTGCCCACTGCGGGTATTCTAACTTTAACCAATGAATATATTACGGTGGTGATAATACGCACCCAATATGCAAGAGTTCAATTACGCATTCAATACACACCTGGATATCCCAATGAAGTGCCAATAGTTGAGATAAGTAGTGCTACCTTGCCACCACCATTACTACGAAATAAAGAAAAGGAGTGTCTTGATAAAGCGAAGGAAAAGTTAGGCAATCCATTAGTCCCAATTATATATGAGGTTATATTCTCATTTATACAAAAAAATATGTTTATTCCTTGCTGGAAAGAAGTGAAGCAAGTGATGACACTATGTGAAGGCAAAGGTCAGCTAGGTGCTGATGATAAAGAGGGTATATTAACTATGAAATTAAAACAGAATAAATATTTCCAAAATATTAAATTAAAAATACCGCAAATGTACCCAGAAGAAGGTATTGAAATAGAATTTACAACTAGTAGTTTTAATAATGATATGATTTATATGTTCCGATCACAAGCGGAAGAAATAGTGCGCCGTTGTGAAGCCGGAATATCTCCTG
>JACCDO010829813.1_pt1 | contig 15369 bp, 17 predicted proteins | sample 7446101 | NCBI WGS metagenome assembly JACCDO01 (sample SAMN15323440, study PRJNA562643) | freshwater metagenome | isolation source: river surface water | place: USA:Blue River Watershed | collected 2017-08-16
ACCATCATATAATAGAAACGAATTATTGATTGAATCTATAAATAAAATTATAAATGGATTTGAAATCATTAATTATACTGATTATGAAATCATATGCGTTGTAAGTGGAGGTAATGAAAAATTAGTGTTACCCAATTATGGTGATAGGTTAAAAATGTTTTACTTTTTGAATCAAAAGCAAGATCCAGGAGTAGCTAGAAATTTTGGTGTAAGTATATCTCAATCGGAATGGATATGGTTTGTAGATGATGATGATGAGTTGGTATTTGAAAACATTGAAAAAGTTTTAGAAATAATAAATAATTCCGAATTTGATTTAATTGCACACTCGTTAAAGTTAAAATATGAATCTGATAATAAATTTAACTTATTAAAAAACGTTGCAACATTCAGAGATAAACAAGAAGTCTTCAACTTTATATTGAAAAAAGAAATAGCAGATAAAATTAAATTCTCAAATGGATTGCACGAAGATATACGTTATGTTGTAGAAGTATTATTAAATGATATTAAAATAAAAATATTAAATGATAAAATATACAATAAGATAACGAGAGAAGATTCTATCACAAAGAAATTAAACATTGATAGAATAGATGGGTATGTAAAAGCAATTACGGAAATAGTAGATATAGAAAATGAAGAACTGAACTTAATAAAAAATGAAATAGTTACACAATGTTTGGGAACTATGCTGTATTTGATAAATTCAGTAGAAGAAACCAATAAAGAAAGCTTTGTAATTCACTTAGAAAATAAGTTTGATGAAAAACTGAAAAAATTTATTACAAAACGATACAACAAAAAAAGTAGTAATTTTAGATATGCAGTATCATTGTTTATAAATAAAACCGATAATAAACAATTCATAAGTGATTTGGATTATTGTTTCAAATCATATCTTTCTTGCAAAGATTTGAAAAATTCCATATTCTTTGGCCCGCAAGAAATAATAGGATGTTGTAAGAGATTTTTCTATAATGGAAAGATGAAAGGTGATATAGTTCTAATGCCAAACTCAAACGATGTAACCCTTCAAAAAATACTCGATAAAAAGAAGCAGGTAGAGAATTTAATAAATATGGATAGTTATGAAGATTGTGAGGGGTGCCCATACATTGAAAGATATGAAAAAACTCAAAATGAAAAAGTAAATTACATTTCATTAGAAAATTTTACATATTGTAATATGAGGTGTAATTATTGTTCACCAACTTACTATGGTGGTAGAGAACCATCTTATGATACCGAACAAATAATTGATGAATTATTAAATGGAGATTATTTGGCAAATGGAGTTCATATAGTATGGGGTGGAGGAGAACCTACACTTAAACCAAAATTTAAGGAAATAACACAAAGTTTATTGGATAGTGAAAAGATTTCAAAAGTTAGAGTTCTAAGTAATAGTCTTAAATTTTCAGAAAACCTAAACGAAATGGTAAGTAATGAAAAAATAAGAATAGTAACAAGTGTAGATGCGGGAACACAGAAAAAATTCAAAGAGGTAAGAGGCAAAGGAGAAATAAATAAAGTATTAGAAAATTTGGGCAAGTATAAGAAAAATATTAATGCACAAGAAAATCTAACTATAAAGTATATTATGACCGAAGATAATTACTTTACTAATGAATTGGAGGAGTTTGTAAATATAATAAAACAAAATGGATTTGAGGATAACTTAATTCAAATTAGTTGTAACTTTAAGTTAGAGAGTCCAACCAAAGAAATGATATACGCTCTATATGAATTGGCAGGTAGGTTACTTATCAATGGATTTAAGTTTGTATTTTTTGATGATTTAATAAGAGATAGATTGAAATTAGATAAATCAGAAGCAGAACAATTGATTCAACATTTAGTAGATAAAAATTTAATGCACGAAAATATCGTTTATCATTTGAGTGATATAAGTGTGATACTTTGGGGAAATGGATATCAATCAAAATGGATAAAAAATAAAACAAATTTTGGAAGAGCAAATAAGGTAGTAAAGGTAGTATCGAATAAAACCGAATTAGATGTGGAAGATTTTAAGAAAAATACGATAATCTGTCCGGCCGGAATACAATCTTTACCGGAAATATACAAAGAAATCAAAAAATCAAATTTACAAAATAAAACAAAGTTCTTAATATTCGTATGATAAATAAAATAAAATTAGGAGTTATTGGTGGAGGATTAAATTCGGCTGTGGGGTATGCACACTATTCTGCATTGATTCTATCAAATAAGTTTGAAATAGTTTGTGGAAATTTTAGTAGAAACTCAGAAACAAATCAAAAGACAGCAGAAACATATGGTGTAACAAAACTATATAGTGATTATAAAACTATGTTATCGGAAGAAAAGGATAATATAGATATGGTTGTGATATTAACACCAAGTGACCAACACTATGAACAACTGATTTATTGTATGGAATTGGGAATACCAATTGTTTGCGAAAAATCGTTGATAACAAATAATTCGGAGTTACAAAGATTAAAAGAAAAAGATAATAACAATTTTGTAGCAGTTGTGTTTAATTACTTATGTTACCCAATGTTGAAAGAACTTAGAGAAATTGTAAAAAGAGGGGACATAGGAAAGATACTTCAGGTTCAAATAGAAATGCCGCAAGAGGGATTTTTGAAACATATGAATGGAGTTCCACTTAAACCACAAAGTTGGAGATTGATTGATGGAGTAGTTCCAACCTTATCATTAGATTTAGCAACTCACACATATTCAATTGTTAAATTTTTAACTGATGAAATACCTGTTGAAGTTGTTGCAACTGAAAATACCTTTGGTAATTTTGATAACATAGTTGATGATATAAATTGTATAATAAAATACACAAATAATGTGGTTTGTAATATGTGGTATAGTAAAGTGGCATTAGGTAATAGAAACGGATTGAGAGTAAGAATATTTGGAACAGAAGGTAGTGTTGAATGGTATCAATTAGAGCCAGAAGTATTGCACATCTCAGATAAAACAGGAAAGTTATCAATAATAGATAGGGGTTCTGAGGGATTATTAACTGCAAATGAATTTAAGTACAATAGATTTAAGGTAGGTCATCCAGTTGGATTTATAGAAGCTCTTGCAAACTTTTATGAAGATGTTTACGATGATTTTCATAAAGTAAATAAAGATAGAGTTACATTCGGTATAGAACAATCGGAAGAATGTATTAAACTTTTAGAAGGAATTTCAAAATCAGCAAGAGAAAAAAATTGGATTCAACTATGAAAAGAGTTTTGTTATTAGATACAAACGTATCATCTTTTCCAATATACAATTATCTAACTAAAAACGGATACGAAGTATATGTTGCAGGTGGTAAACCAAATGATTGTTTAGCTAAATACACTAAAAATTATATCAATTTTAATTACTCAGATATTGAATTGTTAAATGAAGTAATTACAAAATATCAATTTGATTATTTAGTTCCGGGTTGCAATGATATGTCCTATATATGCGCAACCAAAGTAAAAGATAATTCAAAATTTTTTGGATTAGATACAACCGAAGTTTCCGAAACAATAAATAACAAAAGTAAATTTAGAGAATTTGGTATTCAAAACAATCTAAATGTACCTATGGTTTATTCCAAAGATGAAACTTATAAATTAAATACTCCCATAATAGTAAAGCCTGTGGATGCATATAGTGGTAGAGGGGTATCGATTGTAAAAGAACTTAGTAAAGAAAATATAGATGCAGCAATAACTAATGCAACCGAATATTCAAAGGATAAACAATATGTAATAGAAGAATACATTGAAGGGCAATTATATAGCCATAGTGCATTTATTAGGGATAAAAAAATTATGATTGATTTCTTTGTTATTGAAGATGGAACTACAAATAAGTTTACAGTAGATACTAGTCATGTTGTTTATAATTTTCCAATTGAAATTCAAAAAGAAATAAAAAAGCAAATAGAAATTATTGCAGAAAAGTTAGATTTAGTTGATGGATTGTTCCATACTCAATTTATAAAAACAAAAAATTCATTTAAAATAATTGAAGTGACAAGAAGATGTCCGGGTGATTTATATAGTTTACTCATACAAAAATCAACCGATTTTAATTATACGGAATTTTATACAAAACCTTTTATTAACAAAGAAATAAAAGTAAGTAATGTAAAAACAAAACGGAATAATATAATACGACATACTATATCCGTATCTGAAATGTTAAATTTTATTTCTATTAAGTTTGAAGATGATTTAAAAATAGATGAATTTGTACCGATGGCAATTACAGGAGATGAATTAAAAGAAAGCCCATTTAGCAGATTTGGTTTATTTTTTATAGATTGTAAATCAGAAAAGAAATTGAAAAAAGTATATAAGAATATATTAAAAAGAAAACTATATAATTTAACATAATATGGAAAATACAATTACCTTTAATTATATGCCATATATTCATTTTGATGCATATAAATTTGTACTAGAAAATTTAAGAAAACATTATCCGTTTTCTGATGTTTTTATTTACTTTGATGCGTTTAGAGATGATTGTGAAAAATATGAAGAAATAGCAAACCAACATAATTGTAAATTTATAATAAAAGATACTGCCGTTTTCTATACAAATAGAGAAGATTCGTTTGAAATTAATAGTAAAAAATTATTAGAAGTATATGATAGAATAACTTTTACTTGCGAAAATACGGAATCGGATTGGATTATGATTATAGAAGATGATGTCTATATTAAAAACCAAATTGAAAATTTTCCAAAAGCAAACGTTGGAACGTGTAGGAGTTATTTTAGACCAGGAGGTGGCGCCATTTTTAATAGAAAAGTATTTTTGGAATCAATAAAAAAAGTTAGTATATTAGATATTATGAAAACAATTCCCAATGCCAATTGGGCAGCAGATGTGGTATTAGAGCATATATTTTTAAGAAATGGTGCATCATTTGAAGAATGGCAAGAATTAGCTGAACCAAATTATCGTGATAATTTACCACATTCCATTTATCATGGATATAAAGAACTATATAACAAAAACTAATAAGGATGAAAGAAAAATTAGAAAAACTATTTACATGGCCTACTGAAAAACCATCTATACCATTAGATGAACATCATTGGTTTGGTAATGCAAATGCTATCGTTTTAGAAAAATTAATAAATGAATTAAATCCTAAATTTATTTTAGAAATGGGAAGTTGGACAGGAGCAGGTTCAACTAAATTCATATTAAATAAAGCACCCAACGCACATATGGTATGTATTGATCATTGGAGTGAAACATTAGAAGGACACGGAATACAAAATGCATGGGGTGTGGAAAAAGTAAATGAAGATTTTGAACACATAAAAAATCTATGGAAATCCTTTTTATTAAACACATGGGAACATAGACACCACTTAACCCCAATACGAAAAAAAACCATAGAAGGTTTGGAAGTACTTAGGAATTTAGATATTCCATTTGATTTGATTTATATAGATGCACATCATGATTACGAAAGTGTATTAGCCGATATTGAAATATCTGGAGAAATTTGGCCAAATGCTGTGATTTGTGGCGATGATTACAAATGGCCAGATGGTGGAGTATCAAAAGCAGTTCATGAATATGCTGATAATAATAATTTAGATGTAAATGTTCTTGATCAATTTTGGTACTATACGAAAAAATAAAATATGAGTAGGGGATATCTATTTATCGCTTTGGGAAAAGAATATGTTGATGAAGTTTCCAATTTAGTTAGAACTTTAAGGAAAGTTGGAGATACATACCCGGCTTCTATTTTATGCAAAAAAGAAGATGTTGATTATATCAATCAATTAGGATTATATCACTATTCCATACCTTATGAATTTGATAATTATTTGGCATTAAATGATAAAACAAATTTTGAAAGATACGGAGGGACACCAAAAATAATGATGTCAGAATACACCCCATATGATGAAACGATATACACCGATGCAGATATATTAGTTCAATCAAATCCAGCAGAATTGTGGGATTATATGAAATCTATGAATGAACCATATATAACCACTGGCGGTAAATCTGATATTAATAATCAACTGTCAGTAGTGATAGGTAAAAAAATAAATAAACTACCAAATGAATTGAATTTGACTCATAGTGGGCTAGTTTACTTTGATAAGACCAATTATAAATTTAATGAGTTTATAAAATTATTAAAATTTTATTGGGAAAACTACTATGAAGAAAATTTAGCAGTATCGGAATTTAGAGGAGGAAAAGCAGATGAGCATGCCATATTTGCAGCAGTAAATACAATGAATATAAAGGTATTAGATCCAACAAAAGTGCCAAGTATAACGCATAATTACCACTATGATATCGAATTACCATCAAAAATAGTTACAGGAGGTAGTAGATATAATGTTCTAACTATATTGGAATCTGCACCACCATTTATACATATGTTTAAAGATGGAAGAGGTGAACACTATAAAATACTTTATGAAAGATTAATAAATATATAATATGAAAGATTTGGTTATAGGATGTATTACAAATTACACATTTGATAAAATAGAAATTTTTGTTAAATCATTAGAAAAGTCTGGCTTTGATGGGTACAAAGTAATGATTGTATATAACGTACCATTTGAGACAGTTGATGAGTTACAAAATAGAGGCTGGATAGTTGTTGGATTTGATAGAGATGAAACTAAAAAACAATATAGGTACAAAGATAATTTCAGAATAATGTGTGATAGACAATTACATTATTATGAAACTATAAATGCAATTCAATCTCAATTTGGAGATTTAAGGTATATAATAGCACCGGACCCAAAAGATGTAATATTCCAATTAAACCCATCAAAGTGGTTAGAACAAAATTTGGGTGATAAGAAAATAAATGTTGGCTGTGAAAGTTTAAGATATAAGGATGAGAGATGGGGCTCAAATAATTTATTAGAAAGTTTTGGTGAAACCGTTTATGATAGATGTAAAGATAACTTGATTTTCAATTGTGGAACAGTCGGTGGGGATTGGAAGGCAATGAGTGAATTGTTTTTGAATATTTACTTACTATGTGTGGGTAGTCCTAATCAAACACCAGACCAGGCTGCACTAAATACTTTATTATCACTTGATGTGTATAAACGGATTACTAACTTTGCAATGTCGGAAGATGGTTGGGCATGCCAATTGGGAACAACTATTGACCCGAAAGTGATATCATATGCAAAGGATAGTTTGGTAGAACCACAACCTGTATTAGATGGTGATATTGTAAAGACAAGTAAGGGAGTTCCATTTACATTAATTCATCAGTACGATAGAATACCAGAATGGAATAAAATACTAACAGAAAAATATAAATAATGATTATAGGAAATGGTGATATCGCTTCCGTACTGAATGATAGAGATGATGCAATCTTTTTTGCAGCAGGTGTTTCCAATAGTTCCGAAATAAGAGAGTCCGAATATGAAAGAGAACTAAATTTGTTAAAAGAACAGGATAAAACAAAATGTATATTTTATTTCAGTTCAATTCTAATTGATGTAAGTGATAGCTTTTATTTTACCCATAAAAGAAAAATGGAACAATATATAAAAGATAATTTTGAAAATTATAATATAATTAGGATTGGAAATATATCTTGGGGGAAAAATCCAAATACATTCATAAACTACATAAGAAATAAAATAAAAAATAATGAACCGGTAGAAATAAGAGATGAGTATAAATACATAATAGATAAAAATGATTTAGTTACACTCACAGATACTCTACCACTTACAGGTAAAAATGTAATAAGTATTTTTAGTAAAATGGCAAAAGTAAAAGATTTAATATGAAAGGAGTTATTACAATATTCGCAATGCCACAAGAGTTAGAAGATTTGGCATTAACACTTTACAATTTAAAAATAAATTCTATATTTTTAGAATCCGGCATTGACTATAAGGTTGATTTAACAATGTGTCTTTCAAATGAACTTACTGATTGGGAAAATTCAAAACTTCCAAAAGAATATATAAAAGAAAGAACAGAAGAATTATGTAGAAAATATCTTGATTGGTGTGAATTTGAATTGGTAATTGAAAACGGTAATCAGATATTGGGATGTGTTTCTCAGAGAAGAAATAGTTGGTTGAAAAATCCAGATGCAGATTTTTTCATATGGTTAGATACTGATATGTTTTTTAAAGATATTACATTATTTTATTTTGATAAAACTATTAAATCTCTTAAAAACGATAATTTTGATATGTTTGTTATAACTCCAGAATTTGTAAAGCAGTGGGATAATACGTGGGATGTTATCGTAAATAAAAACTATTGGAATGTTCCAGTTGATTACTACAAAATAAACAATGTATTTGCAGATTGTTTACCACAATTTGATAATGTAAGTATAAAACAATCTGCAACTTTTAAATTTGCAGGTGGGTGGTTTACTCTTATTTCAAAATCATTATTAGATAAAATTAGTGTACCAGAATCATTTGGGCATTATGGATTGGAAGATACTTTTATTATGGTATGCAGTACAATAATGAAAAACAAAGGAAAAGAAGTAAATCAATTTATAATTGAAAATTTAATTTGTGGTGAAAATCATAAAAATAGACCTAACGAATCCGTAAAAAACTATATATCTTCTAAAAATAGAAAAGAAGAGTTCAAAAAAATAGCAGAATTAAATTGGGATAAAGAAATTTCGTTATTTAATAATAAAATTTGATATTTATTTACAAAAATCTCAAATGAAGTTTAACGTAACGCATCCAAAAATTTGGAATAAATTATCTGAGAAATCTATGCCTATGAAAAATAAGGTAAAGATTTACGAAAAGATGGGTGGAGCATATCGTATGGGTGAAGATGGTGGTGAGCAAGTATTTAATACGATGGTTGAATTACTCAAACATAAAGTAAATGAAGCAGATTCGGCATCTGATCATGAAGTTGGCATGGCAATGGGTCAATTGGATGATATAATGAAAAATTGTATGGAACTGAAAGGTAAAATTGGTTCTAATGAAAAGAATTTACCTGGATGGATTCAAGACCATATATCACAATCTCAAAATTTTATTAACCAAGCAAACACAGGTTATCACGAACTAAAAAATGGTAACAAATAATGGATAGTATTTACACGGTCGTTATTACAGCGATAACAGTCTTAGGTGGTTCAACGGCATTTAGATTCTATGAGAGAAGAGCAATGCATCGTGAAAGAGATGAAGATTTTATCAGACACGATTGTAGAGATAGAATTTCAAAATTAGAAGCACTTCTTGTTGAAAGTAAAGAAGAAAAAGATAAGATGAGAGAGTTGATACTTAAACTTACAGCAGAAGTTGCAGAATTAAGAATGAAAGTTGAATTTCTTAGTGAAGAAAACGATAAGTTAAATAAAGAGAAAAAGAAACTTAATGGCTGAACTTAAAAAAATACTTAAAGAGTTTTTCTTAAAACCTACTATAACTGATTGGAACGGTCAGAAAATAGAATTAGGTAAAATCTATACGAATTTCCCTGCCTTTGCATTCAATCCAATAAATGAAGCAGAGGAAAATAAGAAACTGAGAGTATTTGATTTTGATGATACATTGGTTAAAACAAAATCACATATATACATTAAACATGGTGATGGTAAAGAATCAAAATTAACACCCGGTGAGTACGCGATTTACGAACCAAAGTCGGACGATAAATTTGATTTCTCAGATTTTGAACAAGTAAAACAACCACAAGAAATAAAAGGGATTACAAATTTATTAAAAAGAGTAGTAAAATCGGAAGGAGAAAGAAAAGTAGTAATACTCACCGCAAGAAGTGCATATCAACCTGTAAAAGATTATTTGAAAGATATTGGATTGGAAGGTATATATGTTGTAGCATTAGGAGATGCAGACCCACAAAAAAAAGTAGAGTGGATTGAGAACAAAATCAAAACAGGATATAACGATGTTTTCTTTATAGATGATTCTCAAAAAAATGTTCAAGCGGTATCTAATCTAAAAAAGAAATACCCAGACATTAAAATGAAGGTTCAACAGGTAAAACACGATGTTCCTCAAACTCCAAAAAATACATTTGATAGAAAGGAAAAAGGTAATAATCCGAAAGGTAAAAATGATATGAAACTACAAAGTTTATTACCAAAATCAGATTTAGATAAAACAATTAAAAACCCAGAAACTGGTAGAAAGATAAAAATAAAATCTGCACTCGCTTACGATAAAGATTCAAAAGCATATAGAGTAGCGGTCAATGCACTAAAAAAGTAAATATGGTTTATTTGATTCATGGACAACCTAAAAGTGGAAAATCCACAATAGGTCAGAGGTTACAATTTTGGTTACAAACTGATAAGAAAAATTGGAGAAAATCCGTTTTTCACATTGATGAAGAATACTCTGAATTATATTTTGAAATAGCAAAGTATCTAAACAAATCAGGAAACGATGTTGTTATCTCTATGGTATGTGAAAGTAAACAAATTAGAGATAAATTCAAAAACGATTGTAAAGCAAAGGAAATATACTGCCACACCTCTAAAAAAGTTGGAACGGAGCATTTACTATTAGAAAACTATGAGAAGCCAGAATCGTTCTATATTGATTTAGATACGACTCCTCCAATTGACCAAACATTTGAAAAATTAATAAAAATGTTGATTTGATATACTTATTAGTATAATTAAAGGTTATTAGTATGGAAAATCAGAATGAAGAAAATCAAAGTTTCTTTCCCAATTTAGAAGAGAAAGAAAAACTTACCAAAAGAGGATTGGGTGCAAGACCAATATTAGAATCTCAAATAAAAGCAGCACAGGCAAAAGCAAAATCAGCATTTGAAGCAGCTAGGATATTGGGAATAAGTTACAATACTTACAAAAAGTATGCAAAACTTTATGGTATATTTGAAGACTTAAAAAATCCCTATGGATATGGTATAGAGAGAGCGGTAAAAATTAGAAACAAAAAATTTAACATTGAAGATTTAATTAATGGTAAACACTTAAAGTATCCACTCCACAAATATAAAAATAAACTATTCGCTAGTGGATACGTTCCAAAAGTATGTTCTAGTTGTGGATTTGGTGAAGAAAGATTATCAGATGGCAAAATGCCATTGTTAATAGATTTTTTGGACGGTAACTTAAATAATCGTAAATTAGAAAACATCAGACCTCTATGTTACAATTGTTTCTTTTTATTAGTTGGTGATAGAAATGTTAAACATTGGTATGAAGAACATGGGATACCAGATGAAGAAAACGAACAAAAAGATGAGCAAAGTTAAAGAAAATATTAAAACAGAAAAACCAAAAAAGTTTGAATACATATTTGAAGATGATGAAAGTACATCCGTTTGGAAGTGGGATTTGGATAAAAATCCCAATGGACCGGTTTCGGTAGAATACAAATGGAAAGCGCATCATTTAAAAGAAATAGAAAAGCGTAGAAAACGAGGTAGATAATTTGGAAAATAAAAAAATCTATCTTATATTTAATAAACAATAAAAACAAAGTTTATGTCAGAAAGCAAAAAACAAGATTTATTTGAACAAATGAAACAATTGTGGGAACAATTTGAAGTTGAACATAATAAATCAACAAAAGTATCTCAAAAGAATGCAAGAACATTGATTGGTGACCTCAAAAAATTGGTTACGGATTATAGGGCCGCTTCTGTTGAAGAAACAAAAAAGTAAACAAAGGGGTGTGAGCAATCGCACCCTTATTTTTTAATCAGTAAACAAGTATTAGTTAACAAAAAAAGACAATTATGAAAAAAACGATTCTATCGTTGTTATTTATGACACTTAGTTTTTTTGGATTTAGTCAGATCACTACATCCTCAATTTCAGGTGTTGTCAAAAATGAAAAAAACGAAACGTTGCAAGGAGCAAGTATTCATGCTACCCACATTCCAACGGGTACAGAATACAGAACAGTCACAAACAAAAATGGTGTGTATGTACTACCTGCGGTACGACCGGGAGGACCATACACAATTCATGCATCCTATGCAGGGCATTCAAAAGGTGAGATTACGGATATTAATACCGAACTTGGTATTACATCAAACGTAAACTTTGAATTGAATAGTAGTGCAAAAGTGATGGATGAAGTAAAAATCATTGGTAGTAAAAACAACATCTTTTCTAAGGAAAGAACCGGTGCAGCACAACAATTTGGTAGGAGAGAGTTACAAACTATCCCTATCACAGGTGCAAGAACTATTGATGGGATTACAAAGTATAACCCATTTGGTAATGGTACATCATTCGGTGCACAAGATAGCCGTTTGAATAACTTTACAATTGATGGTTCTCAGTTTAACAACAACTTTGGTTTAGGTTCATCTGCACAAGCAGGTGGTAGAACCGGAGCAAGTGCAATTTCATTGGATGCGATTGACCAATTACAGGTAAACGTTGCACCATTTGATATTCGTCAAAGTGGTTTCACAGGTGCAGGTATCAATGCGGTAACCCGTTCTGGTACAAATAATGTAGAGGGTTCAGTATATAGAACCAATAGAGATAATAGTTCTAACTATGTTGGTAACAACGCAAGAGGAACTACAATTACTCCATCTAAATTTGATGAAAAGGTACAAGGTTTCCGTTTGGGATTACCAATCATTAAGAACAAACTATTCCTATTTACAAACTATGAAGGTATAGTTAGAACAGAGCCAGGAACTACATGGATTTCCGATGGTTCACCATTGACAGGTTCACAAATCAGTCGTATCAAATATCAAGATATGAAAACACTTTCTGACTTTATGAAAGAAAAATTCAATTATGTTACTGGACCATGGGAGGGGTATTCAAATCAGAATTCTTCTAACAAATTTCTCGTTCGCGTTGATTGGAACATCAATGACAAACACAAACTTACTGCTCGCTATGTTCACCATAATTCTGAGGCCGAAATAAATATTTCAAACTCACAATCAGCAGGTGCAGGAAATAGAACAAATCAGTTCAACGCAATGAGTTTCCAAAATAGTGGATATACTATTCAGGATAACACTCGTTCAGCGGTATTGGAATTGAACTCAAAATTATCAAATACACTTCACAATAATTTGATTGTTTCTTATGATAAACAAATTGAAAACAGAGGTTATTTGAGCCAGATGTTCCCAACTATTGATATTAGACAGAGTTCTGTAACTTATACATCAGTAGGTTTTGACCCATTCACACCTGGAAATAAATTGGATTACTCTACATTTAATATTACAAACAACTTAACAAAGTTTGCAGGTAAGCATACATTTGTTGGTGGTTTTAATTTTCAGGCATACGAATCCAATAATCTATTCTTTCCAGCATCTAATGGGGTTTACATCTTCAATAGTTTAGCAGATTTCTATACTGCAGCTAATCAATCATTGGCAAATGGTGGTAAACCATCAACCCTAGCACCCGCTAGATTCCAATTCCGTTATTCGGCATTGCCTGGCGCAGTTGAACCATTGCAAGTATTAAGAACAACTCGTTTAGATGTTTATGGACAAGATGAATTTAACGCAACCGATGATTTGAAATTAACCTTTGGTTTGAGAGCAAACATCATTGCATTTGGAAATACCGCATTGGAAAATCCAAAAATCACAGCAATGACTTTTGGAAATGGAGAAAAGTTCAATACGGGTTTGATGCCAAAAACACAATTCTTAGTTGAACCACGTTTTGGATTCAATTGGGATGTTAATGGTGAGAAGAAAACACAGGTTAGAGGTGGTACAGGTGTATTCACAGGTAGACCTCCTTATGTATTCTTATCTAATCAAATCGGAAACAATGGTGTGTTGACCGGATTTATTGATGTAAGTGGAGCAGCAGCGACAAACTATGGTTTTACTGCAAATCCAAACGATTACTTTATTCCACAAACTCCAACACTTCCTTCTACATTTGATTTAGCATTAACTGATAGAAACTATAAGTTCCCACAGGTTTGGAAAACAAACTTAGCAGTTGACCAAAAACTTCCCTGGTTGGGATTGATAGCAAGTGCAGAATACTTATACAATCAAACAATCAATGCAGTTCATTACTACAACGCAAATCTTGAAAACCACACATCTAGATTAGGTGGTGTAGACCAGAGATTAGTATATGCAGGATTTGATGCAGGTGCAAGAATTAATGATAATGTTTCAATGGCAGCAGTTCTTACAAATAGAGATGGTGCATATCATCAATCATTAACTTTGAAATTAGAAAAGCCAGCATCAAAAGGATTGTGGGGTTCATTTGCATGGACAACTGCAAACTCAAAAGATTTTATGAGTGCAGGTTCAATTGCTAGTGGTAGTTGGCAATCAGCAGTATCCGTTTTAGGAAATAATGATCTTGATTTGACAAATTCGGATTTCTTTGTTAAGAACAGATTTGTTGGTTTATTAGGTTATAGATTAGATTATGGAAAGAAATATGGTGGAGCAACAACTTTCACTTTGGGATATGTTGGGCAACAATCTAACCCATATACATACGTTGTAGCAGGTGATTTGAATGGTGATAGAGTTAATAACAATGACCTTATCTATGTACCAATGAAAGGTTCGGATGTTAGGTTCTCTCCATTCTCAGTTGCAGTTGGAACAAATGTGATAACTTTCACAGAAGCACAACAACAAGATGCATTTGATAAGTTTATTTCACAAGATCCATATCTTTCTAAACGTAGAGGACAATACACCGAAAGAAATGCAAGTGTATTACCTTATTTACATAGATTGGATTTATCGGTAGTACAAGACCTATTCGTTAAAATTAAAGGAGAGAGAAACGCATTTCAAATTCGTTTTGATATTCTTAACTTTACAAATATGTTGAATAGTAATTGGGGTGTTTCTCAAAGAGCAACCGCACCACAATTGTTGAGTATTTTCAGTAAAGATCAAAATAACGTACCAATATATAGATTATCAACTCAAAGAGATGCGAGTGGTACATCGTTGGTAAAAAATACATATCAGTATAATTCATCAGTATTTGATGTTTGGACGGCTCAGTTAGGTATCCGTTATACATTCGGTAAGTAATATACCATAAACGATAAATTAAAGGGAGAAGAAATTCTCCCTTTTTTATTTTGTAAATTCAAAAAAATATAGTATATTTACTTAAATCAAAAACATAAATTATGACAAAGTATTACGCAGTTACAGTAGCAGTTGAAGTAGAAGATGCAAAAGGTAAAATTAAAAAGAACAAAGAGCAGTATTTAGTTGATGCAATGTCCTGTACAGAGGCTGAAGCAAAATTGGTGAAGAAATTTACAAACGATGGTGTTAGATTGGAGTATGAAGTTATTAAAGTTTCAGAAACTAAAATCGTTGAGGTATTTTAATTATGGAAAA
>JACCDO011890379.1_pt1 | contig 15368 bp, 5 predicted proteins | sample 7446101 | NCBI WGS metagenome assembly JACCDO01 (sample SAMN15323440, study PRJNA562643) | freshwater metagenome | isolation source: river surface water | place: USA:Blue River Watershed | collected 2017-08-16
ATCCTATTCTTTTGATATTTTTCCAAGGAGGTAGGATTTAAGTAAAATTACTAATTAAGTTAACTACTGAGTTTCTGCCAAGGATAAGAGGAATTCTGATTATTCTTATAGGTTTCTCACATTTATTAATTAAGCAAAATGTTGTAGCAGCAAAATATACATTCATGATTTTTATCGGAATACAAGAAAATCTTACACAGTATAATTTGGTGTGCAGAACCCAAGTTAAGATATTAGTAGTACATCTATCTCTCTTTCAAATAGACTTTTGTTTATATTGATACCAACTGGCAGTTCCGCTTTAATTAAAATATTTTCTCCCGGTAAAAAAGTAAGAAAATACGAAAGTAGGACTTGACAACTCTCTCTTAGTGGTGCTTATCGACGCGATAAGCATTGAGTAGTTGAAGATGGGTCAGTCTATATTTGGTGCAACGAAAGATCCAAAGGAAGTCATGAAGCAGAATCAGCGAGCAATCAAGAAAGCTATTCGAGAGTTAGAGAGGGAAATATCTACTCAAAACAAGAATGAAGCAAAACTACTCAGTGATATTAAGGTATTGGTCAAGAAAGGGCAGATGGAATCGGCACGACAAGCAGTAAAAGATTTACAGAAGTGTCGACAACATATTCAGAAATTTCATGGATTAGCATCAAATTTAAAAGGAGTTGCATTAAAAATGCAAACAGTTAAATCGTATTCTGATTGTTTTTCGTCATTACAAGGTGTTGCTAAAACCATGAAGTCAATGAATCAATCTTTAAATTCTTCTGTTATAAATAAAATTTTAGCTGATTTTATGAAAGAAAATGAACATATGGAACTAAATATGGAACGGTTAGATGATGTAATGGACGAGTCAATGGGAGACCAGAACTCGACGCAGGAAGAAGAAAATATATTTGCACAGATACTTGATGAATTAGGATTAGCCTCTGCCGGTGGTGTTCATGCACCATCAGTATCAAAAAGTAATCCTGTTCCACAAGTCGTTGAGACAAATCAAATTGAAGAAACTGATGATTTAGAAGCAAGATTGAACAATTTAAGGAAATAATGTATTATGTCTAATTGATTAAAATATTTTACAACATATAAGGTTTTTTAATACTGGTTTATTGCTTTATAACTTCCCCATCAGCGCTGCCATAACTTCGGACAGGTCGTTCGCCGCTTCACCTTGTAACACTTTTGGTACATTACTAAATTGCACATTTACTTTGGGGACTGGCATAGTAATTGAATGCTTTAAGACTTTGGCACTGGTACTACCTCCTGTTATCGGAACTGTTTGACGAAGAGAAACAGTTTCCGCGGCAGATAATTCTGTTGTCATAGCACCTTCATCCTCATCACCACCATAGTCCTCGTCCTGCATGTCAGCAGCTTGGGACTGCCTGGTTGTTGCCATAATATTAATTTCGTATTTCAACTTGTTATTATCAGCAATTAATTCGTTATTTTTTCGCTCAAGATTATCCAAGTGTCGTTGTTGCGTCTTGGTTTTACGGTCATAATCAGCTTTTAAAATGTCATAATTACTCTTGAGTTGGTCGTAATCTTCCTTGATCTTCTCTACTTGACTGCGTAATTGCTTCACTAACGTATCTTTGCGGTTCGCAGTAGTCTTCAAGACCATTGCCTGTTCACTCAGCTTATTCAACTTATCTAACTCATCTTTCATTAACTTTATTTCATTTTCTAACTCCAAAATTCGTTCCTTGGACAATTTCAGTGACTGCTTATGCTTCACCTTATCTATCTCAAGCACTCGTAATCGATTCTTTAACTCGGCCACCGACATCTCGTTGATATCCGCATTTAGGCCACCAACACTAGCAACTGCATGCTTCTGTGCCTCCATTGTCGCTTCTTCTAGTGTCTCTAACCGCGTTTTTAAGTCTTTAATTAAAGTATCTTTAGATGAAATTGACCTCAATAAACGCTTTGCTTGTTCTTCTGCTTCTCTTGCTTCTGTTTTCCATTGTTCAACACTGTGCTCTTCGGCAACCTTTGACGACCTTAAAGAATTCAACAACTTGGCTTTGCGGTGATTCTCTTCACGCAATGTATGTATTTGCATCTTTAAATCAGCGTAAGAAACTTTCAACTTAGTCAACTCATCTTGTGTTTTATTTTCAAGTGCATGAGCTGCATTCAATGTCTGTTTCAAGCGAATAATCTCTGATCGACCGATTCTTCGGAGTTCATTCATCCGTTTCAAGAAGGCTTTCACTCGTTCCTTGGTGTACTCATTGTCGTTCAATGTGAACTCATTAACTGTCTCATGCAGGAAGCGATCCGCTATCGTGTAGGTGTCAGACATGGTAATTATACTGGTTTCATTCGGTTTATTACCAGGATTTGCGTGAACTGCATTAAACTCTGGTAACGACACCGTCCAGTTGCTGTTGCCAGTGATTTCGCCGTGATTAGGTTGGATAGTAGACTGGTCTGGCACGTTATCTCTCACAGGATCTTCTCTAACTAACTTACTATTGAATTCTTCAATTTGTCTGTGTAACTGTGCTACTTGCTCCCGCAATGATGATGTGACTTTCTTCTCCTTGCTTAGTAGATCATTTACTTGTTCGATTTCCCTTTCTGCTTCCGTCAATCGGACCTCGTAAACCTCGTAACGATAAGGATTGTGAGGATTTATACCTACTGTCGCAGCTCCACTTGCCACGTAGTCCGATGGTGAACGAGTACTATCAGGTGTTCTGTTTATTGGTGCAATTGCACTGATGCCATGCGGTGGTACGTCGATTGAATGAGAATCCTCGTCTAATATCGACTGTGATAAGGAGTTGTCTGCGCTTCCAGCATTGCTCGTCCGAGACAACGCGCGCATAACTGCGTCTAATTCACTAGATTTTGTTCTAAATTTGTATTCTAACTTACGGATTCTTTCTTCTGCATCACTGTTGTCCATCGCGCTGATATGGTTGTCACCTGTTGCTCCAACGGATATAACAGATGAAGAAGCATTTGTGGCACTTAAGAGCATATTATTGCTTCTTAATTCAGATATTTGACTCTCTAACGTTTTACCAATTTCATCCTGAGCGCGGCGATAACGAGCGAATGACTGGCGCAGCTCTTCCATCTCATTCTTGTGGTTTGCCACCATAGCTAGTGTTTTATTCTTTTGATCCATTAGCTCACCTAGCGTCTGGTCCAGCTGTCGCTGCACTTTCACCAGCTCTTCGGCTTGATTGTTGTACTGGTCATATGGTACACTTGGTTCAACCTTCTTATTTGATTGCATTACTTCCTTAACATGCGATAGTTCAGATTTTAATGAAGTATTCTCGGATTGTGTAGCGCGCAGTATGTTCTCGATGCGGTTCATCTGGCTTGTGGTTGTGTTGAGTTGATCATTATAACTTTCTTCAGCTTCCCTGATAGACTCCTCATATCGACGACGAATATTATCAAATGCCGACTGATGTGCACCTCGCAACTGGTCTAGTTCAGCTGTTTTCTCGTCTAATTGGCGCATGATATCATTCCTTTCAGCAATATTCTTGATGTTAGCGCGTTCGATTTCCTCTGAGACGGACTTCTCAATATCTATTACTCTGCTACGCAATTCCCTCAATAGATACGTCTGTCTTTCAGGAACATTTTCATTTGTAAAATCGGTTTCAATATGACGCACTTTACTCGCTAGCGTCTGGAGAGACTTGACAATATTATTATCCGAGTAAGTATTGTCGGGTTGATACGACGCTGGTGATGGTAAAGGAGGATGACCAGCAGATGTAGAGTTAGGCTGTGCTATAGCTTTTATACGCAACGCCATAGCAACTGCCGTTTTGACGCGGTTATCTAGTTGAGTAGATGCATTTGGTACACTATTCAGTGACTTCAAGATACTAATTAACTCTTCGATTTGATTATTCATATTGGGCCACAGAGACTTGTCCTCCTGCGCTACCTCCCGCTCTACGTGATTGATATAATCATGATTCGAGATTTGGCTGTTAGTTACATACTTCTCCTGTGTAGCAAACGCAGTTCGCTGCGATGCAAGTAAATCATTCAATTCTTGGATCTCGCGCTGCGCCTGGATGTAACGCAATTTCTCTAACTCCAATGATTTACGTAATTCAACTACTTTATCTTCTTGTAATTTCAATTTATTCATTGAAACTGTCACCATTTCCTCTCTAGGATCGCTGTCCACAGACTCAGTTGATGGAGAATCCTTCGCATCCTTACTACTTTTACGGGTCTTACCTCCTTTTTTACGGTTACCTTTAGAAGCATTATCAGTCGGTGTACCGATCACATTTGACCCGGAATGAGTGGCGCGAAGACCCTCGAGGATACTATCAGCTTTATCGCTTTCAAGTGTTGCTGCATTGATTTGATCAGCTAATGATTGATGCTGGAATAAAGTGTCTTTAGCACGGTCACGTACTTGCTCTGCTGCAGCAGAAACTTGATCTAATTCATTCACTAACGCACGCTTTTCTGATTCATACATCTCTCGAATAGACCGTAATTCAGATGCATGTTCTGATTCTAGATGAAGTCGAACTTGTGTGATTTGTTGTGTGGCTTTACTCTTGAGTGTTTGTTCTTCTTTCATGATTACATCAACTAATCGTCTCATTTCTTCACTTCGCTCACTACTATGCTCATAACTGCCTTGTAACGCCACATTATTCTCTTCTAAATCAAGTATTTTGTCGTTTAATGCATATATTTGGTCCTTTAACTTGTTCACCTCTTGCTCGCTGACAAGCATACTCTGGTTATTGCCCCACTTAGTGAGGCATTCCTCGAAGTAAGTTGCGATGTTCTTGGTGCCTTCAATATCATTCTTCCACTTAGTCAACACACCTTCTAACTCAATATTTCTTTCTTTTAATATTGAATTCTTCTCAAGTAAGCCAGTTATACGCATATCTTGTATACTTTGTGCGCTCTTGGTGGATGACAACGCCTGCACTAAGGCAAAGGTATGGTCTATTTTATTGTTACCAGTACTTGTGTTACTATTAAAGTAGTCCACCGCTACATCATATGTTGCAAAGGCATCCTCACTTATTGGGAAACCAGAAACAAGACGAGGTAATTCAATACGAATAAACTTTTGAAGGGATTCTTCACTGACTTTTAATTTACTCTCTAACATAGCAACGGCGTTATCTCGCTCGCGGATCATATTCGTTCCTTTAGCTTCATACTCGGCAAGTTTAGCTTGAATTTTGCTTACTTTAAACGTTTCAATACTCAATTTTCCTTCTAATAATTTGTTAGCGCGTCGTTCAAGGGTTAGTGCATCATTAGAAACAGTTGACTTCATGCGTTCATTAGATAAGCATTTCCTTAGCATAGATACCAGGCTTTCATACTGTGTTGTAACATGCTTCTTAGATGATACAATGACAGCCTCCGCGGCATATGCACGGTTGCGGTACCTGTGAAGATGCTGGAGGCAAGACTTCAACTTGTTTTTATATATGTTAACAGTAGTATGTAAACGATCATATCTGGACTCGGACGAAATTAGTTCGCTTTGAGCTTTCATGCATCGTTCATTAGCTGATAAAACAAGATCACTTACTCGTTGTAAGAATCTTTGTTCAGCTTTCGTTGCACTGTTATTATTATTCCCTAGAGATCTACCTGAGTAAGTTCCAACGTGATCTCTCCACTGCGTAAGTAGAGTATTCAATAGATCTTTCACACTGTTACTATCAGTGGAGCCAGTTGCAGTGTTAACCGCACTGTTTTTGTCCTTGTTTTCCTTATTTTCATCACTGATATCGCCTTGAGATGCTGGCTTGGTCTCTACTAAGTTATCAATATTACCAATAATAACACTCTCCAACCATTGCTGGAAGTCCAGTTGCTCAGTCATCATAACCCTTTGTTGCAACTCCTCGATGGTGATACTTGCCGACTTCAATTGAGACTCGGTATCTTTTAATGCAGAAACTAATTCTTCATTTTCAATTTGCAACTGACGCACATCGTCAATACGTTTCTTTTCACAATCTCTAACTTGTTGGCCTAATGCAATCATGTTTGTTGTCATTACATTGTTATTGTCTTCCTCTTTACGCAACTGATTCTTAATCTTATTAATTTCTTTAACACGTTTACGCATCTCTTCCTCTAGATGTTGTACTTTACGTTCATCAATAGCTGACTTGGCAGTCTGTGAAGACAAATCCATAGTCAAGTCAACAATCCGCTTTACTAACGCCTCTGTAGACCATGGCGACGATATGGTATCGCTGTTAATAGTAGGTGCAGCAGCAGCATACGCCAAATCCATCAAGTTATCTGCATCATGTCCTCCGCCTAGTGTATCACGCGACTTCACTCCAGCAACTTGGAATGTATCGATTGTGTCCATTATTACTTTCAGTTGCGTAGTTCTTTCTCTCAATAAATGCTTGGTAGCTTCTAACTCTTCGTTCAACTCCTCGATATTATCTACATCATTACCAGTGAAAACAGTATCGTTACTTGTCTTGCTATTTACCTCACCGGTATTCATGAACTGGTTGACTTGGCTCTCACTCGCACTGACTTGAATACTAATGATAGTATTCTCTAACTCTCTGTTGCGCTCTTTTAATAAATTAATTTCATTTTTGGACTCATCAAGTGCTATTTTAATCACACTTTGACGCTGCAAACTACCGTCTAATTCTATTTTCATTTTACCTTCAAACTCACTCATTTCAGTGACTCTAGCATTCTCAATCTTTATAAGATCGTCTTCTAAATCATGATTTTGTGCTTTTAATTCTGCAATTAATGCCTCTTGAACAAGAACTTTCTGTGCCAACATAGACGCATCAAGACTATCTAATAACTTCTGTGGTGTTGTGTCGCCATCAATAATAATAGTTGGAAGTTTACCGTCGTATTCCGAGAGTAAAGACATATCTAGATTGCCTTTTTTATTCATTTTACGCAATGCTGCATCGTTTTCAGGTAATAAATTATCATTATCATGACGTAATCTCGTGGTTGAATTTAATGCTTTTTGTAGGGAATTTATCTGTAATTGTGACTGTGCAGCTAGTGACTTACTCATCGATATCTCACTCTTTAAGTGTATGATATGACTACCCATTATCTCAATAAGAGTGCATGGATCAACACCTGGTATGTCAGCTAATGTTCGCACAGTTAGCTCTCTGTCTAGCATCGCTTGCACCGTAGCTAACTCTTTCCTTAGTAATGAAACCTTGGCTTTTTCATCCTCCATCATATTGCGATATGAGTCTAAATCAAATCTTAAGTGATGAGAAGTTAATTTTTCAGTTTCAAGATCGTGTCTTGCACTAGCAACTTGAGCGTGTAAATCGCTTCGACTACCTAATGTCTTTATTGTCTGTTGCAACTCAGCAATCTTTATTTCACCATTTTGCTTTAGATATCTACTTTGTGCATTCAATTTTACTACTTCTCTTCTAGAAACTTCTAACTCGTTCTTCAGACTATCCATTTCTTTGGTAGCACTCATTTTTTTTGCTAAACTTTCCTGTCGCAACGCTGCTAATTCAATAGCTTGAGCTCGTAAACATTCTTTTAAGTGATTCACTTGTTGTTGGTGCTCTAACTCCATGTTACTATGCTTGATTGCCTCTAATTTATCCTTATCTGTTTCAAAGATTGAAGTTAATGGATTATTACCATATGACTGCAGTTGTCTGGTGGATTCGCTAGAATTACTGCTATATATATTCACTTCACTAGAATGTAGTCGCTTCATCTCGTGCCAGACGTAAGCCCACCATAAATGCGCATCTTTAATACTATCACGATCTTCTTTTTCGGTAACTTTATCCAAAGCTGCCTTCAACTGTGCTTCTTTATCATCCAACACCATCTTTGCCTCTTCTTTCTCACGTTGTAGTGCATATAATTGCTCGGATAACTGCTGTGCGTTAATCTCTTGGTTGCTCAACTTATCAGTCATTTCATGAATCCTTTGTTGGTTTTGCTCTTCACTCTTCTCAAGCATCGATATTTTCTGCAACAATTGATTATTTGTTTCAGTTAATTTTGATATTCTTTCATTGAGTAACTCCACTGCAGCTGCGTGTTTACCACTTTCTAATGCATCACGAGCTATACTACCAATTGCACTTGTACTTGGATCAGGTGCTTGTGCTAGTTGTTCAATTGATGCAGCAGAACGTTGTTGTTGAGCTAATCCCCAAATTTGCTTCATTAACTCTGCATTATTCTGTTCAGATGCTTCATAGGACTGGCGTAACTTTGCTAACTCATCGTTTAATCGATCAATTTCCATCTGAGACACAAATGGGGTGTTATTTACTTGTTGATTCTGCTTATATTTCTTCAACTCACCAACTAATACATCAATCTGCTCTGTTTTGTCACAAACCTGCTCTCTCAAGCCTAGTAATTCCTGATATTGTTGCTCGGATAATACATTCCTTCCGCTGGAATTCTCATAACTTTTTACTTCTTGTCTTAGACTATCAATTAGATATTGACTTTGACGTAATTGATCCTTACATTGCTGATGTGCTTGTTGTTCATCTGATAGTTTGATGGATAAACTTTCGATACTATCTTGTCGCCTATCGGTTCTTTCACGATTATCTCGTAGGTCAGAATCATATTTTGATTGCGCTATTGCACTTGATTGATTCGTATTATTCTCTAATGCATGGGTAAGTTTTACTAACTCTTCTTGTAGTAAACTAATTTTATCGTCTTTGCTTTTCAATATTTTTAATACTTTAGCGCTCTTTTCCTCGAATAATTGTCTCTCTTGCTCCACTCTACTTCGAATAATTTCTTGCATTGATGGATATTTTGATTCTAATTGATTAATTGAAACCTCCATTAGCTTAATTTTCTCATCTTTCATCTCTAGTTGATGCTTTAGTTCAACAACTACTTCAGATACTTCAGTGGATCTACGAATAATACTGGTATCACTTGTCCTACCTCGACCTGATGGTGATGGTGATCGTGATGTAGCACTATCACGACTGTGTAAAAAAAATGTTACGTTAACTTTTTGCTCAAAGTATGGTGCTTTAATATGCAAATAGTCTAATTGTCCTTGCATTCCTGTGTACAAAATATGAAATACAATCTGTAAAACAGTAATAATATATAGATGAGATATTAAAATTACCTTTCGTATAGTTCGGATATGATGACAAAAATAGTCTCACAGAAACTACAATACTCTGTCCACCCAGCAAATTCACCCGGTTTGGTGTGATGATATACCTAGGTGATGATGGTCGTATTGTGAACTCTACAGATGCGGTGAGCGGATTTGTGATGCATAATGAAGTGGTATAAGCCTGATTTAAGCGTACATCACGGAAAAACAATCCACCACTGGGCTCAAGGTTCAACATGCTCATTGCAGCTACCTTATACAATCAATCCCCGGAGTGATACAGCGCTTCAATACAATCCTTGGACTGTTCAAGCAGGTACTGTGTTCCTTGGGTTTTTAAATTTTTTTGAAATATTTGGTGGGCCGGCCAAAATTAACGGGCATAACGGGCCCGCCGCAGGAAAAGAGGTGATTCTTACATTATTTTACAGTGAATGCTATTATACTTATCTACTTGCTACCCTAAATAGGTTTAATAATTAATATTTTGACTTTTTAGGAATTTTACAGCATCATCATACCATAACTCAGCTACACTTAACTCAAGTCCGAATGCGTTACCGAATCCTCTTAGCATGAGTGAGCTTCTGGCTAACATGATGTAATTTTCAGGTAACTGCACCATAGGATCAATCGACTCGCAGTAATCAATAAAGCTGGCTATATTCCTGTCACCGCATATGTCATATGTATTGCGATCGTTGTAAAAAGCACTCATTAAATATGCAATTTCCTTATTTTTATACTTTGTTACGGTACCTACTTCATCAAAATGAAGGCGTACAACTTCTTCCTTGTCACGTCGAGCATGAGCTATGATTAACTTGGCAAATATTATTCTTTCTTCTAGTGATATTCGTTTAACTTGTCCCATATCTATTAATCCTAATTTCCCATCATTCAAGAGCATGATATTACCAGGATGATTATCCCCATTAAATGCGCCATCTTCAAATATCTGACTCGCCTGAACCTTGCATAATATCTCCAGAATAGATGACAGTGATGGTGGTGGTGTAGTGAACTGATACTCAACTGGACCAGTGAGTAATCGCAATATTGAGTAATTATATATGAAACGAGGAATATTATATGAAAGCAATATATCTTTGACGAGCAAGTACTGCTTCATCGTGTTGTCGTCCTGCTTCATCTCATCTAAACTTCGTTTATTTTTTTGAATTTCTATTTTTAATTTCTCTAAATCTTGGTCAGCCATATATTTTTGGTAATACGATGTTATTCCGTCAATAATGCGTGTCCCATTCAAGAATTCCATTATAAGAATTGATTTAGAGGTAAGTAATGGTCGAGGTATTGTCACTAAATTCGAGAATCTTGGCATCATATTATCATATATAAGTTGTAAATTCTGTCCTTCTCGTGTATAATTAAATTCTGTAAGAAATTGCTTCTCAACTTCATTGAATGAACTGACATGTTGTGGCATTGCTAGCTGACAGAATGCTTTTAGTGTTGCAATATCTGAACGGAATTTTTGTTCCATATTTGGTGCAATAAACTTAATAGCAACTGTTCGTTGCTGTACTGATGTAACATTATGCATATTTAATTTATTCTTGCAAAATTCTTGGCGTAACACAGCTCTATGTACCTGTCCTATAGATGCTACGCCTATCGGTTGGTCATCCCATTGCTCAAAAACTTCGTCAAAATTCAAGTTTAATTCATCTTTAAGTATCTTGATGAAGTATTCTTTTGCTGCACTATTGGTGAATTCACTAGGCACTGCATCTTGTGTCAATTTCATCCATTTCATATATTGTGGTGGTACAAATGTGTCTTGCATTGATAGAAGTTGTGCTTGTTTCAAGTAAAACCCTCGTAATCGAAATGTTAAATCTCTAATAGGTTCGCTAAACTTATCGTGGCATCTTGTATAATATTCGTCGGCAGATTTATCATCAACTAATGATAAATCTCGGTTCATTAATTGCATAAAACGATACTGTAAGTATATGGGGAAAACATTAGACCAAAAGATTCCCGATCGCTTTGCACCTTCGTCATAGGACATATAGCCAGCGGCAGAAACGCCAACTCCTGCGGTTAATGCACCGATTTTTTTCCACATGAAATACTAGTGAATAATGCTAAGAGATAAGTGATAGTCGATGTAAATGTTCGTACAGTTTTCTAGGTACGTACCTAGGACATACAGGTGAGTCATGGATCCAAAGGAGTTCCTGTTCTATGACCGGTCAACATATAAGTTAGTTAGTTACTAGGTGTCAGACAATGAATTATACAAAAGTAATATTACAATACATATGTACAAATATCCATACTTCCCTGCGCTGCAATCTGACTGTAATCAGATGTGCCAGTATCGAATATATATCCTTTGGTCGAATTATGCGGGTCCCACTTTAAGTTAGTAAAGTAAGGATAATTTACTCTATTAATTCTGTGCAATTTGTCATTAAAAATGTTAATACTAGATATAGGATTGTTGTCGATCACAATCTGATTGTGTGACTCGTTTACTAACGAAGGAAGACTTTGCAAGTCACGCATCAACTCTTCTGGAGTGTACGATGCCCCATTGACATAGATTACATTGCATTTGCTTGTAACCATTAGCGATGAGAAATGTGGGATGGTATATGCACTAGGTCCGGCTACAATATTTATTGCACGGTTTTCAAATAGTTGCAATAGCGCATTTGATGCAATAGCTGTAATATTGTTCAATAAAAAATCAAATGATACAAGTTTAGCCAACGGATTTGTAACTAAGGAAAATGATGATATTATTCCAGTTGTGAGACCAATCTCGCATATTACTTCAACCTTTGGATTATCAATAATATCGTGTATTAGTATTGCTTTCTCCAATGACAACAAAGTATAATCAATTTCAGGTAGATCTTTATTATAAAACTCTTGATGCAAGATGTTTAAGTTAGCTATATACTGCCCATAAATCAATTCATAAAATAATTTCAATTTAGTGCTTGTAACTGTTTCTTTTAATGATTTTATACATTGTCTATTATTATTGCATGAGGTAATTAGATCAGCTGTATGATATTGGAGCACTTCAATTTCATTGGAATTATTGAATATAAGCTCATAGTCAATAGGTCTTTCATCTTTTTTCGTAAATAGACGAGTTGCTGTCTCGGAAAGCAATAAAATACACGAATTCTCATCCTTCTTCAAACTATTGCACAGTGTATGAATATCGTCATTGATACCATCTAAGAGTGCAGTTGCATTAGACCAGAAGATCAAGCAACACAAAATGAAATGCCACAGCGATGCCATATGAAAGACTACGCTAGAAAAATCATGTTCTGATACTAGGATATGAGTCGAAGTCTCCAAGGATCGGAAATATTGGGCCTGTTTCTGGTCATGATCCAAAACCTTTCCCGTTTTATTTATCAAATAGACTAGAGGGAAATGCGCAGTACTGTAAGTTAAAAGATGCGCTGCAACTGCTGGCGCGAGTTAGATCTAAATCACTACAATATCACAAACAAACTTTAAAAACCGGCCAGGCCTTGCATCGTCAAAGCTCGACCTAGAAAGGAAGAGCGAAGCGGATACCAGCCAACAAGAGGAGAGTCTTCTTATAAAGTGTGCTGATTTCATAGACTCGCCGGTAGTGATATTGGCTGCAATGCGAAGAAGCGAAAAGTTATTCGAACTCGCATTTCTTGATGGCTTAGCATTACCTTATTTGGTGACAGGTATTGTGTTACTAACATTGGGTGCATTGTCATACGCTGCGTTTTTTAACGCTGATTATGTCAACTATACGGAACATAAATATTGGACTTATAATGCAGGCTATGATATTTGGCAATTTATATCGTTATTGTTGGGTACATATTTCTTTCCATTTGGAATTATTTGTATATTAATATTTGCTGTGCAGAGCTTTAAATATCACAAAGACTATACCAAAAAGACAGTTATATATGCCATACTTGCTGCGGTAAGCGCATTTAGTGCGATTATTTCTTATATACAGGGATCTGATATATTAACCTGTTTCATATTCTGTTTTGGTGATGGTGGTGTTGATAGCTCTAAAAATAATGGAACGTATGTATGGATTGGGGTCTTATACTTTATATTTTCGTTCGCATTTATGGTGTTATTTGCAGTGTTGAGTGTTATATCATATTCCAAAAGAAATGAAGTAAGACCAGTGTATGCACCCGTATTCATGACCTACGAAAATCAACCATTGTTAAACAATAATGGCGCTGATAATAACTTTTCTTACTTAAAATCAGAAAGCATAGTCAGTAAGTACACCTCAGCTGCGCCTTTGTTTTTAGTTTTTGGTTTGTTATATCCGTTGCTTCTACTGGCGTGTATGGCACTACCAACTTGGTGGGCATACTTTACTAAATACGACATACAACAGTACCAAGCCTTTGTGCCAAATAAAATATATGGTAGTTACATCAAGTTTGTCATCTCTGACTCATTAGTTTTAAAGCTATACCCGGATATCGTGGTTTATTACTCTTGTATCTATGTTGTTGCGTTCATTGCATGGCTGACTCAGCACTCTGGGTACTTGCGCAGACTCATGCACCGACAATACTGGTTCTTTTGTGGTTTGTGTATCGGTGAAATATTGCTGCTTTGCTTGTTGGTTATTGCAGTCATATCTATTTATTTCTATTGGTATTTTTCACATAGTTGGGAGCTAAAAGCTGATGATAGAAGTGAGGCAGAGAAAGCTGCTCGTTCGATTGGTCAAATTGCTAATCTAATTACCGGATTACTCGTGCTGCCAGTGACAAGGAACTCAGTGTGGCATCGACTATTTGGTATATCTTTTGATTCCATGATAAAATACCACATATATTTAGGTTATTCACTACTTACAACCGTAGCTTGTCATGTTGGACTTTGGTGGATTGTATACTCTGAGAATGACTCATTCCCCCACGACATACTTGCGATACCTCAGATATATCACAAGGACAACTTCACGGTGCCATTAGCGGTAATTACCTCGATCCTTATGTTCGCTATCATGGGCATACTATCGCACCACGTAGTTAGAAGATTGTGTTACGAATTGTTTTATTATAGTCATCATTTTGCATTAGTTATATTTCTAATGATGTTATGGCACTCGACTATGTCGTGGTACTACGTCACTGCAGGGTTGTCGTTGTGGGCAGTTGACCATGTTTTACGCTTATATAATTGCATTGCAAATCAAGCTACTATCAAGCTTCTCAAGGTCGTAGGTAGTGATGATGTCATTCAAATTGGTTATAATATTGATAATGAGAAATTTTCTTATCTTATGGGTCAGTATATGTACGTGAATATCCCAATCTTGAGTCAGTTGCAATGGCATCCTTTCACCATATCATCTGTTCCAGGGGACGGTCTCACGACGCATCACATCAAAGCTATATCTAGTGATTCTTGGACTGGCAAACTTTTGTCACTCGCAAAAACTATTCAAACAACAAGTCAATCCCATTTAAATAATATTGTCATCAATGTGGATGGTCCATACGGACTCCCTATTGACACATCCTTTTATAGTAACATACTACTTGTTGCGGGAGGTATCGGTATCACACCGATCCATGCCGTGTTCAAGAGTCTTTATCAAAACCAGTTGAATATGGGACTAAGCCACCATATCAAGAGCATTCGACTGATCTGGATAGTGCGCACCGCGCATGATGCGAATATATTTTTGGATAGCATCAGGACTATTATTGACAATCACTACGGTAATGGGAAGTCGGCGGATTCTATGTCGGGTCAATTTTACAAGGTATTTTCTGCTGTTGTATATGTGACCAACAGTTTAGGCGGACCTAGAGCGCAATTGGATAAACTAGACAGTGTCATAGGTAACGAAGACGGGAATAAATCATTCTCTTCATCGTTTGATGTAAGACATGGAAGACCAGATTTGCAGAAGGAGATTATAGCTATATCACCTTGGGGTATGCAGAGCTTGGTATATGCATGTGGTCCAGCGTCGCTAGTAAATGACTGTGTGTTTTATGCAACTAAATCTGTTGTTGATGTTAAGGTTGAATCGTTTCAATTGTAGATATGTAATTAAGTATATGAATATTATCCTCGTTACAATTAATATAAAATACGAAGTGCAACTCTTTCCATGATGTCGATGTCGAATGGTAAAATGTTGTGGTCGGGACCAAGCATGTGATGACGAGGAGTTTGTTTCATTGC
>JACCDO010900578.1_pt1 | contig 15367 bp, 9 predicted proteins | sample 7446101 | NCBI WGS metagenome assembly JACCDO01 (sample SAMN15323440, study PRJNA562643) | freshwater metagenome | isolation source: river surface water | place: USA:Blue River Watershed | collected 2017-08-16
AACGCGCCAAAAGTAACGAAGAAGGACGACAACGTGATGTCGAAGCTGAACAAACACCTCGCAACGAGCTAGCGAACTATACCTTATTATAAATCATGTACCTAATAAACCTATTCACTTGCTACTTTAAAGAGGAAAAAAATGTTACATAAGACATACTTCTAACGACTAGTTACTTACAAATAAATGCGTTATCTTACTACTTTATAGCAAGAAATATGTATGTGAAATGAGTGATTTCACAGTAAAACAAACGAACACACTAACGGCTATATCAAAACTTATTAATTTCCTAATTTTTACTATTTTTACATGGTGTTTGACTTGTTGCGATGCTTTTGGGCGAAGGATTTCTTGGCCATCCGGAGAATTGGCTCGTTGAGTTGCATGGCTTCGAGGCTGTACGGTCGACGTGCGATGTAGTTATCCCAATTATCCTCTTTAGATGTATCACCTCTTCTTCTACTTACTACTGTTACATCAGATGTACTACTTGGGGATTTATCAACTATTTCTTCTATTTGAGGGACAACGTTTTCCACACCCTCAGCAACAACAACGGTACTGGCAGTTGGGATACTTGTATGTGCACCAGATGTAAGTGATGGAGTTTGCATTAAATCTAACCATTTTGACTCAACTTGTGAGTATCCCAAGCTAGGTAGTATCTCCTTGATCATCGGTACTATATAGAGCGAAGCAAAATCATTCTCATGCCAACCGTGTCTACTCTGATCCTTGGACCAGGCCAGGCCCCATGTGAGGTGATGAGAAACCATTTCATTTGTTGGGATATCAAAAAGTTTACTCATTATTGCAACGGTTACATCCTTGGGGGCGGTACCGAGGGTTACTAACATCTCAACAATATCCGCATAACCAGCGCGGGATGTGGAATATTTAATGATTTTCTGCGCATCCGGCAGCTTTCCTTCCTTGGACCTTCTCTTGATGCGGTCCATGTTGAGCGCCAACGCCATAAGTAGCTGCGAAAACCCTAAACAAATCAGCATAATACGATGATTATCACGGAAATAACGACGTAAAATTGCTTGTGCAGAAGAGGATTTAACTGCGTTTAACCATGTTGGCTTGGCGCTGTACACACCGGCGGGTTCTACTTCAACGGACACTGTCTCACCGTTTGCTAGCAATCGGTTGTAACTGACCGGGACGCCGTCAATCTTGATACACCGCGCACTTAGTCCTATATTGGAGTGTATTGCGAATGCCGCATCAAGTGCAGTAACTCCTTTTTTCAACGGTAAAACCGTTGATTTATCTTCAAGAAAAACAAAGACACGGGACGCAAGTAGTTGACTCTTAGCCATCCCGATGAGCTCCGCTGGACTCTTTGCTTTACTTTGTGAATCGGATCGCCATGCTAACCGGTACGCCTTCGAGTTGGCTACTTCAGGGCGGTAGATCTGATCCTTGTAATGCCAGTGTGCTGCCTCACCTAACTCTGCAATGATATGCATTTCCTTCGTGCGCACTTGAACTTCCACGTTGGTGCCAAGCGCGGTATTCTTGATATATTGATGTAGCGACTGGTATCCGTTGGTTTTGGTGCCCGCAATATAGTCCTTAAACCCATCTGGTACCGTTTCCCATCCCGGTAATTTCTTTAAACAGTCAATAATATAGTAACAAATATCACTACAACGTTGCTTGTACGCCTCTTCACTCTCTTGCTTACCGCGGATCGTGCTAGTGATGATGCGCAGACCCAGCGCGTCCCGCACTTCACCAAATGATTTTAAATTCTTTCTTTTTGCTTTCAATGCGAGTTGATACTTGTCTTTGATCCGGTAAGTAAGGCGGTAAGTAGTGTTTTGAGCAACTAAATACTCGTCTTTTGCAATAACATCCTGAATGATTTCTGCTGCATCATGGTATGCTTTATTCGCAGCTGTTTGAGTATAACGAGTTTTTTGAAACATTTTAGGATCTAATACCCGAAAGGAAAGGTCTTCTAACTCACCTTTGATCTTCATAATCCCCATCTTGTGAGCAAGAGGAGCGTATACATTAATGGCTTCTTGTGCAATTTTTATTCTTTCTTTATCATCAAGTGGTAGTGTACGAAGTACACGTAAGGTATGAACACGATCAGCTAAGCGTATATACAAGGTGCGGTAGTCCTTGGCGACCGCAATCAGCATCTGGATCTGGTACTCGGACTGCATCGGCGTGTAGACGGCAGTTCGCGCCATATATTTTGGTAATTCACAATATTTCTTGGATAAATTCATTACATCCATTCCAAATATACTAACAATTTTTTCATATACAAAGTTATTTTCGGGTACATCGCGCACAACTTCGTGCAAAATACTAGCTAATATTACTTCTAAGTCAGCTTTAAGTTCACCTAATACAGCTGCTGCACCACGTGCACGATTGATTGCTACTTCTAATGATCGGGCTGTTTTCTTACCCCATAATGCAACATATGCGATAGTAAGTGCTTCTTTTACTAATTTAGCTTCTACATGTGTAAGATATTTCATTTTTCCATGATTTTTTAATTGTAACCATAATTCTTCGACGTTATTGATATGATTACCTGTAATAGAACGACTATCAGATAAATATTGCTCTAATGAGATAGGCAGAGCTATATCAGCAGTTGATGGTGTTCCTTGTGTTCCAAAAGCTGATTTCCAGGCATCTAATTTAGGTAACCATGAGATTAAACGATCAGTTTGAACTGGTTCAGACACCGTTACACTTGGTGAGCTTAGTGTAATATTTATATCATTCTTAGTTGAAAAAATATTTAACCATACTGGACGATCAATACGTTTCGAGAGTTCATCCTCGTCTTCAATTCTAGATAAATATGACTCATCTTCAATCTTTATTTTTCCTCTTGCGACTATATCATGACTCATTCCGCGACTGTTGAACTTTTTATGAATTCGATTTGGCACATTATTGAAGCCAAAAGTAGCCAACACGAGGGCCAACAGCCCTATAATTATAATATACGAAGATTTCATCTATACAGGCTTATGTGTCGAGTCATGGTCCTTTCACTACGTTTTTTTTTCTCTCCAGGATTTCATTGATTTTTTCAGTTTGAATCCGATTCGGGCCGTTTCCGCCACGTAGTCAGTTTGAAGTTCAACAAGAAAGAAATAGTTCGCACGAAACACACTTCATTCACAAGTCATGTTTATCAATATAATTACAATAATACAATCAAAATTTTTATACCGTGTCAGTCGACACTTTTGCCGTTAGAGTTAGTTGGTGCCAATAACACCTCTTACTATGTTATTAAATGATGTTTTGGCTGAGACTAGCGCCTAGGAAATACGATATAAAAGCGCAAAATAAACCTAGTAATAATACTTCGACCCCCGAATACCACGAGGATATACCACTCTTGATGGAGCCCAAAAGTACCAACAATAATAAAATAAATCCAAATGCAACCATATGTGTGCTTACTCCTGATGACTTAATAGAATCATCAAAATAAAATACCGTTAGAGGTAGTAGACCAAATATAGCAAATGATAATACTAATATAAAAGAATCAGCTATTAAACCATCATCTTTTTCTACTATTATCTTACTTCCTAAATCATCTATCATTATATTAATAAAAAGGGATTCATACTGGGTTAGTACATCCACTACTGACTTGGCATGATTATATGACATTCCTTGCGATTCAAATCTATTGATCATTTTCTTTATTTCAACATCTCTTCTTGTTCTAAACTTTGCTTGACATTCTAATTTCTGTTGATGTATATATGAACTATGTGCTTTTGCTGCTAAATATTCATTTATTCCATAAACTAATGAATTTGCAACAGTGGTTGATATTCCAACTATTTTAACAGTATTCACATCCATACCACCACCATAACATGCAGCTATCATGATAAACGTTAAATACAAGCCATCTAAGCCTCCAAATGCAAGAGACTTGGTCATATCTCCAAATATTTGGTCATGATTATTATTATTTTGATTACCATTAGAACTAACAGAGCTAGTATCACCTATCTCGATTGATGAATAGCTACCTCGAGATCCCGCAGACTTCATGCTAGCGATACTCTCGCCCTAACAGATGAACTCTTCCTTGAAACGTTAGGAAGAAGCTATCCTGAATTATGATGGTCAAACTGTGATCGTACTCTGATCCTCGTCACAAAATGGTCCAAAATCCAAAAGATTTAAGAGGAACTAGGACCACGTGAGTTCATAAGCACGCAGTAGATAGTAGATACTTTCGTATATGTATATAGTAATAGTACGCTGGGTGTCTAGGTTCTGTTGAACATTGATTAAAATAAATTGCACTCGCACTGTATCTAGTACATTTCAATAATTCACTTTATTTTTGCATAATTTAATATAAGCGACTCACATGGCAGCTATTAGCGCGCACACTAGATACCTTTATTTGTTTCTTCTACTCTAAATACTTCTCAATTATCCCGGCCCTCGTAATGTGGACAGTTAAAAAAAGGGAAAAAAAAGGCGAATATGAAGAGTACAAAGCAGAAGGAGGTGAAGCAACCACCTTTGTCGCGGAAGGACATCAATTCAACGGCGATGTCATCGAGTGTAAGGGAAGGTAGTCAAATTGTTTCAGCAAAGAGTAAGAAAGTGTTACAACATAGGCACGTTATTGCTGATGCCGCAAATTATAGTTACGCTGATGAAGATTCTGTTGGAGGTACAAGAGGAGTTTCCAATGATACTAGCAATGCCGATGATTATGAAAGTAGTAAAGTTGCGAAAAAGAAGAAAAATGTAACGAGTAAATTGTCAGATGATATGCTTAGTGTAATGGATCTGGATAATTGGGGACGGAAGAAAATTAATGGATACGCCAAAGATGGTAAGTTTCTCTGCCCATGAACACACCTACCACAATAATATAATGAAACAACCAGTTTATACTTCTTATAACTCACTTACTTACTTACTTACTTCTTTACCTATAGATGGCGACTTTTAATGACATTCAACATGGCGACGTAGAAGCTGTATATACGCTACGTAAGAGTATAGATATTGTATTTTACTGTAACAAAGATGAAAAATTGGAAGAATAAAAATTCTTATATATACATTATTTTCTTAAAGCTTGTAATCTCAATTCAAGATCATCAACTTCTTTGTTGTTTTCTTGTTCAACTGGGGTTCCTAGTGTTGTGGTTTTTGTAGGGGCTGGTTGTAATGTATCAGAAAATTCTAATCCTGCTTCTGCTGCAACTTCTCGCATTAAATTTTCAACCATTTCTGGTGGTGCAATAGTTGCTGATGATGATTGCATTGTATTTTCCATGTGTTTTGATTTCACATCCATATTTTCAAATTGTTTCTCAAATTCCTCCATTACTTTTGAGATGTTCTCGAGCTCCATACTTTTCATGACATTTGACATTCCTTTCACAGTAGTTCCCATAGCTTTACTCACATTTTGCATCCTTATTGCTGTCTCTAAACGGCTTGCTACTGCATCTATTCGAGACGATAAACGCAAGAAATTTAAACCTTGCTGCGTCTCTCTAATTACATTCTCACCATAGATTTTGGCACCTAAGTGAGTGTGTAAGTAAGTTGGTAAGTTAGATAGTAAGTTAGTTAGTATGTAAGTGAAATAGAACTAGAGTTTGACGTATGGTTGGAGTAAAACATGCGTAACGCACGATAGAGTGGGATAAATAAGTCGAGACGTGGGAATATACACGAATACAAAGGAAATTAGTGAGTAATATAGAGTAAATGGCACCTTCAATATTTCCACTCTTCATTGCTTGTTTCATTTTTTCTTTCTGGATTTGTTTATTCTTCTCACATTTCTGTGAAGATCTTTGCATCTGCTTCGAGGTTAGTTTGAACTGGATCAGATCATCCTCTAAACTATGCGACGAACCCATTTTGGACTGATATTCTTTCTTCTTATCAAAATTTCCAATTTCCAATTTCCACTTTAGGGATTAGTCTAAGTTGATATTGCAAGATTTAGTGAGTAAGTACTTAATCAATTGCCTGATCAATAACCTAATCAATTACCTGATCAATTAATCAATTAATTATAAATGAATAAGGAACTATCGAGAAATTAAATATGTAAATTTGTTATTAAGTAAACTTTGCGAGCGATAAGTACCATTTTCAACTTGAATCCTACATCTACAATAACTCACGAGGTGCATTTGCATATTACTAAATGCGTAAACTACTTGTTGGCGGTGTTCGCTTGGAGCCGGACATCATTTGAATTCAAAAAAAATCCACAAAATTTTCATAAATTTTAAGGTGCAGAAGAAGGTTTTGTGCGACTTGCATTCGTAATAGTCGCTACGCAACTCACCAGGCACATACCTATGAGTAGCAAGAGACCCTCCTCGAAGGACGAGGTCCAAGATGATGATTATGGCAGCGATGATGATAATGAGATAGATCGCATTAATCGGGAGAAAAAAGAGATCTTACAATTAAGTACGTCTACTTATTCATACATAAATACACTTATTTACTTATTCATTCATTTTCTTACTTAATCGCTCGCTTATTTAGGTATGGATGACATTACAACAATCAAGAAAGTGAGTGCATCAGTTGTAAGAGCTATGGGTAAAATTGTTGTACCCGAAGATGAGAATAGCGATGAGGATGATGACGAACAGGAAATGACTAATAGTGATGATGAGAAGGTATTATATAACTTTAGAGGAATAGAAATCAATCAAAAGTATAAGATACATACACATGCTGGTGAATCATTATTCAAAATTAGAGATAGATTAGTAAAATTTGATGACAACATTGCAACTAAGTTCTTACCAGTCAGGCAAGAATCAACTCACAATCGTACCTCCAGCAAGTTATATCGCCCATTTTTTACCTGTTTAAAATCTGGTATTCATATGAAATTAAAGGCATTATTTGATTGTCTCAGTGTGAACTATGAGTATACATTGACATTAGAAGCTATCAAGGTGGTCATTACACTTATCAAAGACTACAACCGAGTAGCGAAGAAATTAGCAAGTATTAAGTTGATGAAAAAAGCAGAGCAAGTAAGTACACTCAGTAGCATGGGACTTATCAGTGACTACCTTAGTGCAATGATCGAGTTGAAGTCAACACTTGCATCAGCAGAGTGTGGTCAAGTCATCACTAAATTCTTTCTTGATGCTTATGATAAGTTTGAAAAGTCAAAAGTATCTAAGAATGCTGATGTTAAACTACTGACAGTTGACTTGTACCGCGCATTTCTTTACATGGAATCCTTGTTACAAATTGACGTGCAAGACCCTATTTCCCCACCATCTGACCGGCATAAAGTCATCAATGCACACTTCCAGTTACTCGTGAACTACAAGCCTTTGTTGAACTTCGTACCGTTGCTCTTGTCGGAGGTAAAACACGATAATGATAGCTTGAATGTCTACGGATTATGGGTGTCAATAATGAAAATTACTGGCTATATAACACGTGATCACACTCCAAGAGATATGTTTGCGGTGTTTAAAGAAGGAGGAATTGAGGACATAAGTCAGGTCAACACCGACACCAGCAAGGCTGCACCAGTTGCTCCATCACTTCCAGTCCCACCTAAAAGAGTTCAACCTGAACATAATAAAGGTGGTGGACTTGGTAGTGCATTAGCACGTGAAAGAGCAAATCGTATGAAATTGATGGACTCCAGCAGAAGACACGGCATGGCGCAGTTCGCGATCCCGGTCAGAGAAAGCTCCATGGTTGCATCTATCAGTGCCAGTAATGATACAACAAATACTAATGAAGAGAAAGCAAAACCTATTTTACCTCGAGCTAATAAGGTTATTGTGCGTGATATCTGCGGTAGTACCAGTGGTAAATCAGCAGCTACTGAGTCCAAAAGTAACAAGAAGAACCTAACATTTGCTGCTGATGACATCATCAAGTCAACGAATATCAGTTTCTATTCGGACTCGCAATCCCGAGGTCGTGCATGTGCTATTGCAGCTAATATTGTAGATAGAATGTGTTCTAGTAACGCGTTGTATATGTTGATTGAGCGCGTCTTTGAGGACCGCCTGCGTGATCCCGACAACGAAAAGGTTACTATTGCAGATGGTACTGAGTTTATCTTCTACCGCATAGTAACAACTTGCCTTCAATATACCCGTTTAAAATTTGAAAATGAAAAGAATAAGTTAATACAATCACCATATGATGAGAACGGTAATATTATTGAGTGGGTACCTAACCTGCGTCCGGTAGTGCAGGGATTAACCCGCACCATGATCAACCGCGTAGTAGGTGCCCTTGATATCCTAGAAGGTGACGGCAAGTCCGCCTCCAAAGACTGTTGCAACGTGCAATATCCAATGGAATTATTCAAAGAAATCATTTGTTATTTCGGTAAAATTATGTTTGATTCTGCGAATTCTGGCCACCACGACACGGCGCTGTCGCAGCTTTACTACATCTTCTACCGCCCTAGTGAGCGCAATGACCCCCTACCTAAGCTAGTGAAGGAGTGGAAACCAGGTACTTACAGTCGTCAACACTTGAATATACTTGTTGAGTTGATACATGAGACTATGAAAACCCTAGATATTGCACATAATAAGTATAAAACTGATGCAGTTGAAGATAAAAGAAGTAAGAAATCAAAGTTAACAGATGGAAGACTAGGTGATTATATCTTGGGCTGTCGCAGGTTCAGTCCCGACGACTACTTCAAGCGGTTGGCATCCAACCACAGCGTCAACATATACACCCGGTTACTAGCTAACTGCGGGGACAATGACAAGCGAACGAACCACTATATCTTCTCCTTTTTACAACGAATGTGTAATTTTACACTTGAACAAGACTGTCCCACGAGTCCTCCTCCTGCTGCTGTTGCTGTCGACAATACCGGCGGCTCTGCAGATAGCGCAGTACAATCAAGTGTTAACTTAGGGTATTTATTGTTTAATGTGACAACCTTGAGCACACTAAGCACGATCATCAACAACGTGACGATTGCGGCGAACCCAAGTCGGGATATGCAGCAGATAGTCAAGTTAGCTAACTCTATTATCAGGAAATTCTTTGAAGTTGCAAGTAAAAATAGGGTAAGACTTGATTGCTACTCACTCACTCACTCACTCACTCACTCACTCACTCGATGTAACAGTGTCTGTATGTAGAAGCATTGTTCCGCCATCCACACGCGCATGAGTTCATCCTGGAGATAGACAGCATCTATAAGGCACCTGAGTATGTACGCTCTAGGCGGGATAGTAAAGGCCGTTATGATGTTGATAACCGCGTCCACAGCCCTGCCGCAGCAGCAGTTGCTGATTGGAGTTATGATGACGTACCGGTGAAGAGTAAACTCGATGATTTAGGGGATGAATTCGATGAAGATAATTTGCCAGAAACGTTTTACAAGACCAAGAAATCGAATAAAGGAAGACGCACCCGTGTGAGTCGTCGCAAGCAGGATAGTAGTGACAGTGATGATGATAACAATGAAAGGAAAACAAGTAAGAAGAAGTCAAGTAGTCGTCAATGGACCAAAGAAGAGGATCGTATACTTAAAGAGCAGTACAAAGTGTACGGCGGATCACGTAGTGCGTATGATTACATCGCGCAACACGAGGATTTGGTGGCAATAGGACGCAATCGCACCTCTAAAAGTGTTGCTAGAAGAGTACGTGAGTTGAAGTTACACCTGGCTCACAACGATGGTAGTAGTGATGAAGAAGAGCTGCAATCCGCGGATGAAAGGTCATTCCATGACAGCGGCAGCAGTGATAACGACGCAGAAGACAGTGCGAAGAGTGACGATAACAAGAGTGATGACGAGGAAGCAGGCAAAGAAGATGATAATCAGTGGAGTGTCGCCGAGCAAGTGCTGTTGAAGCAACTATATCAGAAATACTTGTCAGTTCCCGACATATTTGAGTCCATCATCACTGACGCGGCGTATGCGTCTTATAACAGAACAGCGGAAGAGGTCGAGGACAAGATCTTCAGTCTTGGACTGCAGAACGACGACAGCGTGCCTAATGAGGACGCTATTGAGTTCAGTGTTGAGCAAGATTTGCAGATAAGGTTGTTATACACGGAATACAAGAACTCTCCTGCTGTGTTTGATGCTATTGCAGCTGACACGGTCTTCTCCAATGGTGACTCGAATAGCAGGAATGTCACAGCGGATGATATCGCGCGGCGTGTGTTTGACCTAGGTATTGATCCTTCATTCGTCTACACACCCAAGCCAGCTTCTGCTGCTGCTACAACTACAAGAGAAAAGAAACCTAAGAAAGAGAAAGCAGCAAAGAAGTCTAAGAAGAGCAAGTCATCGAAGCGCAAGGATGCACCAGTCAAGAGTCACAACTCCAGTCCCGGCACGGATGTGGAAGCACGTTACTCAGATGACGAGTTACTTCCTAAGCAAGACACCGCATTCACCAGCCGCGTTGCATCCGCAGGCTGGTCTGATGCAGAAGGCGATGAGCCAAGAAAGACCAAGAAATCAAGACTATCCAAGGCGGCAAGCAATGAGAAGTCAGTTATTGATGACGATATTGATTTCTTCAATGACGACGTGAGTGTGAAGGAGAACAAGCATGTTAGTGATGTTATCAAGGTGAACAAGAAACGAGGTCGCATTGACAGCGATGAAGACGAGTAACCAGTTGATATTTTGTAGTTAAATTAATTATGTATCTTTCTACTGCGCGCAATATTCGCTTTAATACCTGTTAACTCACCACCATAAGCAGAACCAACTCCAGTAACCACCTCACGCACTTGGCCTTTACGTGCAATAACGGCTTTCTTATACATTTCTCTCTTCTTAACGCGAGGATTGCGGTTGCTCTTCTTGCGATGAGGTGTCAAGCCTCTGTTCTTCATGATTTCATAGGAAGCAGCGCGTTTCTTGTCACCATCAAGTGCTTCCTCTTGTGCACCACCATAGCGAGGTGCAACGGAGTAATGTTGCTTCTTTAACTCATTAAACTTCTTCTTTTTCTTACTAAATAAGTCAAGAAGGTTCTCTTCTTCCTCTTCTTCGACATCTTCGTCATTACCTGCTTCTGGTGCACGTCGTCGCTTGCGAGGTACCTCGTCTTCCTCGTCGTTCTCGTTGTCGAAGTCATCGTCGTCGTCGTCGTAGTCATTCATAAATCCTTCATTTTCATCAATTCTTGCTTCAAACTTGTCATAATCGTCACTGCTATTGCCGTCATCACCTCCTGCTTCTCCCTCGTCGCCCTCCTCATCCTCATCGTCCTCGTCCTCATCCTCATCCTCGTCTTGCACCGGCTGCTTTGGCGCGGCGCGGCCATTCTTACCAGGTAGCGGAGCTAGTGTATCATCACCTATACTTACACTTTTACTAACTGATTTACTACTAGCTTTTGCACCAACAAGCTTCGATAAAGTGCGCTGCAACTCCTGCATGTTGGCATCAGAGCCACCACCACTATTCTGTGCGAATATATCCGTTTCCTCGTACTCTCCCACATCATCAAGTGCATCACGTCGTCGATTCTTCTTACTTTTTATCACTGGCTTCGCTGAGAATCTTTCTTCATCCTCGTCGAGGTAGTCGTTGTAGTCCTCCTCTTCCTCCTCCTCACTACCTACATCACTACCACCGCCTTCATCCTGTTCAAGTGACTCTTCTTCCTCTTCTTCCTCTTCCTCCTCACTCTCCTCATCACTTCCTATTTCATTCGGCAACAAGCCACGCAATAAGTATTTATTGAACTTGGGATGCTGCACCACTTCCTTAACGACTTTACTACTACAACTCCGCAAGCGAATGAGTGCATCAAGCGCACCTTGAAATATTTCATCATTCTTCTTCATGTGTTGAATAGCGTATCGCAACTCCAACAGCTGCTTCATCACCGGGTGATTCACCACGTTTTCTTGACCCAACGCCTTGATATAGAAGTAGTACTCCATGTTATATAGGTAAGTAAGTAGTAGCTGCTCTTTCAGTTCCAAGTACTGTAACACATCGGGATGCACTGTATCCTGTCGGTCCACCAGGAACTGCCTAGTTGGAGTGATGAGCTTCAACGTCTTGATATGCAGCTTCAAGTCGTCGATGAACCCAAATATCTCGGGGGATTCGCTCTTGACGATCGCCAACTGCTGCTCTTTTGTTAACTTATTGATATCTCTAACTAGCTTTTCTACTTGTACTCCTGATGTCTATAAGTGAGCAGGTGAGTGAGTGAGTAATAGGGTGTGGAGTGAAGGCAAAGACGAGGAGGAGGGACTGTTTACGCCTTTCAAGCAGCTACTCTGTATATTGGAGATACTTTGCTGTAGGATAAAGGCCAATTACCACACATTTTGTGCTTGTTAGTAATTGCTGTTGCATAAGGAAATATATATACACCGCGTTGCTGACTGAGTGCAGCATGCGGTGCTCATTGTTATGCGTAGTGTGTGCATGAGTGAGTAAGTGAGTGAGTAAGGTGGTGAATACCTGTTGTTTTTTTGTATTACCTAATCCAACGAATTTTAGATTCCCGAACATGCCACCGCCGGTCATTGCGTCGTCCTTGCTGCTACTCACCTTCATTAGCTTCTTGCTTTTCTTGGTGCTTTCTGGCTCAACATCGTCGTAAAAGTCCTCATCTTTCATTCTCGACAACATTTTCTTGTGTAATTCAACAGCTGCAACCTCTTCATCCTCCGCGTCTTGCACATTTTGACCTATCTCTAAGTCAGCGGTATCTCCGTTGTAGTAGTTCTTCTTTCTGCCCCAGTTGTTGTCATCGTCGTCGCTGTCTTCTTCTTCTTCGGATGAGGAGTCGGCGGCATCGCCTAACATGATTCTTTGACGAATTTTAGGATCTAAATTATCAACAAGTTTTTTCAATTCATTACTATCACTAAGATCGCTGTCATCGTCACTATCATCGTCACTATCATCATCGTCATCGTCATCATCATCGCTCTCTGATTGAGCTTTTTTTGTCAACTTAGCTGATGAACCCCGATTATTATTGCTTTTACTACCATATTTATCATCATCTTCTTCTTCCTCCTCGTCATCATCATCATCATCGTCGTCGTCGTCATCATCGTCATCATTATCGCTGCTATCGTCATCGTCAATGGCCAGATCCAAGACTGCATCCTCATCATCGCTCTCTGCTTTAGTTGTCTTTCTTCCTCGTCGCATCACGGGAGCCTCCACCTCCTCTTCACTATCTACTGCTGTATTTGCATAAGCTTGTCTTGCCTGATTTATTGCAGATTTAAGCTTAGTCTTCCCTTTGGAAGAACGCGTTTTACCCATTTTCTTTGGTGGTTGCCTTCTTCTGCCTTCTCTTGGTCCAACCAGCGAATTTTTTAGCGATAGTGGACCGGTGTAGAAACTGAAGGACATTTGCTTGTCAATGATTACAAAAGCAGAATTGACCGGGGATTCTGCACAGGACGGTTCTTCTTGCATCTACTGCTGTGAGGAAATAGAACTATTTATGAAGCTTCCACGATTCCACACCCTTCACCGGTACTAGGAAAATTTTCCTGTCCAAAAAATTAAAAATTTCTTATGAAAAATTCATGATTTGAGAGTAGAAGAGGGTGATAGATGGATTATAGTAACGTTCCTTGGTACTTGGCGTTATCGCTATTGTTTTGTATTATCAGTTTTTACTCACTATTTGGCATAATTTTGTGGTACACGAATCTTTGGATTGCCATGATTCCACTTCCTTATCGCGTCGATGAAGACCAGCTACAGCGCTTTAAAGCCACAACAGAGCCTCTAGAGCTACCTGAAGTTGTGATTGAAACGCCATGGACAAGAGCAGCGAAAGGAATTATGAATATTGAATTAATCAATGAAGAAAATTGGATCAAAATTGATAAATTAAAGAAATTATATAGCTCATACCAAGCGCAACGACAAAACGAACGGAATGTGATGTGCATAGCACCAGAATATGCCTCATTGGTGCGCGAGGCCAGTCTGGAACTACTAGACTACATAATTGATAACTTACAAAAGAATTACACAAAATGTGATATTGTGAAAAGAAAGGATGATAAAAATATACTGAATATGATTACAAATGAAGTGTACAATGTGGATAAGATGCACCCATTGATGATATGTCGGCAGTTAATACAAGATGATGTTGTTATTATGGTAAGAAATAGTGAAAATATTCATATTCTGGCTGGTGCAGTTATAATGTTTCCTGATAATTGGGCCCTAGAAGAGAAAGTAGGATTACCTCTTGCCGCTATCCACTACCCCATCCACTACCTCAATCCCAAAGAGGAAACTGTCTCGAAGCATACAGTGCCTTCAAGCAATACAATTCTCCGTGCATTTGAGAGTTTCTTCGATAAATTATACGACCCAACACAAGAGAATGCAGTGTATCTGCGATATAACTGGGCGTTCCAGAACCACCCATCGCTGCTGAATCGCTTTGACAGTTGGATCGGATCGGCTATCCAGAACCTTGTCTTGTTACTATTCTTTGGCAATGATGAGTCAAAAGAGCTGCTATTTCGATGGTATCTGCGTGAGCTAATGACTATTCTCATCAACAACATTACCTTTGCAATCGGTGACTATCGGCTTATCTCGTTGTACTTGAGAACAGAACGTCAAACTCTGCGACGATTGCCAAAGACGAACACTGTTGCGTTCTTGGTGAGACCCCAGTTAACGGATATTGATGTAGCCATTGATTCAAAGGAGAAAGCAGCTGCGCTTATCGACGCACTTAAAACTGAGACATCGTCGAGGAATGGTAAGATGGACAACAGCGGCAAGGGGTCGTTCAAGGAAGAGGTCGCGTTCTACTTGCAAAGCATGTATAAAGTGTAACTTGTAACAAAATTTTGCAGCGGAATCCAGCCTCGAGACTTTGTGACGGCCGGATTCTTCGTAACTACTCGTACTCGCATTACTAGACTTTTTACGTGTGCCAATAGCCGTCTTCCTTCTGAATTCGAGTAATCTTTCCTTCCTGGTGTGTAAGATCTCGTTACACTTTATATTTTGGGTTTAGTTGTGATGGTCCTTCTTAACAAGGAACTCTCAGAGAAAATTCATCCGAAAAGGAAAAAGGAAAGTTTTTCACCTGGTTTGGATTGAATAGACGGGTTATATTGCCTCTCCACAGCACATATAACATTTGTTTCTGATTCATACGAAAATTACATAAACGAGTTTATTAGGCATCACATGCTGCACAATTTCCCGTGCAACTAATTTATGTAAATGAATTTCGTCGATATATCTCGTTCAATATTGCGCAAGAAGCGCTTGCCCATTAAAGGTATCGTTAGGCGCATTGCTATTGATGCAACTAGCTCCAATTGTCCACAAGAGGCGATAATCTCATTG
>JACCDO011365263.1_pt1 | contig 15365 bp, 21 predicted proteins | sample 7446101 | NCBI WGS metagenome assembly JACCDO01 (sample SAMN15323440, study PRJNA562643) | freshwater metagenome | isolation source: river surface water | place: USA:Blue River Watershed | collected 2017-08-16
AGCCAATACATGAGGAAATAATAGATAGAATATTTATTGCGCACGTATGCCCAAATATAGTGTCAACAGCGATACAAAAAATGCGTCTGGTCGAAGGGGCACGCGATCCTAAGAATAGACTAAATTCAGCCAGAGAACAAGTTCTATCCATGACCGCTACCGAGTTCGATATTCTGCTATTACTCGAGGCCACCTTGCATGGTATGTCTAAAATGGAAGCCCGGAAAGAACTAGCCAGGCTACTCTCACTTGATATGGCTGAAGTGTAGGAAGCCACCCCGTATTATTATTTCCTCCGCGTGCCTATGCCCGCTCACAACAAGGCCAAAAAAATAATAAGGTATGTGCGCCATCTATTTACCCGAAACCATTTCTATCAATGACCAACATACCGAGAATAATAAACCAAGTTGCACCTAGGCTGAAACCAATACCCTGGTTAGGCCGTATGACAAATACAATCGGAGGCAGAACCATAGATAATGCAAACATTCGCACCGCCCGAGTAATAATACGATTGACAGGTTCTACTCGCTGGGTCGGTCTATGCTCGCGTGGCACAGTCGGGGCATCCTGTGAGATTCTATACCCCATACTATAACTAATTCCCGAGCTGACTAGAAAACTCATAACGCCATAAGCTGTAATGATTCTTTTCAGCATCCGTCAGTTTTTATACTTTGTAACGAGCGCATTCATTTTTATGCCTGCGTGAGGCATAAAAAATATAATTCCTTACTCCGCCCGTTTCCCTTCATATATGTTTTCCTCGACTTTCTAATTCCTTCACGTACAAACCACATACTCTGTCTTCAACGCGGAAAGATTCATAAATCACCTTCATAGTTTCCATATCAAACTGAGAAATATCTGTAGTGTGCAATCTATGAGTAAAATCTCGAATAAAGTTCAGCATATCGACATGATTGATCCGCTTTAGACTTTCACTATTGAGGCTCCCTTCCAGCTCTACCAATAGTTGGTATCTGCTTTCGTAGAACTTGACGTCGTTGATTCTCTTGGACATTTTTTGATATGTTAAGCCCGCGGGAATCAATTTTTTCTACAACACCAAACACACACCGATCATAAAAAATATAAATCCCCTTGCTCAGTCGCAAATACCAGAGAATCTTATGTCTTTGCTGGCCTTTTCGATTATGCGCACCATGAACTCTTGGGGTATAGTGCATAATCTAATGTCCTCGCGGGCTAACCGTATGAGCCAGCGAAACACATTGGCGGACCCGACCAATATGCATTTCTCAGCCAATCGGTACCAAGTTTTCACCATATCTTCGCAAATGAATGCTTCCGGGACAATATCAAGCTCTACATGGTGATCATACGTGTGACAATACGCTCGGTCAGGCACTTCTGGGTATTTTTCCCGGGCGGCCTGAACATATTGTGTAAAATACCTTCCTTGAAGAGGTGCATGTCGGGCTAATATCTCTGCCGGCGATCCAGCATAGCCTAATAGTAAATCAAATATGTCCCGTACAAGACACTCACTGTAATTTGGGAGAATCAATGCCACGCACTTCTTCAACGCATAATTATCCCCAATACTTATTGGTATTTGCGCGGCCTTCAGAGTTCTTACAACTTCCTGCCAATTATTCTCTGCGAGCAATCTTATGTTGCCACTGAACTTACCCGAGAGCAATATTTTCATCTTGTATTTCATGTGACTTTGTAAATGATATATGCATTGTTCCCGTTCAAACAAACATAATCCATCCTTGAGCGGGGTTGTATAATATTTCTTAGGGATATCGTACCACCCAACATGCTCTATCAGTTCCGATACTCTTGGGTGATCTACAATATGCTTGAGAATATATTGTAGTATGTGTTCGGTCTGATCGACAGTCTTCCGGTTTGGACATTTCCTAATAGCATAAGAGACCGCTTCTCTCTCGGGATACATTTCTGTATCTTCTCCGGTTCGGATTCTCCGGGAATACTTGTAAGTAGGTAAAACTATATAATAATTACGATACAAATCCTTCCCGAATCTATCCACAAAGTGCTTGTATATTTTGTACGTAGTATCAAACTCGATATATTCGGGAGAATATCCAGAGCCCTTGACAAATTCTGGACATCTCATTGGATATGTTAACGAATACATGCGCGCAACTAGTACACTAATGTGAATTTTACCCTCAGTAAACAGTCCACGACGATAAGCATAAGTCCATCCAATATCTCCATCAAACTTCACATACGTCGGGGTCAAATATACAGTCTGGTCGATTCTATAGTATGGCGAGGGTGCCCCACAGTCTACCCAGGGTACCCATATAGCCTGCGCTAATGACACCTTGGAAAGGGTATCCAAATGGATAGTTATCTCGCGAATTACCTGTGTGTTAATAAGTTCAATAAAATAGTCCCGGGCTAACATGAGGTTTGTATGGCATTGCCATGGGCTTTCATTTTTTGCTAACCGCGGGATAAAAAATGAAACTCGCCCCGAGCAAAGTAATACAAATAAACTCCGATGAACGCTAGAGAATTTCTTAGGACTGTATTGCCGGTAGATTGCATGACAGCCATAGCCGAGCGGTCCGACTTATACACCCGCGTATCTATAGCAATGACCTTTGGGATATCCCGCCAGGCCGTGCGGGCACCTCCGGTATTTATGGCGTTTCCTGGGTTCTTAGTGATGACCCAAGATTACTATTTCCTGAAGCCCGCCGTATATAAATTATTCCATCGCACGCGCCAGCTATATGGTAATATAAATGACCTAGACAGAATATTTTGGGCGCCTGGTGGGAAATCATTTTATTGGGGTAATTATGTTCTCAATAACGTAATTGGTGTATTGGTTTACAACAGGCTATCCCCGGGAAAAATTCATGAAACACCAGAAAGTAAAATAATCCTGCCGAAGCACTGGCAGACAGCCCTGGATATACATTATGGCGCCCCTATTACTAGCGAGCACGCAGAGATTCTTTTGAAATTATCCAAGTTATTGCGTTTCACTGCCACGCCTAAGCAGATTACAGAAATACTTTCCGTAGGGTTGACCGGTTCCGGCCAGTTATTCCGCGCAGTGTTTGAAACACTGTACAATATTCTATCCGTCGAGCACGTGCAGTTTTTGAGACAATATGCCATCCAAAACGCAAATAATCTTCCTTGGATCCAAGTATATTACGGAAGTAATATGGACGTGCTCGCGGAAATAATAAAACTCAATAAGTACAAAGACCAAGAACTACTCGTAGAGTATTCTTATTGTAACTATATGCGATTACCTGAGTTGATCTATGTTGCGCTTGGATTCGGGTGGACTGTGCGAATACATGACAGGAAATTTGGGAGCTCCGATGGAGATTCAGAAACACCAAACAGTACAGGCGGGCTACTGAATTTATTTCAGTTCTATGTAAGAACTCCTGATATGGCCCGAGTATTAGTTCCCGCGATGATGCGAGTAATACGGCCAATCAAAATAGTAAAGATAGTAGCCCGCGGGAAATTCAGAGATGCCGAAAGTAAGATAGCTACTTTATTGGCTGCGGCCGGCGCAATAGCTAAGGAACTACACGGAGAAAACTATGCTACGTTGCCTAGTTGGGGCGTTGCAGATTATATTCTCGGAGTCTCTGGTGCCGAGGAGCTAGCCAACATACTATGCCCGGGAAAGAAATCACCCGTAGACTCGGAGAGCGATTGTGATTCCTGGGAATGGCTAAGTGATCCAGACTCAGATACTCTCGAGGTTCCTGCCGATTATAAAAATATAGCTGCAAACATGAGTGATAATGATGATTCCGGCGATAGTGACAGTGATAGTGATTATTCCAGCCTGAGTGATTAACTATCTCGTTCCCCCGCGGATAAGTCATATATTTTTTGCTCTGCTGGGATAATGCACATGCTGCCTACGCACCCCCCAGGGAATAAAAAATGAATATCGTCCATGTATAAGCTTATAACTACAAATTATGTCCATTGAATTCTATTCCGATCTTAGCGCTGAGAACATATTATCAGTTCCGCTAGATGACTTGGCCAAGCTGTTCGCAAACAAGAAAGCCGATAATTCAGATAAGATAGTCGAGGCGGTTCATTCATTTTACACCGGTGGTTCACTGGCCGGCTTGCAATCTATACTTGATGCCCGCCACGCGGAGGAAACTCAATATATAGTATTAGGTATGGCCTGCTCGCATACGAACGCCAGAATGACCTACGCAATAGTTACAACCCAATACAGGTATAAATCTTGTGAGATCGCACAAATCATATGCTCGCAGAACCGATATGAAAATCTCCTATGTGACTTAGTGATGACGCAAGCAACTAGCAAGGTATTCGTGGATAATTTCCTAGGGCCTATTTGCCATCACGCGCGTATAAATGTTTGCGAACGAATCCCGGCCGATGCTATTACAGTCGGTGTGCTTTGCGCGGCGCTCAATAATCCGTACAATCACTATAACATATTATCTCTCTTGCAACGAGATACCACGCGAGTCTGTAAAAATGACATCTTCCGCAAAAAATTAATGCAGTCTGTATTTACTCCTCCCACTACCGAGCTACTAAAGGCCGCCCACGAAAATGGTCTATTATCCGGGGTATGGTATTACGCAGCTAGGTCAAAGAAAATAACAATAGCCCATTTGGAGTATTTATTATATGTTGTAGGGGCTCATGTAATCACCCCGGCCGACAAGGACATGGCCGTTAACATAGGTAACACTAGATTCCTGCGGATGCTAGAAATCTATCCTTGCTCGGATTATGATAATCAACCTAGCGATGATCACTATTAATTGACCCGCGCCAGGCGCACGTATATTTTTTGTCCTTGGTGGTTGCCTTATTTTTTCCCCGAGTTATTATCAATACGCGAATGGAAACTAAAACAATACTTGGATTAGCCGCGGGAATAGTAATAGTATTATTGTGGTGGTATTTCTCAGATCATCCAGCCACTCCAGATACATCCACGCCTGTAACCGACACAAGCCAACCAGCGCAACAATCATATAATAGTACTTCTTCAGCATCCATCACAGCTACGCCGATACAAACACAAACGACGCCTACAACCACGGCATCCGTGTTGCCACCGCCAACATTAATACCTCCTACATTTGTCGAGCAGTCCGCGGATACGCCCTGGAAAACATCCGTGACATTATTTGACACATCAGCCGCGCCAACTCCAATATCTACACCAACAACCTATGTGTCCCCGGTGCAAACTCCCGAGCAAATTGCCGCGGCCAATTATGTATCTGTGTCCAACGAACAAAAACAAGCCGCCGCATACAAGGCCTGGGCGGCTCTATCGCAAGAAGATAAAATAGCTATGAATGTCCCCGCGGATATGCTCGGGCCCGACTATAATATTTCTGTAGATCCGCGCTATCGATACTATACAAATGAATCTACCATGACCGCACCCTGGTGTCAAGGAGTGTGTGCTTATGACCTGGCCTGTGCATCCCCGCTATTCTTACCACGTATGGGAAACTATTGTTATGGTCGACTCAAATAATCTCCCGAGCTCAAAAAATATAATCCAGGCTGCGTGGAATTATTCCACGCGGACAACTATTTTACCCGGATGACCCGCAAACAATCTTAACTCTTCGAACTCCAGAGTAATTCCGTACTCTGCTCTCGAGCCGTCCCGAGTGCGGGTAAATATAAATAACCTTACACTGAACTGGTCGTAGATGTAATCATAACCAATCACAGTTTCTCGGATACCTAATTTCTGGGCGTAGTGGTGCGCAATTTCTGCTCCTAGGTCTGACATAATTTGATATTGTGTTGATATGAGTTTAGATTCAGCCAATCAATTTTTGTACTCGTGTCGGTGAGGCCAAAAAATATAGGTATATGTGTTCGCTGTTTATTTTTCTCGGTAAGACATAAATGATCTCATCACCGAGATTTATATTTTTATATTTCTCCCGAACATAATGCGTCAGGCCCTAGCATGTGGGCACATTCACGTATTATAGTTAGGCAATTTTCCGAGAGCTCCGTTGCACTGGCTGTGCGCGGGCTCTCAGATATATTTTTTGGTTCTATGTATTGGTCGGGAATACAAGACAGGGATTCATGAGACACAATATACTCGAGTACATTGAGTAAGTTAACACAACGGCCAGCGTACTTATTGCATGTTTCCGTGGTCAGAGGCTGACCTTCTGCTAATATGGCCTCGCGTAGCCAACAAGCCGATGCTTCAAGCATTACCAATAGTCTTCCCGCGTACTGGCTCATTCTACATATATTTATCGATCGGGAATAATTATAATCTACCCGTTGTGAGACTTCGCCGTGTTGATCCTCTGGCGGGAAGTAATAATGTAATATGTTGTATTATGTTTGACACGAGGAGCCAAGCAAGCCTACTTATTCTTTTGCATACCAGCCATTGTCAGGGATTTGGAGTTTAACTTGTCGATACTGATGACATCCCGGTCCATTTGTGTGCAGTCGATATAGATATTATGCATGTATACATGTTCTTCTGAGTGAAACCAGGAGGGACTGTCGCGTTTTTATATATTTTTTGATGTCGACCAGCTAGCAAAAAAATGATTATTCGCTGGATAATCACACAACCGCAACGATTATAAGCATGTGCTCAGTAATTGCTACTAACTTTGAACCCGAGAGCACAATCGCCATTCTCAACCGCGATATCCTCGGATATATTTTCAATCTCACGTATCCTATGGGATGCGCGAGAAACATATTCCGGGTTGTCTCCAAAGAATGGAAGTTTTTCGTTGACATAGCGCCTGCACCCAAGATCTGTATTAGGGCCAATACACTTGCTGAGTTTGAGGCCTCGCATACTCCTGGTGTTTGCCCTAAGCATAAGGAACTCATGCGGATAGTAGAACCTAACCCCGCAAGCCACAAAACTATGACTAGACTAGCGGAGGAGGCGTTTCAAATAACTCAGTTAGCCCTTATTACTGAGAGCCCATACCCTTCGTTAATCCAGGAACTTAGAACTTATCTACCCGAGCAGTTCCCTGTTGTAATATTCTTTGACCGCGATCTACCCGGCGATGAAACTATCATTAACACGAACAAGAAAAAATATAACATTCGTCTGATTTTCCACTCGAACCCACGTGAATACATGTCACGTCATTGGATACACTTTCACATACCATATGGTCGATATCCGATCGTATTGGAATGTTATTTCAAGCAAGTCATGCCGCTAGACACTTTCATATGCTGTATCAACGGTACTTGCGAATTTGCAGGGGAGACATTATATGACCAATTACATGTAGTTGACCCCGACACGGCTAAGTATTTGCTTGAACATGATTGCCTTGATGAACAATTGCTCAACGATTTACGAGCTCGCCGAGGCATTCCTGATCCTATTGACTCTTGCAACTAATTCGCAACATGGACTCTTACTTTTTTGTTCTATTCACGCATGCTGTGAAAAATTTGAATCCGCCAAGAACTATATTCAAAATATAACAACGATATGGATTATTTCAATGAGGTCATCAACGCCGACATAATTACAGAGATAATCTCTTGGCTTCCTGCGACGAGCGCGGCAACACTAGCCACTATACTACATATTCCTAGAAAACTCTTAGGTATTCCGGCGATATGCGTGCGATTCGGGTATGCCTGGTACCTATCTGAGGAGTACGCTGGGAATCTCGAGTTCATATTGCAGCACCGTTACTTATTCTTTGAGAACCTACCGCAGATAATAGAGAGTTATGAGTTTCATGCTATGTGTAAAGCTCTCCGCGATCCTACTGCGGGAGGCGCCAATGTTCAGATTAATACATTCGATTTGCTTCTTGTGCGAGAGCGATTTGCTCAAGGTGATGAAGTATTTCGCGAAAAGTTCCCAGCGGGGTATTATTTGAGCAAGATGTCACAAATGTACCTCGAGCGCAATTATGATCAGATCCGCATAGGCTTTTCATATCTCGCTCAATATTTTAATAGTCGGAAAGATCGCATCACGTTAGTACATGACTCTCTATTATGGTACCGGGCTATGTTAGAATTGAACATTCCTGGGTTTCGCCAGAGCGCAGAAGAATATTGGTTGCCGGACTTGATAGAATACCTCAATCCTGCAAACATACATATCCTCGGGACAGCTCTAGACTCCGATGGCAAACCAGTCATTAACCTAGTGCCTCGTAAACTTGTGGCGAATTACTCTGATAGAGTATTGTCTGTAATAATTTCTCATGGGTACTTTGAGGGTGATTTGCACTTTGCACCCAAGGAGTCGACAGGGTGTATAAGAAACTACAAACTTCTGGTGGAATCTGCCAAATCCAGCGGGCAAGAAATTATTATTGCGCACGTCGATGAGAAAATACCTGACAATTTGTCCGGATCTCGCCGGATTATATTCTTATACTCGGATGACATGCATAAACGCTCAAGTTCCAAGCACCAACCATGTTCGTTTTTCAAAATTATGCAACCCTTATTGTCTCTAGGGGTAGGACCTAAGTGTATGTATTCTGGAGTATGTCTACCCGTGAAACTCATGCAACATATTCCTCCTGAGCACTGCCGAGAGTTTTACAACTATGTTGCTAGGGTCTACCTAGAGATAGACTCCTCCGAATACATGCCGAACCTAGACAGGTATATATACATTGGACCCAAAGATGCCAAGCCAAACCATGACAAATACTCACCATATGTGACAGCCCGCACTTGGTACAAGCTCACTAAGAGCTGCATCTGCGCAGAAAATCTGGGGTGCTTCAAATGGTTAGTAGAAAACTTCAAGAAACTACCTAAGCCTTCCGCGCAGAAATCATCGATATTATATTGGGCCGCGGTAGATGGCCCATCCGCGGAATATGTTGAGGCAGCTATTTCGGCTGGCTTCAAACTAACCACCAAGGACATTTCGGATCTACAAAAACACAATCTAGAACTATACCGAGCAGTAAAGAATCTATCTGGCGAATAGATCCAACAGGTTATTATATTTTTTGTACCCGTGCTGCAAAAAAATTGATCCCTGTGCGGCTTAACTTATTAACAATATGTCAAAGAGTGCACTATTACTTGAAGTATTCAAGACTTTCTCGGCCACCAGATGTAACTAATATGATTCTCAAAACTATATGTGGCCGATTAACGTCTGTGCATATTAGTATTGGACAAAGTAATAGTCTCAGTGTTACCTTAGTTAGAACAAATATGACTAGCGGGTTCATTGTCTACGGCGGAAAAACTAGGAGTGTTAATGCGACCAGTCCTGTTGGTTCTCCTGGGTTTCATATAATTATGTCTCGCATCCTAGGCCGTCCTGAGAGACTATCTTATAGTTTATATGTTACCTGAAAAGAGTGTGGATTGGTTTGAGATCCTTGCTGATGAATAAAAACTTGCACATAGCTTGCGTTATTTGTATTTTTTGCATTTAGGCGGGTGCGAACCAATGAAAAAATAAAAATCTCATTTTTCATTCCGCGATGACTATGCTGCGAGTTGACAAGTTCATTATTTGGTCTTGCGTCATCCCGATAGTTACAGCGTTCACCATTATTGTTGAAATCCATTTATCATGATCATTCCGTTCATCTGCAAAATCAAAATGAACATAAATTACTCCCGCACCGTTGTGAGCGATTCTATACATGTAGAGCTTATATTGTTGCGGTGGTGATCTGAGATGTACCAAAGCAGCGATTAGTATTTTTTCAATAAGTTCTGAGTTCATTAGTTTTTGCTAGGCTATCGCGGGCTGATTTCAATTTTTACATCGGTGGTATGACTGATTTTTACAGCATCGATAATGCGCCTCAGAGCATAAAAAATATAAATACTTTGTTACTCTGCACGTACTATTACAGCATAATGGTTACCGGTTTTTTCGTGGAACTTCCAGTGGAATACAATCTCAGAAACATCATACGGGAATAATTCCTGGATAGATTGTACTAGTTTACGAGTCACCTCGGGCAAGGCGAGCACATACGCAGGTATATGTATAGAGTACTTGCTGGCGTCCAAATATCCAGTAATTAGTTTTACTTTACCCCGCGTATCTGGGACAATACGTCCGAGATTATCAACATAGCGAGACGCGCACAACAGTTCCTTAAGCTCTCTATTCATCTGCGAGTATGCTCGTGTTGCAATTAGCATAAATACATCTTGTGTGATGAACTGGTCTAGGCCAGACAATCTCAAGATATCTATTTGCTTATTGATTACTTCCATGGTGCTAACGGGGTTTTGTTAACCGATTGTATTCTTGACAATCATTTTTTTACATGTACTTTACATGATCACGCGCGGGTAAAAAATATATGTATGCCTGTGTACATTCACGCTGTCCCGGCGGCTTCTACTAAGGCAAGTAGTTTGCTCGTTCGCCGAGTTAGATTGGTCAGCGCGCTCACATCCAAGAACTCATAGTCGCGACCGTCATTTATTCTATGTTGTATTCTCTGAATTTCCACAGTCAGGCCGGCTAGAGCCTCCAAATGTTCTTCTCGCGCAGGTGACTCCAAGATACTCCGCACAAGCTTGGTCAAGTCGCATAAATCCGAGTAACCATCGAGATAATTTGCAACTGGCGCGGGCAACCTAGACAAGAATCTCTGTATTTCACACCAGTAGATCTTTGGAAGAGGTAGTTTACTTGATTGCTCGGCACCCATATAGTTTTTATTTTAGCGCGGAGTCAATTTTTACAATCCTGGCGCATGAGCAAAAAATGAATGGCCCTCGGGTAAATATATAAAAACTATGAATCCTCTCGTGCAAGCTTATGTTGACTCTATGAATGCTCGGGATAGGCTGGCCAATACAAGGCTAAAGAGAGATGTCTGCGCGCTCACGCAAGAACATTATAATTTATTCAGAGATGACCTCGAGGATTACTTGGAAGAGCACGCCGAAATAGTAAAATCCTGGGATGTTTACACTATGATTGCCGGCGCGCTGGCTAGAATTACTGGACATCCAGCTAGTCATTCACATATATGCGATAGGCTCATCGAAATAACCACTATGCCCGAGATAACCATGCAGGCTCTAGCAATACTTAGACAACCTATGATGACAGGACATCAAATGGACCGCGCAATGGAGAGCGTATGCAAGATGACCCCGAGCATGCGGGAAAACCTAGATATATTATTAGCTCGGGAACTGAGGATCACACTAGAGAGTTCAAAAGAGAGAACAGCATTACTGCTTAATATGGCCCAGTTGGTTCCGCGTTAATCTTACTTGGCGCGCACACGCACATATTTTTTTGCATTTGGTTGTGGGTCGCAGCAAGAGCACAAAAAAATATAAGCCTCGGCTAACATTAAGTTCTTCTTGCACGAACTTCCATATAACGTACCATATTCCAAAATTGTACCATTGCACGCATATCTTGATTTGACGTTTCAGAGGACTCAAACATGTCGACGGCACCTTTTATGATTTCGTTAAAGTCCAACAAATGCCCATACGCGCCGAAGAAAACCAAAATTATGTATTGATTAAACCTTACCCCTAGTTTGTATTCGTTCACTTTAGGGAGCCAATACAAACTAGAACATATTTTATACCTGATAGAATCCGCGCAAGACTTGATGTGATAAACATCGGCAATCTTCTCATTGTCCGTAATTGTGGGTACTAATATGCCGGCAAAATCCATCAAATATTCTTGACAAATGTCCTCATCATAACTGCAGATGCGCAGTGCACATTCTTTTATTAGCGTATCTATAAAATGAGTTTCCGGCAAGTATTCATCGTTCATAATTTGCTCGACAATGTGTGAAAGTATTACGAACGGACATAAGAGCTCTGATCGAACTAGCTTTTGTATTTTATGTTGTTCTCCTAGGTTCACATGCGCAGACGTAACTCTTTTCATAATTTCTTGCCAGCGCGGGGAAGCGTTAACATTTTTTTGGGAAATCCATTTCTCGGTTATGCCATTTGCACAATAAGCATCTGTTAGCAAGAGTATATCCTGAGTGGCCGGTATATAGTCGGCAAATGATTTACATACGGGCCTGAGAAAGATTCTAGCAGGTCCTAGAAAGCCAGCTATTTCTTTTACAAATATCTCTGTTGGGGTAGCGCTCATCACGTTTTTACATATCTGGGCAAGACGGTTTCATTTTTTGGAGACAGAGTAGATATCCCCGCGAAGACAAAAAAACATAGTAGGACTGCTGGAATAATTCTTGTACTAATAACTGCGCTTTTTTACTTGGATATTGCCTAGGATATCTTACCCGTACAAAATATACCGTGCTATACGCGATGAACATAAAAATATTACTTGGTGTGATCACGGTTACAATAATAGTAATCTGGTGGTATCGCTTGAACCAATCAGATTCAGGAATCTCCGGGTCACCAGCACCAACTAACACTGCTACATCTTCCGCACCAACTATAACATTAGCACCAGCGCCAATATCAACGGCAGCAACTACACCAACTACAACCATTACATAGAAACCTCCCATACCTAGAGTAGATGCTAATGAGATCAGTCTTAATTTTATCGAGCCGACACCCGCTACAATACAGGCTGCTCGCTCGGCATGGGCCAACCTTACTCTCGAAGATAAAAACGCCATGAATGTCCCTAAGGAAATGCTACCGACCACATATATTATCGCCGATGACCCGAACTATCGATACTACACTAGTTCACCAACATTAACCGCGCCTGCGTGTCAAGGAATATGTTCTTATGACTTGACTTGTGCATCCCCACTATTTCTTCCGCGCATGGGCAACTATTGTTATGGAAAGATCAAGTGAGTGACTGCAAAAAAAAATACACTATCTTGATCCTGAGGTCTCGACAACACTCAAGTAAATATTTCTATCAGATTATATGTCAATCATCATGATATCTAGAGACTGTGTGGATAAATACTGTCACACTATGATCAACAGCTGACGTGTGGATTCGCTCATATTACAATAGCTATAATTAATAACGCAGATACTCCCAATAAAAATATGGTCACTGGCGGTATGAACTCCCTGGGAAACCATCTAGGGAATAGATCATATGGACCATCCGTGATGAACAAATAAATTCCTAGTGCGACAGCTACAAATGGGAATATAAAGAATGGCAATCCCGAGACAATCATTGCAGATAAAAACCCGTAAGCAAACCCGGGGTCTGCGGAATGATTATGGCTAGGAATCATATCTATGTGAGTGCAATCCATACGGCAAGTTTATCTGTTACGATGTGTTACATTTATATCGAGAAATTTATGAATTTGTCAGGCATCTCCAAGGATATAAGTCCAAGTGAATTAATTGGGTGATTCTCTGAAGCCTCGTGTCTATATCGGCTATGTTGAAATTATCCTTTCTCAACCCCTGGGACTCTATGATGTGCTGGATTTCCACAATGAGCGTCATGATCTTTGCCACTCTGGCCGCGTATAGTTGATCATACATCCATGTAAAGAAATTAGGAGGTTCCTCTACTTTTACAATGTCCTTCATGTTGTCTGGCATGAGCCTGAGGGTATCCTGATGAGTTCTCCGACGATCCAATAGATTCTCAGCTGCAGAGAGCTTTGATAAACACTCACAATATAGATTAGCCCGGTATTCGTGGAGACCTTCTAATTGTGTATTCATATGTATGTCCATTCATACAGATATGTATTAAGTGGAATGATGTAGATTATTGCTCGATGTTATTGACAGTATTAGATCAATACGCGCCATAGAATCTAGGATCGTGCTTATACGGCGATCGTCTTAGGCTTATCAGCCGTGCAAAAAATAAGAACTTTATTCCTCATTTTTTATCTTACTTCTTACTTGAATGTGACTCCTCTGCTTGTTAGTTCAGACCTAAATATAACCATGAGTCTAACCTGTGCATCTATATTTTGCATGATTAACTCTCGCGTGTGTACGCTTTTCTGACCTCTATGTATCTTGTATAAATCAATGACAATCCGTTCACTGCTATTAAGATAATTGAGCATATCTACTTTGTTCATTCGGTGAATCCCCTTAGCATAAACTGCAAATTCATACTCGTCCAAAGCAGACTTATTTGCTATCAAGACCTTTTGCAAATCAGACATAATGATGTTAATACAATTACATGTTGTAAAATCATTTTTTAACGCGGGCTTGAATTGTCCTGCATAAGTTATGTGAATATATGAAACATATTCCTGATGAAAAATATATAGTGCGTGTATGGACGCTAGACTCGCTGGAAAGATATTATGTATTATAGAAGATTCAGCGCGGATCCTACGAGATAAATTATTAGCTACTCCGACTCCAATGGACACAACAAGTAGACAATCGTTTTCTAGAAAATCTCATAAGCTACTAGATGCCCTAGAGCAAGTTATAGAAACTTTTAGATTATCCGAGATCCCGGCGCAACTGCGATATGTTCATGTACAAAAAGGCGTCTATATGCATAAAGAGATCCCTGCAGGCGACCTCGCTGAATCATGTCTAAGTATCTTGAACGACTGTGTAAAGTTGCTCGGAATAGAAAGAGACTTGGCATTGGAATCATAAAAAATAAATCGTCACCATAACAAGAGGTTACATTTTTTGCCCAGGATTAGTAGTCGGCAACTATATTTTCACGGACATCATCAGCGCTCCCAATAAATTCTAGCATATCTAGAACTCGTTGGTTCTTATATCTCTCAGCAACTTCTCTTGCAGCTGCGCCTATGTAACATAATCCTTTACAATTTACTTTGTACTCGTATTCGTAAAGTAGGTATTCTATGTGTGCAACAGTTAATCCAGTAGACCTTCCAACTTCGCTCCAAATATCACAGAGAATGCCTTTGGATCCTATAGCTCTTAATAGATCTATTGACTCTATGGAAAATGCAATTCTAGTAAGTTTATGTTTTACTGAAGAATTTCCAAGCGTTATTGCCGGCGCTTTGTCAAATATCTTGCGGAATGGTTCTATATTTTTTGATGGTCCATCCAGAATAGCTATTGCGGCAGCCACAAGAACTCCTGGAGAAATAGATGATGACGGGATCATAATAGGCAAAACCTCAAGTGTCTCTTGCCAATATCTTACCATTGGAGGAAGCCAATTAGCTTCTAGTTCTTCACCGACATCCAAGACAACCTCTAGCATCATCTTATGTGCCCGTGTTGTTGACTCGGACATGCTGGCCATTCCGCGGGTCACTGGGATAGCCCAAGAGGGATGATCCCGCATTATTTTTTCTAAGAGTGTTTCTTTAGAAACCACACTCAGCGTCGTTAAATCATAAACGCACAAGACAGCCAGCATTTTATTAATGAACTTGAATATTGATTGCATTTCTCCAGGAAACTCC